>Ga0101944_10007359_pt1 | contig 11063 bp, 10 predicted proteins | sample DewCreD2012metaG_FD_75245 | JGI IMG/M metagenome (GOLD analysis project Ga0101944, IMG submission 75245) | Hot spring sediment bacterial and archeal communities from British Columbia, Canada, to study Microbial Dark Matter (Phase II) - Dewar... ... | reverse complement strand
ACGTCGGACTCGGCGGCCTGCGGGCTGCGCGGCCTGCGGCTGCGGCTCGTGAACTTGAGACGCGTCGCGCCGTCGGCCGGGTCGTCGGACTCGGCGACGAAGAGCCACGGCCAGAACAGCGGGTCCACCGGTCCGGGCTTGCGCACCAGCATCGCCGACTCGAGGTCGCGGGCAACGCGGTCGAGCAGCACGACGGCGCGGCGCGTGTGGCGGGCGGTGTCGACCGCCGCCCGGCTCTGCCGCGCGAGGTCGAGGTAGAAGTTGGTGGTGAACCCGATCAGGATCCCGATAAAGTTAATCATCTTCAGCAAGGCCAAGATGAACAAAATCAGTCCGAGCAGGAAAAACCTCACCATGCTCCAGAAAATAACCCTCCCGGTTGGTCTGGTCTGAGCAAAATCCCGCAATCCCCAGGCCAGTCCTTTGAGGTTGGCAAGGCCGAGGAGGCCGCCGATCAGGATACTCAACGGAAGCTTTTTCCAGTCAAAGAACGAGGAAGCGACCGCGAGGCAGAGCAGGATGAAAGCACCCTGCCTATAGATTCTTTTCAGATTCATTGGTGGTTTTCTTCGCCATCCGCAGCAGTTCCCGGAACCCCGAGATGATGCCGAGGAACAGGAAAATGATCGTTAGCCATGGCTTTGTGTGCCATCCGAACCATTTCTCCATGGCGTAATCAAGACCGTATCCCATAGCAAGGCCGATGAAGGTGGCTATGACGAGGTTCAGCCCGACGGTACTCGCCTCGAGGAGATTCCTAAAAAATGATTTCTCGGCCATACCTTTAAGGCAGGTTACCTGATTTCCCGAAACGATTCGTAAGCCGCACGGATGGTCCGTTCGATGTCCTTCTCGGAATGCGACAGGGAGAGAAATCCGGATTCGAACTGAGAAGGTGCCAAGTAAACCCCTCTCGCCAGCATAGCGGTAAAAAATCGTGCAAATCTTTCTGTGTCAGCCGTCTTTGCTGTTTTGAAGTCGACAACGTCGGTATCGGTGAAATAACTGCAAAACATCGTACCCGCCCGGTAAAAGCGGGTCTTCACCCCTACTCGCCGGGATGCTTCGAGGAGGCCCTCTTCGAGCAGTTTCCCCCGCTGCTCAAGCTTTTCGTAGACCCCCGGCTTTGCGAGCATTTTGAGGGTCGTTATTCCTGCCGTCATAGCAATCGGATTACCCGAGAGCGTACCGGCCTGATAAACGGGTCCTTCGGGTGAGATCATCGACATGATCTCTTTCCGGCCCCCATACGCTCCAACCGGAAGGCCGCCGCCGATAACTTTTCCAAGGCAGGTCAAATCAGGTGTGATGCCATAATATTCCTGTGCGCCCCCGAAGGCTACTCTGAATCCCGTCATGACCTCATCGAAAATAAGGACGATATTGTGTCGCTCCGTTAGATTCCGCACTGTCTCGAGAAAACCGGGCTTTGGCAATACACAACCGATATTCCCGACGACCGGCTCGATGATGACACATGCAAGGGATTTCCATTCGCTGGCGATCGTTGCCTTGAGTGCCGCTGCATCATTGAACGGGAGGGTGATCGTATTTCTCGCATACGACTTCGGCACGCCGGGGCTGTCGGGCACTCCAAACGTTGCAGCCCCCGAACCGGCCTTAACCAGCAGACCATCCGCGTGTCCGTGGTAACATCCCTCAAATTTGATAATCTTATCTCGTCCGGTAAATCCGCGAGCGGCACGGATTGCGCTCATGGTGGCCTCGGTGCCCGAATTGACCATGCGCACTCTATCCATTGACGGATAAGCTTTTAGAACAAGCTGTGCGAGTTCGATCTCGAGGGCCGTCGGTGCCCCGTAGCTCGTCCCTTTCTCCACCGCCCGTTTGATGGCATCGACAACTTTCGGGTGTGCATGTCCCAGGATCAGAGGGCCCCACGAAAGCACGTAATCGATGTAGTCATTCCCGTCGACGTCGTAGATCCGTGATCCTTGGGCGTGCTCAATGAATACAGGATTCCCTCCGACTGCGCGGAATGCACGAACCGGGCTGTTGACCCCACCGGGCATAAGTTTACAGGCGATCTGATACAGTCGATCTGATTTATTCCGTTTCACAACGATCTCTGCAGGTCTTGCTAATCTATCACAAAAAGTTTTCGGTGTCAAAAAGAACGCCTCTTATGCTATAAAAGTAAAATTTAAATTCGGGAGGATTCCATGAAACGAGGCTTGATTATATTGCTGGTGACCTTTCTTTTCTCGGCATTGATTTCATGTGCCAAGAGAGAGGAGCAGAAAGGACCGTATCTGGCAAAAGTCGGAACCGCGAAAATTACACAGGCTGATCTCGATAAAGATATCAAACACCTGCCGGAGTTTGCTCAAAAACTCTTTGAGGGTCCCGATGGCAGGAGGAAGTTTCTCGATGAAATGATCAAAAAGGAACTTCTGTATCAGGAGGCGGTGAAAAAAGGCTTTGACAAGGATCCGGAATATGTGCGAAAACTTGAGGAATTCAAAAAACTCACCCTCATCGGACAGCTCCTCGAGAAAGAGATAGAAGTGAAGGCCAGGGTGACCGAGCAGGACGTCAAAGACTACTATGAGAAGCATAAGGATGAACTCGCCGCGGTCAGCCAGATCAAGGCGAGCCATATCCTGGTCAAAACGGAGGAAGATGCAAAAAAGATTCTGGAAAGACTCAAGAAGGGTGAGGATTTTGCAGCGGCAGCAAGGAAGAGTTCGATTGACCCCGGCTCTGCGGCGAACGGAGGAGATCTCGGGTATTTCTCCTCCGGTCAGATGGTGCCGGAGTTTGAATCAGCAGCGGCAAAACTGAAGGTGGGTGAAGTCAGCAGCGAGCCGGTAAAAACGAAATTCGGATATCATATTATTAAGGTTACCGACAAGAAGAAGGGGAAACCTGTTGAATTCGAAAAGATTAAGGGGGTCCTCTTCCAGCGTGTATCGGCGGAAAGGCAGAAGGAGTTTTTTGACTCGTACATCGAGAATCTGAAGAAAAGCTATAAAGTTGAGATAAATCAGGAAGCGGTTGCCAAGCTTTCTGCAACCGAGGAAAAGAAGGACGAGAAACCGGCTGAGGACAAACCGACCACTGAGTGGGGAAAAGAAACACCGAAATAGTAAGCTGCGGAAAGAATTTTCCCCGTGCATACGCAGACTCTACTCCGGGATAGCCATTGACATGGAGAAGTTTGAAATCCTTGACGTCGCGGGAGATGTCGGTATAAGGGCCTTCGGAGCGAGCACAGAGGATCTGTTTATCCATGCTGCGATGGGAATGTACAGCCTGATCACGGATACGAAATTTCTCAAAGACCACATGTCAATAACGGTTTCAGCCGCACGTGACACCCTCGACGGGCTTCTGGTAGCATGGCTGAATGAACTGATTTTTCACTTTGATGCCTATGGATTTGTCGGCAAGCACATCGAGATAATGCACTTTTCGGACAATCGGATAGAGGCAAGGATATCCGGTGAGGAATTTGATCCTGAGCGCCATGAAGGGAAGCTGCTCATCAAGGCTGCCACGTACCATCGGCTGAAGGTAGAAAAAAAGGATGACGTTTGGGAAGCCGAGATCATTTTTGACATATAACTCCAAAAGGGCAGATATCCCTCAAAACATTATTTCACTTGATGATTTATTAAGGGTCTCAAAATTGAATGTACATACATCAGAAAATCTCCCCTTGCCCCTCTTTGCCAAAGAGGGGTATAAAACCTCCCTTTGGCAAAGGGAGGTCAGGAGAGATTTTATCAATACTGTTGTTCCTATTATGAATCTATTAGTAATATGCAAGTATCTGTTATTGTTTGCTTGAGAATATATGCTTGAACCAATTAGATAAAACTACGTTAAGGTATCGAAAAATAATTTTTTCGTGACATCTGCCCTTTTTTGCTCTTCATTGATACCATGACAGGAGGTTTCTATGCCGGTAGAAAAACTGAAAAGAATTGATGAAACGAGGATAGAAGTACCCATCGATTACAAGCCGGGGATGAGAGTGAACGGCATCATTTATGTTGATGAGGTTCTTGAGCAGGAACTCGAGCCGCAAGCGATTGATCAGGTGGCGCATGTTGCCATGCTCCCGGGTATTGTGAAATCATCTTTTGCAATGCCTGACATCCACACGGGATATGGTTTCACCATCGGAGGTGTAGCGGCTTTTGATCTCAGGCAGGGCATTATCTCCCCCGGAGGCGTCGGTTACGATATCAACTGAGGTGTTCGGCTCCTCAGGAGCGACCTCACAAAGGCAGAGGTCGTTCCAAGGATCAAGGACCTCGTCGGGGTCCTCCAGAATCAAATACCATCGGGTGTCGGATCAAAGGGTAAGATACGGCTCGATTCCGAAGACGAAAAAAAGATACTGCTGAAGGGAGCTCGCTGGGCTGTCGAACAAGGATACGGCAGCGCCCAAGATCTTGAAAGAATAGAATCTGGCGGGTGTATCGAGGGAGCCGATCCCTCCCTTATCAGTACCAAGGCATACGAACGCGGCAGGGCGCAGCAGGGCACGCTTGGGTCAGGCAACCATTTCCTCGAAGTGCAGTACGTGGACGAGATTTATGATGAAGCAGCGGCAAACAGTTTAGGCCTCTTCAGGGATCAGGTAACGGTAATGATCCATACGGGTTCGAGGGGATTTGGTCATCAGGTTTGCACAGACTTCCTCGAGGTAATGGAACGGGCGGTCAGTAAGTATAAAATCGAATTGCCTGACAAAGAACTCGCGTGTGCGCCTTATGAAAGTCCAGAAGCCCGAAATTATCTTGCTGCAATGCGTGCCGCGGCAAATTATGCATGGGCAAACAGGCAATGCATCACGCACTGGGCACGGGAGACATTTGTCGGTGTGTTCGGGATGTCTCCGAAACAACTCGGCATGAATCTCATATACGATGTTGCCCATAATATCGCCAAAATTGAGGATCATGAGTTTCATGGCACGAAATCAAAGCTCATAGTTCACCGGAAGGGAGCTACGCGGGCTTTCCCACCTCACCACCCGGAATTGCCGGCGGTGTACAGGCCGATCGGACAGCCGGTGCTCATACCGGGCGATATGGGGAGGGCTTCGTTTGTCCTCCTGGGAACCGAGAAAGCGATGAGGGAAACCTTCGGGTCGACATGTCACGGGGCCGGCAGGGTATTATCGAGGCATCAGGCGATCAAGAAGGCGAAGGGCCGTGCAATATGGAGAGAGATGGAGGACAGGGGAATTATCGTCAGGTCTGCCGGTCGCGAGACCCTGGCGGAGGAAATGCCCGAGGCGTATAAAGATATATCGAATGTTGTCGATATTGTTCATGCGGCAGGAATTTCCCGCAAAGTTGCGCGTTTGAGACCGATGGGGGTAATCAAAGGATAGCACCAATGGTGCCTTAACCCTAAGAGTGCAGACATTGATCGAAAAATTCTTTGACTCGATGATTTGATTGAAGTATTTATCGTCGATCGTTGGTTAAAATATTCGCGCAACCATTTGTTAAAGGTACATGTAAGGTATCGACAAATAATTTTTCTCACAACATCTGCACTCTTTCATATGCATGTGTCGGTTAACGACAGAGTGTGTATTGTACTATTGCAACCGCAAAGATAATGGCGCAAGCGGGGAGCATTATCTTATATATCCCCCAGAGGTCGGCTTTAAAATAGTCTCTCGTCAGAACGAGGCAGATATGGACCGGGGAGAGCAGGACGCCCAAAAATCCGGCTGCAAAGGCGAATGATATGGCTGCGACGGATATATCCCCGGCCATATGGATAATGAGCGGGAACGTGCCTCCCACAAAACCCAGAGTAATCCCGGTGATCAAGCCGGTGAAAAACGGCAGGAGAAACAGGATCGGTGAGGGGGGAATCCCCTCTTCGATAAAAAATCTGCTCAGGTTCTGAACCGCCCCGGAACTCTCCATTGCCTCTTTGAAGAACATCACCCCCAGAATGAGAATAATCACATCAAGGGCAAATCCATGCCTCAATGCCGCAATGATGGATCGCATACGGTAGCGGTAAAACAGGAGCAAGAAGAGCACAGGTGCAATCAGCGCGTAGTGCAGCTCGACATGCGCGAAGAGAACGAGCGCGACGACCGCAATAATGGGGGTAAAACTCCACAAGCCCTTCGGCGAGAGCCGCTCTCGGTAAGCTGAAGGACCTTTCAGTTCCCGCATGCCAAAGATGAATCCCGTTAGGAGAATAAGAACGGCATACGAAAGATTCGCGGTGATGATGGTATGCAGCTCTACCCCCGAAATGGCGGCAGCGAGGAGGATGCCCGGATAAAGCGGCAGGATATATTCCCAGGGATGCCTGAACCAGTAGTTCAGAAATGCTTTCTCCTCAGGGCTCATTCCGGCATCCTGGGTGGCTTCCGCTACCATGGGAGCTGAAAAGTATGCACCGCCGATGGACGGTATGAGGCCTATGAGGAGCGGCATTGAGATCGTAATCAGCTTTCTATTTCTGAGAATGGCTTTTGCGGCATTCATCATTTCGGTGAGCACGTTCTGCTCCCGGAGTATCATCTCGAAGATACGAATGAATGACAATGCGATGACAAGTTTGATCGTCGAAGCGTTCAGCACGGCGTTTCTGCACGTCTGAAAAATCAAAGCCGGTGACATCTGATAGAGGAGAAACAGTACAAGAGCCGCCGCCGACATGACGATGCCGACATTCAGTTTTTTCCTGAGTAGGACGAGAATCATCGCGAAAATAAGGGATATCTTAATCAAATCGGGCATTTGTCAATTGTATCACAAGGGGACAGGGGTAAAAATAGTATTCGCTGACTCATATAGGGTACAGGTATGTTGAAAAAAGGATACAAAAGGTTCCATAAGAGCAGTTCCTCAGGCAACGGAGCGTTGCAGATCATTACTCCGGTTTAAATAATATGTATTATATTCAAATAGTTTGAACAGTTAGCAGGTTCGTTATGAGTTCTCATCAGCTTCTGGTCTCATTCTTGCAATCTTCCGGCAAGAGCATGGTATGTTGGGATGGAGATAATATCACGTAATGCTTGACAAAAAATCCTATTGCATGGTATAAAAACGCAGTTTTTTGCATTGGATAATTTGACATCCGGCGGCTTTAGCTCAAATATCGTGGCGAAAGCCTCCCTTGGAGGCCGAAAACCCTTTGTTAGGAGGAGGTGAGAGTCGGAGATACGAGAAAGTGCGTAGCATTGCCGGCATCGTGCGGCAGGGAATTGAGAGTTCAGCAAACTCATAGATACGAAGAAGGAGGGTTAACACGTGAAAAAATATCTGGCAGTAGCATTTTGTGTCGTATTGGTTTTCAGTTTCGCTTTTACTGCCTTTGCGCAGGACAAGCCGGAAATCACTCTCGGCGGGAAGATCCTGGTCAGAGGCTGGTATTTTGACAATGTTACGGGAGTGTCCGGAACCAATGAAGTGCCGCAGGATACATCTACCCACGCTTTCTATTCAACGAATGTCAACCTCATGATCGATGCAAAAGTTTCGGACAGCCTTCGCGGGTTCATCGAGTTGGAAACAGCGAAAGACGGCAGCCCGAACAGCGGTCTGTGGTACTGGGGTGACAGAGGCCGCGGGTATGATTCCAAGCCGAATGCGGACATCCTCATCAGGCAGGCATGGATTCAATATGTTGGCACAGGACTTATTGGTGTGCCAGCCGGAATCAAGATCGGTCATATGCCGATTTCACTTGGTGAAAAACAGTTCCTGAACAATGAGAGATTCGGTGACGATGCGATCCTCCTCTGGGTCGATCCCATAAAGGAGGCACACATCGCTATTGGTACCGTGAAATTGGATGAGGGTGATGTATTGAGCCATACCGATGATCTCGATGGGTATGTGGCGCTTGCAACCTACCAGTGGGACAAGGACAACATGGTCGGCATCAATTACGTGTGGGCGCACAGCGATGGCAACTGCCCGTCAACCGTAGATGAGGATGGGGAGAAATTACCTGCACCGAATGTCGATGAGCTCAATTTCCATAACGTGGGTATTCATGCCAATGGCAAATTGTACAATGTGAGCTATGCTCTTGAGGGCGACATCCAGTTTGGCGAAGTGAAAAACTATGCATTGGCGGGTGAGGGAGACATTAATCCGAAAGGATGGGCGGTCTTCGCGAAGCTTGGCTACATGATCGACCCGATAAACATCCGGGCGTCATTCGCATACGGTAGCGGTGACGACGACGTTACTGATGACGACTGCGGTGAATTCCAGACCCTTCAGGGACCGGACTATGGTGCAACCGCTCGGCTTGTTCACTATACGCAGATTTATGAGCGGACGGTCAGAACGGCTTCCGCACTGTCTGCTCTTACCACAAAGCCGGGTGGAAATACCACGAACACCGGTATCGCCAATACCACATACTACAACCTGGGCGTGGATTGGGCTCCGATGAAAGATCTCAGCCTTTCTGTTGACGGGTTCCTCCTGTATGCCTCTGAGACCGATGCTTGGGAAGCTGCGGTTTCCGAGGAACTCGGAGAGAGCAAGAGCGTGGACGACCAGCTCGGATACGAAATTGATTTGAAAGTCAATTACAAGATCACGAAGAATCTCTCTTATTTCGTGGAAGCCGGATGGTTTGAAGCCGGAGATTTTTACAAGGATACCAAAGCCGTTTTAGGCGGAACGGATAAGGGAGTCGGCCAGGTCGTGCACGGATTGCTGTTCACGTTCTAAGACCGAATCTCGAGAGATTTTCCGAAGGGCGGTTCATCTGAACCGCCCTTTTTATTGTTATTCATAAGATCTTCTTGGTAAACTCTACTAACAAAACAATTATGACATACAGCAAAATACTGAATGCATTTAAACAAAAAGAGATTCTTGTTATCGGAGATTTGATCCTCGACCGGTACATCTGGGGCAGGGTCAACAGAATATCTCCTGAAGCGCCTGTCCCAGTTGTTGAGGTATCACATGAGAATTTTCTCCTCGGGGGAGCCGCAAATGTGGCCCACAACATCGTCTCTCTCGGAGGGCATGTCTCGCTTGTCGGCGTTGCCGGTAAAGATAGAGGCGGAGACATTATGAAAAGGATGCTGGAGGGAAAAAGTATTCATTGCGAGGGTGTTTTTTGGGGGTCTCGCCCGACTACCGTGAAGACGCGCGTAATAGCGCACAGTCAGCAGGTGGTTCGGTTTGACCGGGAAGATAAGACAAGGATGGATGGAAGAGTGCTCCGGGAAATGCTCTCATATATAGGAGATGTGCTCTTCGGATACGATGCGGTCGTCATATCCGACTATAAAAAGGGCGTTATATCTGCGGAGCTTATCAAGGAAATCGTGAAAAAAGCGAGAGGCAGAAATATCTTTATTGCGGTTGATCCGAAAGTGGGGCATTTCCATTACTATCGGCATGTTTCCCTGATCACCCCCAACGTGAATGAAGCATCTCTTGCGTCAGGGATAGAGATCAAAGATGAGGATTCTCTTGCGGAGGCGGGTCGGGTGCTCTTGAGGAGAATACCATGTGAAGCAGTGCTGGTTACTCGTGGAGAACAGGGGATGAGCCTATTCCGGAAAGACCATGTGGTTCATATCCCGACGGCTGCAAAAAATGTGTACGACGTCACGGGAGCGGGGGATACCGTTATTGCGGCGTTCACTCTCGCCTATGCGGCGGGTGCAACGATGGAGGATGCGGCAGTGATTGCGAATCACGCCGCCGGAATCGTCGTCGGTGAAGTCGGAACGGCTGTGGTGACTGCCGAGCAATTACGTAAATCCTTGTCTACCAAGCGCCGGTAGCCGTATCGATTCGTTTCAAAGCTATTCAGGAAAAAATCAGTGAGAAATAGAGCTGTTGCCCTCTTGTCAGGCGGACTCGACAGTATGCTTTCCGTTCTCTTGATGTTGAGGCAGGGGATACAGGTGTATGCAATTGCATTCCGCACCCCGTTTGAGGTTCGCAGTCCCGATCTCGTTCTTGACGAGGCACTCCATCAATCATTCATCCAGAGCATGGGCTTTCACCTCGAGGTTCGTCACCTCGGAGTTGAGATGCTCGATATCGTTAAACATCCCAAGCACGGTTATGGAAAAAATATGAACCCATGCATCGACTGCAGGATCCTGATGCTGAAAGAGGCAAAAAAGTACATGGATTCACTCGGCGCAGATTTCTTGGTGACGGGAGAGGTGCTTGGACAAAGACCAATGAGCCAGCGAAGAGATATGCTCTACCATATCGACAAGGAGGCGGGGGTTGCCGATGCCGTTGTCAGGCCTCTCAGTGCACAATTGCTTCGGATCACTCTCCCGGAGCGGCAGGGAATTATGGACCGGGAAAAGCTCTATGCATTCGCCGGCAGGTCGCGAAAACCCCAGATGGCCCTTGCCCGGGAATTCGGTCTTCATACGTATCCGCCACCTGCCGGGGGATGTCTCTTGACCGAACCGAATTACGCTATGAGGCTGAAAGATTTATTGGCTCATGACGCGGACCCAGCAATGAGGGATCTTGAACTTCTGAAAATGGGAAGGCACTTCAGATATTCACCCCGATGCAAAATCATCGTGGGCAGGGACAAAACCGAAAATGCCATCATAGAGACTTTGGCGAAAGACAACGATTGTCTTCTGAGGGTTGAAAGCTATGGAAGTCCGGTAACCCTTGTGACGGGTGAGGTAACGGATAATTCTCTGATGACTGCCGCACAAATCTGTGCCCGGTATGCTGACGTAAAGTATTACCAAGATGTTTCTGTAAAAGTCTTCCGGGGAGGGAGAGTATCTACCTTGAGGGTAAACCCTGCTGCCGAGGAGATTCTGGGAGCAATCAGGATCGGGATAGGGCAAAAAGGTGAAAAGGCTAAAGTCTGACAGGAATGCCCCGCGTCTTTAGGTATTCCTTTGCATCTCGTATCGTGTATTCCCGATAATGAAAAATTGAGGCTGCGAGGGCGGCATCTGCCTTGCCGAGAGCGAATGCCTCATAGAGATGGTCGAGGGTGCCGGCGCCCCCCGAAGCGATAACAGGGATGCCCACGGTCTCTGAAATTGCCCTGGTGAGCTCGATATCGTACCCGTC
>Ga0101944_10007358_pt1 | contig 11066 bp, 6 predicted proteins | sample DewCreD2012metaG_FD_75245 | JGI IMG/M metagenome (GOLD analysis project Ga0101944, IMG submission 75245) | Hot spring sediment bacterial and archeal communities from British Columbia, Canada, to study Microbial Dark Matter (Phase II) - Dewar... ... | reverse complement strand
CCAGCACGGGTACGGGTGGGTTCCAGGGAACGGCGGGCCCGTAGGGCAGTTCGCGTTTGAGCTCGGGCAGATAGCGGTCGCGGGCCGCGGTGAAGAGTTTGCGGCTGGCCGCCGAGGGCGGCGGTGGTGTGGCCGTGACCTTGAGGGGGTTGACCGGCACGCCATTATTATAGATGCGGTAGTCGAGGTGCGGGCCGGTGGCGAGACCGGTGGCGCCGACGTAGCCGACCACCGCTCCCTGTTTGACGAACTTACCCGGCTTGATGCCCGGGCCGAAGCCGGAGAGGTGGGCGTACTGGCTGACGACCGAGCCGTGCTTGACGGCCACGGTGCGACCGAACTGGCCTTTCCAACTCGCGTAGGTCACGGTGCCGTCGGCCGCGGCCCGCACCGGGGTCCCGCCGCGGGCGGCGTAGTCGATGCCGTAATGGGGCCGTCGCACGTGGAGGATGGGGTGGAACCGGCTGGAGGTGTAGCCGGAGGTTATGCGCGCGCCCCTTACCGGGCAGATGAAACCACGCGAAGGACGCTGGCCGCCCTCTCCCTTTTCGTTGTAATACTCGGCCGTCTTGCCGTCCTCGACGCGGAACCGGTAGCGGGCCTTGCCTTTGGTCTCGACCATCGCCGCCAGGATCGGGCCTTCCTCGCCTTCCTTTTTGCCAGGGGCCACCACCACCCGGAAATGGTCGCCCGACCGGAGCTCGCGGTCGAAATTGACGCCGGAGAAAACCCGGATCAGGGCCATTACCTTGGCGGGGGTCATGCCGGCGGCCACCGCCGACTGGTAAAAACTCGAGGTCACCGTCCCGTGGTAATAGTGGTATCCGGTTTTGGGGTCTACCCAGCCTGGGACTGGACGGGAGGCGAGGCTTTCGTCGGCCGATGATGAGTCCGGGCCGCCGTTCTCTTCCTTGCGGGCCTGAAACCCGTCGCGGGCGCGTTCGATGACCAATCGGGAGCGGCGGTCGATCTTGAACTCGAAGCGGGCGGGCTGCCGGCCCTCGTCCAGGAACAGGTGGAACGACTGCCCGGGCTTGAGCCGGGCGAGGTTATAATGGGGTTTGGCCAGGGCCATCCAGGAACTGATCAGGTCGCGCCGGAGCCCGAAGCGCTGCAGGGCGTTATAGATGGTGTCTTTGGCGGTGATGACGTAAAACTCTTTGGTCAGGCCGGCCTCCCCCCGAATTTCCTCGAGGCTTTCCTGGTAGACTTCGTCATCATCTTCTTCTGTGGAGGGGGAGAGGTCGGTGAGAACCGCCTCGACCGGGCCGCCGAGGCCAAGCAGCGGGCTGAAGTTGACTTCATAATATTCGGGCGAAAGATCGACCGGGACGTCTCCGTCCGAGATCGTTCCGCCTGAGGAAGACCAACGGCCTAAAGCGGCTCCGATGGCGACCGCGGCGGCAAAGACAACGACGATGATGGCGAGATTTGCGGCCCAGCCCCCGGGGAAGGGGAGACGGTCCGTAATCGACCGCTTGGCCGGTGGAAACTTTCTGCCGTGTGGTTTGATGCCGGTGCGTCCGCTCAAAATCCCCCCCATCTCCTGCCCCGCTTAACTTCCCGCTTCGGCTTTCACCGGTGGTGGTCCGGAAAAATCCCTCTGGACTATCAGCGAAAAACGGCTGCCATTTTTATTTTACTACCAAGCCGGCAGGGCTGGCAAGGACAAAATAACCGTAAGATAAAATTTGTGATTATTTTCCCAGCGCGCCGCTCGCGCTTTCCCCTTCGACCATTTAGATGCCGCGGCGGTTCCGGGAGTTTCGAGATCTTTTTCCCTGACTGGAGGCCGGGCCATCGATAACCCAGACAGTATAATCGCCTCCCGGCCGGCACGGGCCCGCCGGGGTTGACAAACGAGCTTCGGGTAAATAGAATAATCGTTCGAGATGGGGAGACAATGCCTGGACCGGAAAACCCGGCCCGGTCTCAGTGGGAGGCGGTGGTGGAAATCATCGACATCCGGAGCTGTGAACTGGAAGAGCGGCACGGGGAGAAATATCTCCGGGCTTCCGTAGGGGCGCTGGCCCGGAAAGTCGAGATCCCCCTGGCCGATGTTCGCGCGGCGCTCCGATACCCGAACCTGTTGCAGGTCAACCATGACAATGGCATCGTCCGTTTGCGCCTCTCCGACCGGGAAAGCCACCGACGCGTGATCGAGGCCCTCATGGACCTGCCCGACGCCGACTACCGCGAACTTGATTATCCCGCCCGGGTCAGCGGCCAGATCTCCGCCTTGATCAGCGCCGTCGCATTCTACCTCGTCATCACCGCCGTGATCTTCGGGGTGTTATATCTTTTTGACGACGAAGAGCAACCGACCCAGCCCCTCACCTACCTGCTCTATTTAATTCCGGCTGTCAGTATCGCCTACCTCGCCCGCCGAGGACTCACCGCCGCCATCGAGGCCGTGGGGGAACGCTTCGGCGGAAAACGGAATTGTGACCCGACATAACCGCGCCGACGACTTCAGTCGTGACTCTCCATGTGCGAGCGACTTCAGTCGCGAGATCAACCTCCCCCGCGCTCCCCTCAAATCCTCTTGTCCAATCTCCGGCTGACAAAGAACCCGATATCCTGCAAATAGCGGCCCTTGACCAGCTTCCGCGCCGCCGCGCCGCCCATCGCCGACACGATCGGCCAGATGTAGCTCGGGTCCGTCAGTGGCGAGCGCATACCCAGCCGCGCCCCGAACCGGATCATCATGTCGCTCACAGTAGTAAAACACTTGTCCACCTTCATCACCTTGCCGACATTGGTCAGCTTGGGCCGGGTGCAGCTCCCGATCAAAATCGCATTGCCCCCCCGGCAGTCCACCGGCATTGTGGGCGTTCCGATAATCAACGTCGTGGTCTTGGCCTTGCCCAGCGCCGCCGGACCCGCCTTGGTGTAATACTCGAACGCCGCCATGAACATCTTCAGCCCCATCACGCACCCGGTCTGGCAGAGCTTGCCCTCATTATTGTACGGCCCATGCACGAACCAGACCGGCGAATTGAGCCGCCGCAACTCCTTGTTCACGTCCTGCCAGCGGTAGTACTCGTCGTCGTACGGCTTGATTGCCTCGGCCGCGGCGTCCACCTCCGCCAGGCTATGCAGGTCGCCCGCCACCTCGACCTCCTCGATCGAGCCCGGCTGGTACCCGCGCTTGATCGCCCCCGCCAGGTACGGAATCTGCTCGGGCGCAAGCCCCAACAGCCGCGCCCCGATCAGGTCCACCGCCACCGGGCTCCGGCCCATAATGAGGAGCCCCAGCTTCCGGTAGATCGGGAACCCCTCGTTGCCCACGCCCACGTCGATCGCGTCCTCCACGATGAAGTCCGGCATCCCCGCCGCCAGCAAGTCCACGATCTTGTCGTTGAGCATGAAATCGTGCCGGATGCTCCGCTCGTCCTCCGAGCAGATCCCCACATTGAGCTTGATCGCGCCGGTCAGGTTGGTCACGCAGTGGCACTTGAGCTTGGGCAGGTAGACCTTGGTGTCGGCCCGCGCCATCTTGCGCGCCACCCGCAGCACGTCGTGCACCGCCCCGCCGATGAACACCGGGTCCCGAGGCTCCTCCTCGATGCAGAACAGCTCGACCGGCTTGCCCGCCGCCGCGCCCACTCCCGCGAGTTCGTCGTAATAGCCGGCGTATTTGTAGCTCATGCGAGTGGGAAAGCCCACGCCCGACTTCTCGCCGATGTCCACCCGCGACACCGCCGGCACGGCCGACAGCGCGGACGCCGCCGCGCCCACCACCGACCGGTGCGTACACCCGTGCTCGCCCATCAGCTCACGCTTGTGCGCCACCACCGCGTTGGGCTTGACGTAAACCTTGCCCGACGGCCGGTACTCGAGCGCCCGCATCCCCTCTACCACCGCCGCCCGAATCTGGTCGCGGTCGTACTCGGAGACACGCTTGATGAAGACCTTGTTCTTAACGTCAGCGTTCATCGGTTCCTCCCGCGTTTGGACCTTTGGGCAGCACCCCGAAGTCCTGGAAAAATTTCTTCGCCCCGTCCTCGTACTCCCGGCCGGTGACCAAAAACCCGTCGTTGTGGTTCCCGCGGATCTGCATGAACCGCTTCGGGCCGGTCAGGGCCGAGAAGATGATCTTACCATGCCTGAAGTTTACCACTTCATCTTCGGGGCTGTGGATGACCAGCGTCGGGCATTCCACCCGGGCGGCGTCGGCGGCGGTCGGGTACTGGTAACGGGCGATCAGACCGACCGGCACGTAAGGAAAGAAGTCGCGCGCGACCTCGGGGAAGGACGAGAAGGCGGATTCGAGCGCCAGGGCCTGCGGATGGTAGTCAGCCGCGAGTCGCGCCGCATGCGCCCCGCCCAAAGACCGGCCCCAGATGATCAGCGCCTGCGGCGGATGATTTTTCAGGAGCCAGGCCCGGGCGGCGGCCACGTCGGCATAGGTCCCGGCCTCGCTGGGCTTGCCCGTGCTCCGGCCGAAGCCCCGGTAGTCGAAGATCAAGACATTGAAGCCGAGTCCATGGAGCAGGCCGATGGTCTCGAGGTACTGCGACATGCTGCCGAAATTGGAGTGGCAGAAGAGCACGGTGGCCCGGCCGGGGTCGCCGGCTACGTACCAGGCGTTAAGCCGGGCGCCGTCGCTCTCGATCCAGACGTCTTCGTAAACGAGCCGGAGCCGCGCCGGGGTGGCCGTCACTTCTCGCAACGGACGGAAAAGAAAAATCGACTGAAAGAAAAACAAAAAGATGATCAGCCCGAAGTATGCGACGACCGCCACCCGTAGGGCGGACAAGGCCACGCGCCGCGCGCGAGATTTCTTGGCGGAAGAGGTCGATGCATCAGCTGAAGTTGTCGGTGCTGACAAAGATACCTCGATTAATCGGGGGCGCCACGATCCTCCCGATACTTCCCCACCACCTCCACCATGTGCCCGACATTGGGTTTGAACCCGTAGGCCAGGCAGGCGGCGAGGATGAGGGCGACGGGGGCTTCCGGGCCGAAAAGCCGGTTGCCGCCGAGCAGAATGATGAGCAGCACCGGCATCCCGTAGAAGGCCCGCTTGTGCCGGCTGAGCGCCCGGCCCAGGTGGCGATACCGGGCGTCGAAGCTCACCATCAGCACCCCCGCGATCCCGACCAGGAGCCCGATCAGCGCCGGGTGTCCCTGGAACAGCGCCAGCGACGAGAGGGTGATCAGCCCGCCCAGGGTGCTGGGCACGCCGCTGAAGAAGTTAGGGTCCGCGCTCGACTTGTTGAGAGTGAAGTAGACCAGGCGGCTAAAGGTGAAGAGGGTGTAGAACGGCCCCAAAATCCAGCCGTCCACCCCGGGCAGGGCGTGGAACAGGGCGTAGCCGGGGGCGATCCCGTAGTTGACCGCGTCGGCCACGTCGTCGGAGTAGACGCCCCAACTGGTGCCGCCGAAGCGGCGTGCGGCGGCGCCGTCGAAGCCGTCGAAGGCGGCGCCGAGCATGAGGAAGAGGACGTCGGAACTGTTTCTGAGACCTGTCGCCATCGACAGCTGATCCATGGGAATACCTCCGTTGGTATCTGATTCGACCCTCTTTCCACCCGCCGTCGGGAAGGGCCAGTCAGCCTTTAGCAACCACTTTGCCAATGGCTCAACGTGCTGAAATGATTGTCCGAGGTATCACACTCTGCAGCAACCCGGACTTCGATTATGAGATTTATGGATGGATGGGGCATATCAAACCCGGCAGAGCCATAATGCAACGCTCCCACAATGATTACAACGGCGGCCAAGCGAAATGGATGATGAACCTCCCCTTGGCCAGAACCATGTCCGGCAGCAAATTCAACATGGATGTGGATGTGAAGATGATGGAAACCATGTTCCGCATGATCGGCGAAGATGGGCTTTATTACATTCCGGTCATTGGAGCTCCCTGGCATGAAGCATGGGATTCCGGTTGGGCAGTGAAACCGGGCGTGGAACAGCATTTTGATTCCTGGCCCAACGGCCGGGCGCTCCAATGCCTGGTCACCTGGTATGCCCGGGACCCCGGCAATGAAGGACTAAAGAAGAACATCGAGAGAATGATCCATGGATTTCTTACATTGGCTAACCGGCAGGATGGAGTTGGCTGGCTGCCTGCTCACTTCACCAACATTGACGGCAGCCGCACCATGCCCCTCTCACCGCAGGGAGTTCTCCAGCAATCCACTGTTCTTCCCGGGGTTGCCCATTACTATAGATTGACCAAATATCCTCCCGCAAAAGAACTGGCAGAACTCTTTGTAAACTATTGGCTCGGGCCGGCCAATTTCCTGAAAGAGAATGGGGAGTGGAACCTGACTCCCACCCTGCATTTCCATGGAACCACTTTCGCAATCGGCGGACTTCTGGATTGGGCACTGGCTGTCAATGACCAAGCCTTGCTTTCGAAAGTGGCGAAAGCCTATGAATTTGCCCGTGCGGGTGGTGAACCGCTGATGGGCTGGTTCCCGGAATCGCTACCCGCACTTCACCCGGGTACTGAACCCTGCGGGATCGGTGACATGACTGTGCTTGCTTCCCTACTCTCCGAAGCTGGTGCCGGCGACTACTGGGAAGATGTTGAGCATTATACCCGCAATCTCCTCTCAGAGGTCCAGATTACTGACAACTGGTTCCTCGAAAGAATGGCCTCCGATGCAGGTCTGAGTGGTGAGACCTATGAGGCCAAGAAACCTCTGGAGACTGCAGACAACGTGGCAGACCGAATGTTGGGAGTGTTCACCGGTATGTCCGCAGCAGATGGTCAGACACAGACAGTATCCTCCCATTGCTGCACCGGCAATGGATTCCGGGGGATGTACCATGCCTGGAGCAGTATAGTCAGCCTTCAGGAAAGAACCCTCCGAGTGAACCTCCTGCTCAATCGGGCATCCCAGTGGGCCGATGTGAACAGTTTTCTTCCTTATCAGGGCAGAGTGGATGTTATGATGAAACAGCCGCTGGCACTTCAGGTTCGTATTCCCTCATGGGTAAAAGACATCGCCCAGGTGGAATGTACGGTTGATGGTAACAAGAAGGTCTGCTCCATGAATGGCCGGTATCTGGATGTGGGTGCACTTCAGGCCGGCCAGAAGGTCACGGTGACTTTCCCCATGACCGATGAGATCGTAAGAACACAGATCAAATGGTGGGATCAGGGGAAGGATGAAAAAACCGAGAGTTACACCCTGAGGGTGAGAGGATTCAATATTGTGGATCTCTATCCTCGCCGTGCGAACGTTATTCACCAATTCTTCGGCAGTGGAGAATACCGGCAGGGGGAACCGCGGTGGGTTGAGGTGGAAAGGTTCGCACCGAAGAATGAAAAGTTCTGGTAGATTTGAAATACCCGAAAGGAGTTTCACAATGAATATTAACAAGCCCTGCAAGGTATTCTCATTTCTTTTGATCATTGTTCTTTCAATATCTGCACGCTCCACTGATCAGCCAACACCCAAGGCGGATCTCGACTTAGGCTATACTGCCAATCCTGATCAAATTCTGGGCATTGGCATTGAACAGACCGCTAAAAAGGAACAACCGGTGGAACGTCGGAAAGGCGGCCCCACCGGTTCAGGTATTCAGTACATCCGAGAGGAGGTTCCTGCCGTTGAGATTCCTCCCATCAAAGGAAAATATTATGAAGCTCTGGTGCCGGATACTTTTGACCTGGCTGAGCGGGCAAGGCTGGCCGTTCATGGAATGACGGAATGTACTGATCCGGATGCCGATTATGAAATCTACGGGTGGGGTGGTTTTCCCACCATGCGGCATGACTACCATGATTATAATGGCGGGCAGGCCAAGTGGATGCAGAATCTGCCTTTATTGCGAACTGTTTCCGGCAGTACTTACAACATGCATGTGGATCATGGGATGATGGGAACCATGTTCCACATGCTGGGAGAGGATGGCCTGTACTGGATTCCAATGATTGGTTCCCCTTGGACCAGTCATTGGCCTTGGGTACAGGAAGGTGCCAAACAGGTCTATGACATCTGGCCCACCGGCAGAGCTCTGATGGCTCTGACAGAATATCACATGCGGGCGCCGGAAAACCAAGCCTACCGAAAATGCATTGAAACAATGATTGATGGCTTGATTAAGATATCCATTGACAAGGGAGATTACTGTTATATCCGAAGGCACTTCTATGACGGTCAGCCCCAAGAGGAAGAAAGACTCTGGGTGGTGGAGGACGGCAAGCTGGCTCTAGGGCCGGTGGCATTACCGACTGGAATCACCGTAGTCACCACCCATTCCACCTTGTTAAGTGGAATCTGCAGGTATTATGAATCCACGAAATACCCACCGGCTAAACAGCTGGCAGACAAACTGGCCAATTACCTTCTGGGACCTGCGAAGATTATGCGGGAGGATGGGACTTGGGAAGAGCTCACCCACTTTCATGGGATGCTGTTTGCACTGATGAGCCTGTTGGATTATGGACTGGTCATGGATAGGCCCGATATCATTCAGCAGGTAGCCAAGGGGTATGACTATGCGCGCAACGTAGGCCATATCCCATCGGGCTGGATGCCGGAATATTCCCCAATTACCCATGCCGGATCGGAGCCTTGTGGTATCGGGGACATGGTGGTACTGGCATCCCGCTTGTCCCATTTGGGTTTGGGGGATTATTGGGAAGATGTGGAGAGGATTTCGCGGAACCTTTTGGCCGAGGCACAAATCACCGGTTCCGCCGGAGTCGGCGAGAATTCTCGTGAGGTGTTAAGAAACCTTCCTCCGGACACCCCTAATGTCACTTCCGACCGTGTGGAGGAAAGAATGATAGGCACCTTCCGGGGAATGGTCTCCATCAACGGGCAAGCCAGCGGAGGTTTTTCCCACTGTTGTACAGGGAATGCAGGGCGGTCACTCTATTTTGCATGGCGCCATGCTGTGGATGCGAAAGACGGTGTGCTCAAGGTGAATTTACTCCTCAACCGGGCTTCCAAGTGGCTGGATATTGACAGCTATCTCCCCTTTGAGGGCAAAGTAGAAATCCGGAACAAGACTGCAAAGCAGATCTCCGTGCGCATTCCCCGCTGGGTGGATGAAAAGGCAGTCACCAGTCAGATCAACGGCAGCGCGGCCAAGCCATTCTGGGCAGGCCGATATCTTGTGTTTCCTAATCTGAAGCCCAAAGACGCTATTACTCTCAGTTTCCCGGTTACTGAAACTACAGAGACCTATACTCTGAAGTGGAAACAGGAGGACTTCTGGAAAGAATGTACCAATCCGGGCCCGAACTGGAAACCACTGGAGAATCCCACCAAGTACACTCTCCGTTTGCGGGGGAATACGGTGGTGGATATTTCTCCGAGAGACCCCGGCCCCGGTTTTCCACTTTATCTGCGGGATGAACTTAAAAAGGATAAGGCACCGATGAAGAAGGTCGTGCGCCACATTCCACAGGTGATGATCAAACTCTGATTGAGTATTCAAATCAAGCAGCCGGTCTTCATGGGAGAACCGGCTGCTTTTCACTCAATACCTGTCTGTCCAAGGAGGTTAGCCATGTTGGTAAAGCGAATCGGGATGGTGTTGTTTGCAATTGGATCTTGCCTGTTTCTGATCCCATCTTTTTCTCATGCGAAACTGGATCCGGCGGATATTACGAAGCAGGATGTCATCGTCCCAAAGGGAACCTGGGAAGAGGCGACTGTGCCGGACACTCTGGACCTCGCTCAACGGGCGGAGATGGCACTGAACTATATGGTCAATAATGTGGTTCCTGAGAAAGGGTACTCTCTGTACCACATTTTCTATTTTGATCGAAATCCACCCAAAGAAGACCAACTCACGTGGAACCTTCCGGTGAAGATGCTTCGGGTTTATCCCTGGGTTCGAACTATGACGGGTAGTCGGCAGGGGCTGGATATCGAAGCTGCAACCATGCGAACTTACCTGGGACAGATAGATGATAAAGGTATAGTCCGTTATCCCTATGGGGGGGAAGGGGTTCCCGAAGGTACAGCATACGCGTATACCAGCGGCATGTTGGCTATCGCTTCGGAGAATTGGTACCGCCGGGATGACAACCCGCAGTGGCTTCAGTGGATTGCCGAAATCACCCGGGGACTCCGCTTGATGGCCATCAAAGTGGAAGACCGGGCTTATTACCCACCGGAAAGTGGATATAAAACCGACAACACTTGGCACTGGACCACCCGGGAAGGTGCTACTCCTTTCATGCCGTACACTCCTCCAACCGAACCGGACTATGAGCAACAGGGCTATGAAGGCTGCGTAAAGTATGATCAGTCCGCAGCTCTCAGAGCTCTCGTGAAGGATTACCTGCACAACAACAGCGAAGAATCTTTGGATTTGGCTCAAAAACTGGTTCGGTTCATGATGAAACCCGGCATGTGGAAGGATACCACAGCTGAAGGCTATCCGGGGGCGGAACATGGAATCTGGGAAGGACACTTCCATGGAAATGTTACTGCCTTGCATGGCCTGATGGAATATGCCCAGGCGACCGGGGATGAGAAAATGAAGCAGATTGTCCGGGAGGCCTATGATCACACTGTCCGAAACAGCATCATCCGGATGGGGTGGTCTCCCTTCTGGCTTCCACCGGCGGGTTTCAATCGGCCCAAGTACCTGTCCGGCTGGTGTGATACCTGCAATGTGGCAGACACCATTGTCCTGGCGGTGAAGTTGACCGATGCCGGGATGGGCGACTATTGGGATGATGTGGATAGCCTGGTACGCAATCAGTTGGTGGAACAGCAAATCACAGATCTGGATTTGATGAGAAAGGTTTCCGGGGGTGGTGAGGCCAATGATCCACTGCTGAAAAAATTCTGGGGTGGGTATGGGGGCTTGGAACCAACGCAAGCAAAACCACTGACTTACGGTTGCTGTTCGGCCAACGGCCCCATGGGACTTTATTATGCCTGGCATGGCATCACCCGGTATGATGAAGGTGTAGCGACAGTCAATCTTTTCCTGAACCGGGCGACCAGCTGGATGGATGTCAGCAGCTACCTTCCTTTTGAAGGCAAAGTGGTTCTGAACAACAAGAAAGCTCATACCGCGCTGGTGAGAGTTCCCAAGTGGGTGGACAGGGAGAAGATCACTTGTTCAGTAAATGG
>Ga0101944_10007357_pt1 | contig 11066 bp, 9 predicted proteins | sample DewCreD2012metaG_FD_75245 | JGI IMG/M metagenome (GOLD analysis project Ga0101944, IMG submission 75245) | Hot spring sediment bacterial and archeal communities from British Columbia, Canada, to study Microbial Dark Matter (Phase II) - Dewar... ... | reverse complement strand
ATCGTTCCCGTCCGTGCCAGGTACTCCTGGCGCCGCAGGCGCTCTTCCATGGACCGGTATTCGGTCAGGTCGTTCAGCAGGAAGAGCGTCAGCCGCTCGCCCTCGCCGGTCTGCGCCAGGGGATGCGCGCTGCCCAGCAGGAAACGCGGTTCGGAACCGTTCAGGTGGATTTCGCAGTTCAACCGATCGGCCGGTCGGCGGAGACATTCCTCGAGCCAACCGGCCAGCTCCGCATGCCGCCCGCGCAGTTCGGCGAGCGTCGCGCCTGGAGAAATGTCCCCGTTGCCGAGGCCCAGAAGCGCCCTCGCCGCCGGGTTGCCGAGCACCACCTGGCCGTCCCGGTCCATCAATAATACGGCCGCGGTCATGCCGTCGATCGTCCGGCGCGTGAGTTCCTGAAGATGCCGGATGCGCGCGAAGGCGCGCGCATTCACCAACGCCACGCTGGCTTGCGCGGCGGCGGCTTCGGCCAGACGTCGGTCGTCGGAGAAAAACGGATCGTCGGCCATCTTCGGCCCGATCAAAAGCGCGCCGAGCAGCCGGTCGCGATGCCGAACCGGAACGATCAGGTGCTCCTGCCCCTCGGTCATCCGCACGACCGCCTGGCTGCCCGCGGTCGTGTCCGTTTGGGTCGAACGATGCGCTTCGGCAAGCGGGGCGGATGAGAGAGCCCTCGTCCCACCGGGGGCCGACGTGAGCGAAGCGAAGCGATCCTCGCCCGAACGAAATCCCGACGGCGCGAGGTCCACCGTCACGGTCTCGGGAATGCCGCCCGACAGATGGCGTCGCACGCGTTCCAGCGCATTCGCATCCGGTGCCGCAGTCACCGTCGGCGGTGCATGGCCGGCCGAACGGATTCCGCCGTTCTCGTCCAGCAGGAAAAGCCTCACTGCCCGCGATTTCAGATTTTCCAACAGCACCTGACAGAGCGGATCGCAGACATCCTCTTCGCGCACGCAGGTGGCCATTCGCGCCGAGAAGTCCTCCAGCGCCTTGCGCCGGTTCGCCTGGTCCCGTGCGAAGAGCCGGTCGGCCAGTCGCTGGGCGTAAGCCAGCAACGGCGTGACCAGCAGTCCGGCGATGAGCACGAAAACGCGGGCCGCCCAGCCGCCAGCCTGATCGGCGCCCGCCAGCCGGAGGCTCGCCCACAGGGCCGACGCGTAGAGCAGCCCCATCGCCAGCGAAACCAGGGCATAGGCCAGACTGCGACGCAGAACGACCGTCACGTCGTACAGCCGGTGCACCCAGACGGCATAGGCGATGATGGCGAAGTGCAGGATGAAGAGCCAGCCGCCGACCGGGTAGAGGTGCCTTCCCGAACTGATCAGAAAGTGCGACAAGCAGGCCAGCGAAAACGGCACAAACCCGATCAGGTAGTAGACGAGCTGCATGCGCCAGCGGTGCGAGGGTGCGGTGAAGACGCGGAGCAGGGCCACGCTCCAGCCCAGCAGCACGTAGGCGGGCGCGAAGAGCGAGTACTTTCCGTAGAGTCCTTCGAGCGTCGGTACCCAGACCGTGCCTGACCAGTGCCAGCCTTCCACGAACCGCCCGCTGACGCTGGCGCCGCAGAAAAAGAGCGCCACCGCCCAGCCCAGCCATTCCACCCAGCGGAGCGGCGCCCACGTCACGCGGGCAATGCGCAGCGCAAAAGAGTAGATGATGACCGGCACGCAAATGGTGCCCAGACAGATGAAGCGGGCCACGAAATCGACGCGGGCCTGCGTGGCCGGCAGGTCTCCCCGCGGGACGTCCACGTGCAGGTACCAGACGTTGACGAGATACAGGCCCCAGAAGCCCGCGTACGCGGTGAAAGGCAGCCTCAGTTCGGTGCCGCGCGGCAGCCGCAGCGCGGCCAGGAAGAGCCCGGCCAGCACGTAGATGGCCACCAGCCACGGCACGGACGGCGGCGCGACGGAGGCTGAAAGCAGGAGCATTCCCCCCGCCAGCACGGCGAGTAGCATGAAACCCGGGTAACGAAGCACCGGATGCAACGAAGCGGTCTGCATCACCTCTCCGCCCAAGATGAACGCCGCATGCACAACGGCTGTGCACCGCAGTCCTCGGCGTATCCGCGTAAGGCCGGATGATAGCACGAGATGCATTCCCGCGCACCATGGCACGGCAGTTGTTCCTGGACCGGGGGACAGAACCGAGCAGCGGAAGGGCAAAGGTGCCTCCGTTTTTGTGCTGCGAGGCCCACGCGGGGGCACCCGAAGTTGTGGGCACTACGAAGCCCGTGGGCAGCCGATGGGCCCGCCAAAGCCGAAGGCGGAGATGGGCGAGGCAAGGAAGCGACATGGCGGATTGGCGATGGTGGATCGCGGAGCGACCATCTTTCCCCCCGGTCCGAGACCTGCGATCCCAATCCCGCAATGTGCCCCCAGGAGGAACCATGACCGGCATCTTCTTTCTTCTTTCCATCGCGGCCTTCGTGACGACGGAACTGATCTTGAGCCGCGCGGTGCGCGGGAACAAGGACGATGCCAGCGACCGGGGTACCTTCTGGCTCGTCTGGCTGACGTGGAACTTCGCGATCCTTTCCAACAGCGTGGTCTTCTTCCTCACGCCGCGGGAGCCTGAGTTGTGGCCGGTGAATCTGCTGGGCGCGGCGCTCTGCCTGGGCGCAGCCGGTTTGCGGCTGCTGAGCAAGCGGACGCTGGGGCGTTTCTACACCATGACGGTGAACATCCAGGCCGACCATCGTCTGATCCAGGAAGGCCCATACCGTTTCGTGCGTCATCCGCTCTACGCGGGCTTCGCGCTTTTCTTCCTGGCGTGGCCGCTGACGCAGCCGTCGCTGGCTGGGCTCGTGCTGGCCGAGTTGCTGGGTGGCCTGCCGGTCTTGGTGACGATCCTGGTTCGCCTGCGCGTGGAAGAGCGCGCGCTGGCCGGCCACTTTTCGGATGAGTGGCGGCTCTACGCGCGGCGCACGCCAAGATTGATTCCGTGGGTGTATTGAAATGGAGGATCGCGGGCATTCCGGATCTTCACGCCGAAGCCGCAACGAGCGGACGCGATGCGCGCTTGTCCATTCCCGCCGCCTGCACGCGCTCGCGCGGCTTTTCGCAGACCGCCAGAAAGAAGCTCCCCGCGTAGGTGCGCCGAAGGTCCACGATGCCGAATCCCGCCTCGCGTAGCGCCCCGCGCAGTTCGTCCTCGTCGAAACGGTGATAGCCCTGCCAGTCGGGCAACCCCTGCAGGCGGCGGTTGTAGTGCAGCACGCGGAGCAGATCCGGCAGCCGGAACAGAAAACGCATCGTGCCGACCCGCCAGCCGTGCTCCCGGACCATGCTCCGCAAATGCATGGACACCAACCGTCGATTCCGTTTCTCCGGCGCCGCCACCGTCACCACCAGCCGCCCGCCCGGCTGCAACACGCGCCGGAACTCGCGCAGGGCCAGCGCACAGCCGGACTTGGAGAGCGCAAAGAGCACGCTGGCACAGTAGACCGTCTTGAAGCTGGCGTCGTCGAAGGGCAGACGCTCTTCCAGCGACGCCCGTACCAGTTCCGCCCGCGGGTCCTTCCTGCGGTGGCAGGCCAGGGCCGACTCCGAGAAGTCGCAGGCGACGACGTCGGCGCCGCGCTCCTTCAGCAGGAGCGAGAGATTTCCGGTGCCGGAACCGGCGTCGAGCACGCGGCTGCCCGGCTGCAGGGCCGTCGCCGCGGCGATTTCATGCAGGTTGGCGACATAGCTTCCCACCCCGGTCAGATAGTCGTAGCAGCCCATGTAGCGTTCCCAGAGTTCGCGCGGTTGCATGGGATCTCCTTCGCCCTATCCGCCTGCCGCAGAGATCGCGGGGTGCACGGAGGTCAGGACGGCATCGGGACGGTCCCTTTCGAGGCCGTCGTCCCCCGTGTGCTCCGGACCCTCTGTGGCGAAGCAAGCGTCTCAGCACGCCGCCAGGATCAGCGCCGTGTTGCTGCCCCCCTGACCCAGCGAGTAGATCGCCGCCTTGCGCACCCGCGCCTCGCGCGCCTCGCCGGCCACGTAGTCGAGGTCGCATTCGGGATCCGGTTCGCTCAAATTGATCGTCGGCGGAATCGCCTGGTGCCGGATGGCCAGCGCCGCGGTGGCCGTCTGCATCGCGCCGGACGCGCCCAGCGGATGCCCGATCATCGACTTGATGGAACTGCACGGCACCCGGGCAGCCCGCTCGCGGAAGACCCGTTTTACCATGCGCGTCTCGCGGATGTCGGTCCATCTGGATGACGTGCCGTGGGCGCAGTAGTAATCGATCTCGTCGGCGGGACAGCCGGCGTTGCGCAGCGCGTTATCCACGGCCTGCGCGCCCGCTTCCTCGGAACGGCCGACTCGCCGTGGCGAGTCGGCATCGTGGGTCGCACCGTAGCCCAGCAGTTCGCAGTAGATCGGCGCGCCGCGGCGCTTGGCGCGCTCGTACTCCTCCAGCAGCAGGACGCACGCCGCATCGCCGAGCACGTAACCGTCGCGCTGACGGTCGAATGGCCGCGAGGCATGACCGGGATCGTCGTTCCGGCGGGAGAGCACATCGCCGTTCCCGAAAGAGGCCAGGTAGATTTCCGAAACGCCCTCGTCCACGCCGCCGGCCAGGACGCAGTCCGCCCAGCCGCACTGGATCTGACGCATGCCGTAGCCGATGGCCGAGGCGCTCGACGAGCAACTGCTGCTGAAGTTGGTGACTTCGCCGTGCAGGCCCAGGTCCTGGCTGATCTGAATCGCGGCCGCCGCCGGGTTGGCCAGCACGGGCGTCAACGGCGATACCGCATCAGCCCGGCCTTGATGAAGGGCTACGGCCTGATCCTGGAAGACTTGGAGCCCCGGCGAAGCGACGCCCATGGTCACATTGATCGTGTACGGGTTCTCGCGCTCCAGGGCCAGCTCGCCATCCTGGACAGCCTTTCGCGCGGCCAACACCGCCCATGCCGCGGAGCGCGGCATTTCCTGAAGCCGGGTTCGCCTGATCTCGTCCTTCAGCTCCTCGTGCCGGATCTCGCCACCGAACCGGACCGGAAGGTTCGACGCATCGAATTTGGTGACGGGGCCAATCTTCGAAATTCCCTTCAATGCGGACTCGAAAAACGTTCGGGCCGAATCCCCCAGCGGGCAGAGCATGCCGATGCCGGTCACGACGACACGAACGCGCATAAATCGTTCCTCGCGGCAATTATCAGAAGGTGAAGTGCATGCAAAACAACCGGCAGGCCAACCCGATCAGAAACCTAACACCTTCAGGAATAAGCATCTTTCACCCACCGCCGAGCGCCGCGAGCGCACACATGGTTTCGGCACAGTGCACAGATTGTGCGATGCAGTCATGGACACCCTTGGCTGCGCGCCCAGCCGAAGCGTTTTCGATGTGCCATTCGTCCGCCCGAATTGCGGCATGCTTTTTGCGTCATCGACCCGCAAGGTACACCGCATCGGTTGGAACGGCCCGTCGGATTCGGATCGGGCTGCACAACGGTGTGCATTTCAAACGCGATGTTGTGCACACGGATGGCGAGGTACCCTTTTGCCAGCAAGAGAGACACCATGGAATTCACAGCATGCGGCACCTCGATCGGCTACCTTCTTACCGGCGCAGTAAACGCGGACGATCCGGAGCTGGCCTTCTCCGAGGTGACCCGACGAGTGGAACGCAGTCTGGAGCATGGAAGGTCGGCAGGCATAGAGATCGTGCTGTGGGAATCGGAAAGGGAGATCGGCCGAAGAGTCGTGCACATCGAAGGCCGAAACGAACGCAGACAGAGCAGTTGCCGGTAAAGGCTCCTTAACGGCTCTTGGCGCGACGAATCAAGTCGGTGGTCGAACGACCTTCCACCAGGTCGACCAGGACGACGCGACCGCCCCACCGCTCGACCAGATCCCACCCCACCACATCCTGTTTGCGCTTGTAGTCGGCGCCTTTGCAGAGCACCTGCGGCCGGATGGCTTCCACCAGCTTGCGCGGCGTGTCCTCGTCGAAGACGACGACCGCATCCACGCAGCGCTGGGCGGCCAGGATGCGCGCCCGGTCATGCTCGGTCTGCACGGGCCGGCCGGGTCCTTTAAGCCGGCGCACCGAGGCGTCCGAGTTCAAGCCGACGACGAGCGCATCGCCCATGCGCCGCGACCGTTCCAGGTAGGAGACATGCCCGTAATGCAGGATATCGAAGCAGCCGTTGGTGAAGACCACCTTGCGCCCCTGCGCGCGGAGCCGCTCGGCATAGGAGGCGGCTTGGGGCCGGCTCATGATTTTCCGCTCGCAGTCCAACGAGCCGTGTCCGAGGATGTCGAGGATTTCCTGCGGCGCGACCGAGGCCGCACCCAGCTTGCCCACCTTGACGCCCGCCGCCACGTTGGCCAGCCAGACCGCCTCGTCGATCGCCGCCCCCGCGGCCAGGGCCAGGGCCAGCGTGGAGGCCACCACGTCCCCGGCCCCGGTCACGTCGAAGACTTCCCGCCAGAGCGCCGGAAGGAAACGCGGCGCGCGGCCGTCCCGCGAAACCAGCAGCATGCCCTTTTCGCCGCGCGTCAGCAGCACGTGCCCGGCGCCCACGTCGCGCAACGCTTGTCGCGCACCGGACGCCGCGTCACGGTCCTCCGCCAGATCCATTCCCAATACCGCCGCCGCGTCGCGCCGGTTCGGCTTGAAGACCGTGGCGCCGCGGAAGCGTTCCCACCCGAAGGCCTTGGGATCCACAATGACCGGCCGTTTCCCGGCCGCCTTCAGCGCCGCACGGCACAGGGCAGGCGTCAACAAACCCTTGCGGTAGTCGGACAACACCACGGCATCGGCCCAGCGTACCGCTGCGCGGACCTTTTCGAGCAGCCGCCGTTCCAACGATTTCGCAAGCGGCGCGGTGGATTCGCGGTCCAGCCGGAGGAGTTGCTGGCGCTGCGCCAGCACACGGCGTTTGACGGTCGTCGGCCGCGCCGCATCGGTCGCGACCGCGTTCGTATCGACGCCCAGCGCCTGCAGTTCCTCCAGCAGCGTGCGCCCCTCCTCGTCGCCGCCCACGACGGCGCACAGGCGCGCCTGGGCGCCCAGCGCCACCAGGCACTTGGCCACATTGGCCGCACCGCCGGGCCAGCGTTCTTCCCGTTCCACCGTCACCACCGGCACGGGCGCTTCCGGAGACAGGCGTCCCGAGCGACCGAAGACGTAAGCGTCCAGCATGGCGTCGCCGATCACGGCTATCCGCCGACCGACCATGCGCGCGAGGAGATTGCGGACGGCTTCCGCGGGGAGTTCCTGAACCGATTCGGGCAAGCGGGCCTCCATTCGCGAGCGGCTCGACGGCAGCCGAAAGCGTCGCAACCGCAGGAGGCTCTGGAGTGTACTGCAAGCCCCCTGCAGTGACCAGAGAAGCCGACCGTATCCCCAGAACAACCCTACCTGTCCAAACACACGCTTGCGGAGGAACGCCTTCCACCTAGAATCCCTGCGGCATCGGTGAGACCGGTGACCGTGTGCAACCCGCGAAACGATAAGGAGTCGTAGCGTGAATCAAGACAAGCCGGCGCTGAACCCGCAGTGGCGTCTCGAGGAAGAAGAGGAGAAGGGCAAGGGCAAGCCGGCCGAGAACGTGGAGAACCGGCTGCTGGAAAGCCGCACGGTCCTGGTCGAAGGACCGGTGACCGACAAGATGTTTCGCGCGGTGGCTTCGCGGCTGCTCTTCCTGGAACACAAGGATCCGGAAAAGGAAATCCTGGTGGTGGTCAATTCGCCCGGCGGAGCGGCCGATACGGGGTTCGGCATCTACGACCTGATGCGTTTTATCAACTGCCCGGTCAAGACGCTCTGCGCCGGCCTCTGCGCCTCCGCCGCCGTCCTGATCTACCTGGGCGGCGACAAGGGCAAACGCTACGCATTGCCCAACGCGCGGTTCCTGCTGCACCAGCCGTCGACCACGACCTTCGGCGCGGCCAGCGACATGGAGATCACGGCCAAGGAGATCCTGCGCCTTCGGAAACGCTATGCCGAAGTGGTTGCCCAGGAGATCGACAAGCAAGCCGACCAGATCATCCAGGACTCCAACCGCGACTTCTGGCTGGATACGGACGAGTGCCTGAAGTACGGGTTGATCGACAAGATCGTGAAGAACCGTTCGGACATGTAGGCACACCGGTACCGGCGGGCGCCCGGTCCGCCGACGGAGCGACGACTTTCGGGCGGCACGCGGGACGAGCCGATGAGAGTTGCACTGGCCCAGATCAACCCCGTCCTCGGCGATTTCCCGGGGAACACCGACAAGATCATCCGTGCCGCCGAGTCCGCTTATCGGCAAGGCGCCGAAATCGCGGTTTTTCCCGAGATGGCGCTCTGCGGGTATCCGCCGCGCGACCTGCTGCTGAAGCCCTCCTTTCTCGACGCCCAAGATCGTTCGCTGGACCGGCTGAAGCGCAAATTGAAAGGCTTTCCCATCATCTTGGGCTATGTCACCCGCCGCTACGATGGCGGAAGCACCCAGCGCTACAACTCGGTCGGCCTGCTCTTCGACGACGAAGTCCGCGCCGTGGGGCGCAAGTCCGTCCTGCCCACCCACGATCTTTTCGACGAGGCGCGCTATTTCGAGGCGGGCGATGCGCCGGTTTGCGTGGAGCTTTTGGGACTGCGCTGGGGCCTGAGCCTTTCCGACGAGACTTGGAACGACAAGGATTTCTGGCAGCGCCCGACCTTCGCGCGCGACCCCATCGAGGCGCTCGCGGACCAGGGCGCCGACGTCATCGTCAACATCGCCGCCTCGCCGTTCCATCTGGGCAAGCAGACCTTCAAGGAGACGATGCTGTCGAGCTTGGCGCGCAAGCACCGCCGGCCCGTCCTCTACGTCAACCTGGTGGGCGGGAACGACGAACTGATTTTCGACGGACGTTCGATGGCCCTGGATCCCCAAGGCAAGCTGCTGGCCCGGGCCGCCGGTTTTCAACCGGCACTCGTGGTGGTGGACATCGAGTCGCTCACGGAAGGCCCCATCGAGCCGCGGCTGGGCGACGACGAGGAACTGCGGCAGGCGCTGGTGCTGGGGATGCGCGATTACGCCGAGAAGTGCGGGTTCGACGGCGCGGTGCTGGGACTCTCCGGCGGCATCGATTCGACGCTGCTGGCCGCCCTGGCCGCCGAGGCGTTCAATCCGAAGAGCGTCACGGCGCTGGCGATGCCGGGACCCCACAGTTCGGAAGAAGGCCTGGCGGACGCCAAGGCGCTCGCCGAAAAACTGGGCTTGCGCTTCGAGGTGCTGCCGCTGGACCGCACGCTCAAGGCCCTGACCGAAACGCTGGCGCCGCATTTCGCGGGAAAGATGCCCGACGTCACCGAGGAGAACTACCAGCCCCGGCTCCGCGCCCTGATGCTGATGGCCTTCTCGAACAAATTCGGCAGCCTGCTGTTGACCGGCGGAAACAAATCCGAACTCGCCACCGGCTACTGCACGCTCTACGGCGACATGTGTTCGGGCCTGGCGGTGCTGTCGGACCTCTATAAGACCTCCGTGTACCGGCTGGCGCGGCACATGAACGCCGATCTCCCCAACCCGCTGATTCCCGGCCGCGCGCTGCATCGCCCGCCGTCAGCCGAACTGCGCCCCAACCAGCTCGACCAGGACATCCTGCCGCCCTACCACATCCTGGATGGCATCCTCAAGGAGTACCTGGAAGAACGGCATTCGGTCGAACAGATCGTCACGCTGGGCTACGACGCGGCGACCGTGCGCAAGGTGGTTCGGCTGGTCGACCATAGCGAGTATAAACGCCGGCAACTCGCGCCCGGGCTCCGCGTCACGGCGCACTCGTGGGGCCCGTCCCGCTGGATGCCCATCGCACACCGCTTCCGCGAAGGCGACACGTAGAAAGCTATATCAACCGTCCCATCACCTGTGCGGCCAGTTCCAGGATCTGCCGTCGCACCGCGGGTTCCAGCTTCATGAGTTCGTCGCCGTTCAACGGGACGGGTACGGGCACTTGTTTGGCCCGCAGCTCGCGCTCCAGGTGCCGCATGAAATTTTCGCCCGTCCCGGTGAGATGGAAGTTCGCCCAACCGCCACCGGGCACGTTCCCGTGCGCGATCAGCTTCCACTCGCAGAGATAGGACTGGATCTTTTCCAGGTAGACCTGGTCCCAGCCCAGTTCGACCGCGATCTGGCGGCTGACGAACATGCCGCTCAGATCGTACGCGCGGGCGCTGGCGTGCATCGTGGCCAGCAGGCGCAATTCGTCTTCCGTGAAGAGCACTTCCATGGAAAAGGATCCTAGCACCGTGCTGCAGAAGTTCCTGACCCCTTGCTTGCGCCTGCGCGCCCGGCTCTTCGTTGCTCGCTCGTCACCGATCTCCTCCGGATAGGCTCCTCGCTTGCGCCTCGATCCGGACCCGCATCCGCAGCGCACGGGGTCAGGAACTTCTGCGGCACGGTACTAGTCCTCCCGTTGCAGGGGCTGGCCAACGAGGTTCGAAGCGCCGGCCGCCAGAAGGATCCAGGCGGGTGCGATGTCCCCGCCGTAATGCTCTTCCGCGACGTCGTAGACCAGCTCGTAGCGCTCGTCGCGCCGCTTGCGGACCTGGAAATTCCAGGCGTCGCAGGTCGCGAGTTCCTCGTACCATTCCTCGAGGCACCACTCCGCCAACTCGCCGGGATCGAACTCGCAGAAGGATTCGAGCGCCCGGACCCGCTCGCGGTCACGGCAGGCATCGCGTAGCCACTCCGGGTAATCCTTCAAGTTGCCGGTGAAGGCTTCGGGATCGATGGCCTGCTCCTCCTTGTCTTCGTTGACCAGCGTGAAGACATCCTGGAGCAGCCCCAGTATCCCGTCCGCCTCGGACCTGGAGGAGGGCAGAGAGAAGGTCAGTCCCGCTTTCATGGGTGCAGTCTAACGGCCTGCGACGGACCGCAACTGCAGAACGACGAGGGTCGACGGCCCCGTCAATCCCAAGGCGCACGGCGCGTACGGAGGGAGATGCGCCGTCGTCGCGGCCTTTCTCCGTGTGCGCTGCCCCCTCCGTGGCAAAAATCGCGGGCTAAAGCGCCACGGTTTCCAGCCGATGGGAAGAGCGGAGGGATACTCTGTCCCGGCTTTCGGGGCGGGCGAGCGGAAGGCAAGGCGGAAGGCAAG
>Ga0101944_10007356_pt1 | contig 11067 bp, 8 predicted proteins | sample DewCreD2012metaG_FD_75245 | JGI IMG/M metagenome (GOLD analysis project Ga0101944, IMG submission 75245) | Hot spring sediment bacterial and archeal communities from British Columbia, Canada, to study Microbial Dark Matter (Phase II) - Dewar... ... | reverse complement strand
TGGGATCTTCGCTGGGAGCGCAGTTCGGCGCTTCGATCAACAAACGACTCAAGGCCGATCATCTGAAAATCCTTCTTGCATCCCTGGTGTTGATCGTCATGGTGAAAATGCTGGTCGATCTCCTTCTTCCGCCCGCCGTACGGCTGGCTTATATCGGAGGGCATTGAACAATGGTTTTCCGCAAGACGCTGACAATAATGTTTTTGTTGGTTGCCGCCTGCTGCAGTCCGGTTGCGGCTGCAGACACCCTGGTCATCAACATCGATCCGGCAGCCATACGGATCGGCGCCACATATGACGGATCGACGGTCCGGGTTTTCGGTGAGGTCTCCGAAGATTGCGATGTCGTCATCCGGATGATCGGGGAAACCCACGACCTGACCATGAAACAGAAAGGCAAGATTTTCGGTCTTCTGTGGATGAACCTCAATACCGTGAAGATGCATAACGTTCCATCCTTTTTGTATGTGGATTCATCTCGATCATTCCAAGAAAGCGTTTCAAACGATCCGTCGTATCAGAATCTCGATAGCCTGTTTGGATTGAAATCGTTGAAGCAGGTCATCCTGATCGAACCGCAGACGTCCGAAGATGAACTGCTGTTTCAGGAATTGCTCAAATTGAAAGAACATGAAAAACACTATCGGCAATTTTCGAATGTCCGGTTTGGAACGGTCGAAAACGGTATAAAATCCTTTGAAGCCAATATCGATCTGCCGCCCAATCTGTCGGCCGGTCCATATAGGATGGAGGCGTATGCCGTTCGAAACGGGCAAATGGTAGCCCATGCCGATACCCGGATTTTGGTATCGCTCGCAGGCTTCCCAAAATTGCTCGCAGATGTCGCCTTTCAGCACGCCCTGATCTACGGCCTGATGTCCGTGATCATCGCACTGGTAGCGGGTCTGCTGACAGGGCTGGTTTTTGGCGGCGGGAAAGGCGCCCATTGATGGTAATCCGGTAATGTCATGAATGTACTGGATCGATTGAAAAGCTGGTTTTCCTTCGGGAAAACAACGCCTGCCTATCCGTTTGCAGCCCTGTTCAAGAAGTTTCAGAACATCCTGAAAGCCAACAACGATGCCCTGGAACTGATTGCCGACATGGGTGCGAAGCTGAGCGGGGATTATGTCTTCGATCGGCAATACATTCTGTCATCCTGTGCCGAATTGAGCGATCAGATCTATCGGCTCATCGTCGATCTGAATACCCTGACATCCCGCAAATATCTTGAGCTCTTCAATCGATACGAGCGGATTCACCAGTCCATCGAGGAAGAGCTTGCCGGAAAATGGATTCTGCCACAGGGCGATGCCGTCATTGCCTATGAGGCGATGGGGCAGGGGCTTCACGAGTTGGTCGGCAATAAAAACGCCAACCTGGCGGATGTAAAAAACGTACTCTATCTGCCGACACCCGACGGGTTTGCCATTACCACGAGCGCATTTCGGATTTTCCTGGAGCAAAACGGCCTCTATCAGATGATTCAGCAGCGTCTTCAGCAATATGCCGATGAGGCGGAACTTCAGGGGGCGCAAACGCCGCAATCCATCGAGAGCATCGCCGCAGAAATTCAGAATGCCATTCGAAACGGTGCAATTCCGGAATCACTCCATCGGGAAATTGCCAAAGCGGTCCGAGCGCTTCAACAGACCAAGCGCAGCAGCGGACTCTTTTTTGCCGTTCGAAGCAGCGCTTGGGGGGAAGATGCGGAATACAGTTTTGCCGGACAATACCAGACGATATTGAATGTCGCTTCCGACCGGCTGCTCGATGCCTATCGCTCCGTTCTGGCCAGCGCCTACAATCCGTCGGCACTGGTATACAGAAGCCGCAAAGGGTTTCAGCAACATGAAGTGGCCATGGCGGTAGGTTGTCAGCTCATGATCGGTGCCGTAGCAAGTGGTGTGCTTTATACGATGGATCCTTCGGCGGATGAGCGGGACGTTGCCCTCGTATCGGCCACGTGGGGTCTCGGGGCGCCTCTGGTGGAGGGGACGGTTGCCGTGGATACCTATACGATCGACCGGCAGCCGCCATTCCAGCTTCGAAGCATGCATGTCGTGCGCAAACCGACCATGCTCATGCTTTCCCCGGATGGCGGAACCGAAACCCGTCCAGTATCGCCGGAACTGGAGAACAAAGGATGCCTGAGCAGCGCGCAGTTGCAGCGTCTGGTGGAAATGGGAATGCTCATCGAACGTTTCTTCAAAAGGCCCCAGGATATTGAATGGGCGCTCGATTCGGATGGAAAATTTTTCATTCTCCAGACAAGGCCGCTGAAAATCCGGTCGAAAACCGGGAGCACGACGCTCGACATCGCCGAAATCGTCAAACGGCATCCGGTTCGGATGCAAGACAGGGGAATTGTGGTGCAGCGGGGGGTAGCGACCGGCAGGGTGTTTCTGCTCGAAGATCCGGACGATCTCGATGGGGTGCCGCATGCCAGCATTCTGGTGACCCACCACACCTCACCGAGGCTCGCCCGGGTGATGCGGCGCATCCATGGCATCATCACGGATGTCGGCTCCCAAACCGGCCACATGGCCACCATCGCCCGGGAGTTCCGGATCCCCTGCATCGTCAACACCGGAATGGCCACCCGCATCTTCAGGACGGGGGAGGAAGTCACGCTGGACGCCACCCAGAATGTGGTCTATGAAGGCCGGGTGGAGGAATTGCTCTATTATGAATTCACGGAAGAAGACGTTTTCGAAGAGACATACGAATACCGCCTGCTGCACCGGCTGCTCAAACGCATCAGTCCGCTGAATCTCGTCGATCCGCATGAAAGCAATTTTCGTCCGGCGGACTGCAAAACCTATCACGACATCATCCGATTCGTCCACGAAAAGGCCGTGGAAGAAATTGTCGATCTGGAAAACCGTCGCGCCGGCAGCTCGGGGCAAGCCCGCGAACTGGTCATGGATATTCCGCTCGGCCTCTGCGTCATCGACATCGGCGGCGGACTTCTGCCGCAGTCGGACGAAAAACGGATCGGCAGGCAGGATATCGTCTCCGTTCCCATGAATGCTTTTCTCGATGGGTTGGAAAGATCCGGTATGTGGAACTCCGGGCCGGTATCCGTGGATTTCGGCAGCTTCATGTCGAGCATGACCCGGACCATGTCTCCCGCGCTTTCGGACCCGCGCAATGCCGGGCGGAACCTGGCCGTCATCACGAATGCGTATTTCAATCTCAGCCTGAAACTGGGTTATCATTACAACATTATCGATGCCTACGTGTCGGATCAAGTGAACGATAATACGGCCTATTTCCGATTTCTGGGCGGTGTGACCGACATGACGAGGCGTTCCCGCAGGGCCGCATTCATCGGAGAAGTGCTCGAGCGGTTCAATTTCCGGGTGGAAATCCGAGGTGATCTGGTAATCGGCCGCATCAAGAAATGCCCCAGAAAGATCATGGAGCAGAAATTGTGGATGCTGGGCTCCCTTGTGTCCTATACCCGACAACTGGATGTCCAGATGCATGAGGATGCGGATATGGAAAAGCACACGCAATTGTTCTGTCAACAGACGCTTGCCCGACTGCAGGAGGGAACAGAAGCCAGCCTTTTGCCGATCGAATCGCAACCTCCATGACCCGGAACCGATCTCCCGGCACCCATCGCCTATAGCCCATCAACCAAGGAGCATGATGTATGGAAACGGAACACAAATTTCAGATCCTGATTCTCGACGATGAACCCATCGTCTGCAAACGGCTCAAACCAGCCCTGGAAAAGGCGGGTTACGAAGCCGAAACCTTCACCCAGAGCGCCATGGCCCTGCACCGCATCACGGAAAAGGAATTCGATGTGGTGATTACGGATTTGAAGATGGAAGGGCTCGACGGTATGGCGTTTCTGACGGAAGTGAAAAAGCGCTATCCCAAGACCGAAGTCATCGTGATCACGGGTTTTGCCACGATGGATACGGCCAGGCAATCCTACCAGAAGGGCGTTTTCGATTTTGTGGCCAAACCTTTCAAGCTGAAGGAAATTCTTGATGTCGTCGAAAATGCCCTTGCCAAAAGGACGGCCACGGAGAAAGGAAACGTGCCATGAAAATCCTCTTTGCAGCAGACGAATTCCCTTACAGCGGCGTTGCCCTCAAGATGGCGGCCGGTTTGGCCATGAATACCTGGTCGGATATCACCCTGATGGGCGTGGTGCCGTCGGTTGCCGACAAACCGGCCACCCAGTCTTCCATCGCGGGCGCTCTCGAGCAGTACCGCGAAACATTTTACGAGCTGTGCAGCCATGAAGATTCGCCGTTCAAACTGGATCGCGTCTTGTGGGAATGGATCCCGATGCAAGACGGTGCATGGGAACAAATCAAGGTTTTCCGGGGCGCCCACAAAGACGTTCGGATCCTGCTCCGCTTCGGCCAGCCGGCCATGGAAATCCTCAAGGAGGCGCGAAATCTGCAAAGCGATTTGATCGTTCTGGGTTCAACCAGCGGGGATCGGTGCCTATGGAGCGAAGCGGCCGATACACCGCAGAAAGTGGTCGCATCGGCCGAGTCTTCCGTGCTGCTGGTCAAGGAAGACATGGCCGTCAAGCGGATCGTGGTCTGCATCGACGATGTCCCGATCGGGCAGGAAGCCCTCGAGATGATCAACCAGATGATCGTCATTCATGGCGCCAGCCTGGTTCTGATCGGCTTGACCAAGGAAGGCGGCACGAAGCCCGCCGTATACCAGCGCATGATCGAAGTCGGCGATTATTATGCCGATCGGGGAATCCACGTGGAAAGCCGGACTGCGGAAATCTCGGAACTGGAAACACTCATTTCCCAGGAAACCCGTGAAGACATGCTCACGCTGTCGATGAGCAAAAAATCGGTGCTCGGTATGCTCTTTTCCAGAGAATGGGTCGAGCGTTTCGTGTCGGCCTGCAAATCGTCCGTCCTGGTGCTTCGTTAGGATGGACGGATCCAACCAGATCGGAGCCAAACCGAAAACGCCCGTGGCAGGGAGTCGTGGCCCTGTCTGAAACCGAAAATGGAGGAATTCACCATGAAAGTTCTGGTAGCTGTGGACCAAAGTCCCGAATCCCAGATGGCCCTTCGATATACCTGTCATTTGATGGAACAAGCCGATGCCCGGATCGATGCCGTTTATGTCCGGCCGGACGAAACCGATATCGTTCCGGAAAGTGTGTACGGCCCGTTTGTCGGCAAGGAAGAGCTTGCCAAATGGTTGGAGCAGCAGCAGGAAAACGTGGAAGAACAGGTGCTGGGCTCCTGCTGGGTTTGTGAAGCCGTCAAAACCCCTTGTACACCCAGAATCGTGACGGGGGATCCGGCGGACGAGATTCTGCACATCGCACACAGCGAAGGCTATGATCTTGTCGTCCTGGGGGCATCCGAACATTCCGCCATCAAGGGTTTTCTGCTGGGCACGGTCCATGCCAAGGTGTTGCACCATGCCCAGCTCCCGGTGTTGATCGTACGGAACTTCAGGCCCATCAAACGGGTGGTTGTCGCTTTCCGGGGCTCCGATTGCGATCAGGCGGCGATGGAATTCATAGCACCCCTGTTTTTCTATCGAAAGCCCGAAATCACCATCTTGCATATTTCGGAAAAAGAAACGAGGCAGCACGATGGGGTCGCACAGGCCTGCCTCATGAACGGCGAGAAGGCGCTCAGTGAGTTCGATCATGCGCCTGTGGCCAAAATGGCGTGCGGCAACTTCGTGGAGGAACTGCTCAAGGATGTGGCGGCCGAACGCTACGATCTGATCGTTATGGGTGCTTACGGGATCCACCGGCCGAAATACGCCAAGCTGATCAGTGACGACGCCCTCAACATCGCCCGGCTGACGACCCGTCCCGTTCTGGTCTACAGGGAAAAGACGCAGCATGACGGTAAATGATGGTGCATCCCACGGCCGCATGTCGTACGGCGAAGGTCGGATGCCGGATTCCAAGGGTAGATGGACACTCCTTGACGGAGAGATCTAATCGTCGTAGAAATCTCCATCCATCCATCCATCCATCCATTCTTTCCGAGCAAGGATTTCGTCCGTATCCATCTCTTGCAGCCGAACGTCTTCGAAAGTCTGGGACATCGACCTGGTTCATGGTGAAGCGGGCTTGCGGTACGATCCGACCTGTGATACGAAAAACATTCAACTCGATAAGGGTCTATCGGTCGTGATGTTGGAAATGTTCTGCCGAAGATCTGGATTTTCGCGTCGACAGGGAATGACGAAGCCGGCTTTTTTCGATGGTTAACGTTTCCGTTACTGTTTCATCACCTATCAAACCATGAACCTATCTGAAGATTCGACCCCTCCTCCGCCGCAGTCCCTGGCATGGGCCATGTGGGGGCTGTGTGCGGCATTCTATCTGTTGGGATTTTTCCAGCGGGTGGCGCCTGCCGTCATGACGACCGAATGGATGGCCGACTTTGGGATCGGAGCATCCGGTCTCGGGCAATTGTCGGCCTTCTATTTTTACAGCTATGTGGCCATGCAGATACCTACCGGAATCCTTGCCGATCGGTTGGGACCTCGCAGACTGCTGGGGGCAGGCGCAGCTGTGGCTGCCGTCGGAACCGTCGGGTTCGGTTTGTCCTCCCAATGGCTCTGGGCCGGGTTGGGGAGACTTCTGGTCGGAGGGGCGGTTGCCGTAGCCTTTGTCGGCATGTTGAAGCTTGCAGCGCATTGGTTTGCGCCGAAACGTTTCGCCATGATCTCGGGACTTGCTTTGCTGGCAGGTGTCATCGGCGCCGTTACGGCCGGTGTTCCTCTGCGGTGGATGGTCGACCGGGTGGGGTGGCGGGCCGTCATGATCGGATCCGGCATGGTAACAGCCGTTCTGAGCGCAGCCATTTTCTGGGTGGTTCGCGACGATCCTTCCCAGAAGGGATTTCGCAGTTTCCTGCCGCATGTCTCACCATCCGGAAGCATCGAGAGCCGTGGGTTGATCCACGATCTCAAAACCGTTTTGGGCTATCGAAACACCTGGCTTCTTTTCGTCGTTCCGGGCGGCATGGTCGGAAGCGTTCTGGCCTTTTCCGGTCTCTGGGGCGTTCCCTTTTTGACCACCCGGTATGACCTCACCGTCGTCGAAGCTGCAGGCGCCTGCTCCCTGTTGATGATTGCCTGGGCCTTGGGCGGACCCATTCTGGGTGGGCTTTCGGATCGGATACAGCGACGAAAGCCGCTGTATATGGCCGGAGCGGGAATCGCGTTTTTGGGGTGGTTGCTGCTGTTCTATGGACCGAAGCTTTCTCCAACGTGGATTCTGTGCGTGATGGCGGTCACCGGTTTCGCTTCGGGTGCGATGATCATCGGATTTGCCTTCATCAAGGAATCGGTTCCGGCGAACTTGGCAGGAACGGTTTCCGGTCTGATCAACATGGGAACGATGATGGGACCGATGGTTCTCCAGCCGTGGATCGGCTGGCTTCTGGATCGAAGCGGTTCGGTGACGGTGGCCAATGGGCAGCGTATCTACGATCCTGCAGCCTTTTCCATGGCCTTTCTGCCCATGATCGGCTGGGCGCTGCTCTCCTTTCTTCTGATGATCCCCACGCGAGAAACCCACTGCCGCCAGCATGACTAATCCTTCCATCCACCCACCTGTTTCCGAAAAGCCGACGGTTTCCGCAACAGCCACCCTATTCGCCGTATCGACGGCATCCTTCCTGATGCCCTTCATGTTTTCGGGAGTCGGTATCGCACTGCCGTCCATCGGCCGCGAGATGGGTGCAACGGCCACTCAGATCGGTCTTGTGGAAACCGGATACATGGTGTCTGTGTCCATGTTCCTGCTGCTGATGGGACGGCTGGGAGACGTCTATGGCCGAAAACGCATTTTCCAGTGGGGTATCACCCTGTTTACCCTGATGGGGGCTGCCATCTCCCAGGCATGGTCCATCCATTCGGTCGTTGTGCTTCGTTTTCTGCAAGGCATCGGCGGCGCCATGATCGCAGCCACCGGCATGGCGATCGTCGTTTCCGTTTTCCCGAGAAATCAGCGTGGCAAGGCACTCGGTATCAATGTGGCCTGCGTGTATGCCGGACTCTCCTGTGGCCCGTTTCTGGGTGGAATGATCGTCACCGCCTGGGGATGGCGTTGGTTGTTTGCGCTGTGTCTGCCGCTCGGCGCCGCTGTATTCGGCATTCTTCGATGGAAACTCAAAGGAGAATGGGCCGATGCCCGAGGCGAGTCCATCGACTGGAGGGGGGCAGGCATCTTTTCACTGGCCATGATCGCCCTGGTTGTCGGTGCTGCAAACCTCAACGCTGTGGATTGGGGCGGATACCTGATGGCCTGCGGTGCCCTGTTGCTGATCGGTTTTGTCTGGATCGAGGATCGAACGCCGTCGCCGTTGCTCGATGTCCACCTGATGAAAACCAACCGGGTGTTTACCCTGAGCAGCCTGGCTGCCTTGTTGAATTATGCGGCCACCTTCGGGGTGACCTTCTTCATGAGCTTGTTTCTGCAGTACGTGAAGGGATTCACCCCACAGCAAGCCGGAACCCTTCTCGTGCTGCAGCCGGTCACCCAGGCCCTGTTTTCTCCGCTCTGCGGCAGGCTCTCCGATCGCTATCCTGCCGCTTGGATCGCCACCATCGGCATGGGAAGCTGTGCGGTAGGGCTTGCCTTCAGTGTGGGGATCGGCGAGGCGACATCGATCCATGCCATTGCAGGGGTGCTCCTGTTGTTGGGTGTCGGATTTGCGCTGTTTTCCTCGCCCAACATGAGCGTCATCATGGGAAGCGTTCCGCCCAAATTTGTCGGTGTCGCTTCCGGTTTGGTCGCCATCATGCGCACTTTCGGCATGATGGTGAGCATGACCATCGTCACCATTCTTTTTTCCACACTCCTCAAAGGTCATCCCATTTCTGTCGAGACACAAGGGGACTTCATCCGATGCATGCAGACCGGATTTTCCATCTATTCCTTGTTGTGCGTGGTCGGCGTGGCGATTTCTTTTGGTCGATTGGGCAGAGAAGGGAAACAAGATGGGGGCGGGCAGGGGGTTAGGGGATAACCCAACTGCAGCGTTTTTCCATCGGAAAGCTTATGACGAGGGGCGTCGTCCCCGGCATGGACCAAATTTCACATCCGACCATCAACATGGATACACTGCCAAATTCGAGATTGACAAAACTTTCGTGCTTCGAGTAGAAAATTGTTATTGTTCGATAGCCGGTACAGCAAGGAAATCTGCCATTGCATCAGATCGGATGGAAACGGCGGTTCGGCCATGAAGAACTTCGTAGGTCATGCAAGGCGGTGAAGCCGTCATGAGCGTTGGGTCGAACGTGATGCCATCAGGTGCGCAAACGAGGGAGAGGGGTTTCCGACCACCCAAGCTACTTGATCAGTTGCGTGAAGCATTGCGCTCCCGTCATTACAGCCGACGCACCGAGCAGACGTATTGCCACTAAGTCAAGCGGTATATTTTCTTTCACAAGGTGCGCCATCCCATCGAGATGGCCGAACCGGAAATCAACGCCTTCCTGACCTATCTGGCAGTCCAAAAGAAGGTCAGCGCTTCGACGCAAAACCAGGAGCTTTCTGCACTTCTGTTCCTTTATCGCCAAGTTCTCAAGCGCGATACCTGTGATCTTGGCGACGTCATTCGCGGCCGCGAACCCACCCGTCTACCCGTCGGCTTGACAAGGGATGAAGTCAAAGCCGTACTGACGAATCTTTCCGGCGACAAGTGGCTGATCGCCTCCCTGATGGATGGTGCCGGATTGCGGCTGATGGAATGGCTGCGGCTTTGCGTGCAAGACATGGACTTCTTGCGCAATGAAATTTTGGTCCGTGTCGGCAAGGGCGCAAAAGACCGTATCACCATGCTGCCTGCATCCCTCAAAACCCCGGTGCAAGAACCACTGAAGCGAGTGAAGATGGTCCATGAGAAAGACCTTTCCGACGGTTGGGGACAGGTATCGTTGCCCCATGTGCTGGACCGGAAGTATCCAAATGCTTCTCGTGAATGGTGTTAACAATGGATTTTTACCCAGGAAAACCGCTGGCGCAACGCAACAACCGGCGAGGAGGGAAGACATCATATCGATGAGTCGCTTGTGCAGAAGGCAGTACGTAAGGCAGTGATGGGGGCTGGTCTCACAAAACGGGCTACCTGTCATACCTTCAGGCATTCCTTCGCCACTCATTTACTTGAAAGCGGGTATGGCATTCGCCCCGTTCAGGAACTCTTGGGACATGCCGACGTTAAGACCACAATGATCTATACGCATGTTCTTAACCGGGGTCCATCCGGCGTGCGGAGTGCAGTGGACGAACTTTGAGAGGTTTTTATGCTGATCCGTATAATAGGCCAATATAAAAGAAGCGACAGGTGGTATATCGATGCATCACAAGGAGTTAATCGATATTTAGGTAAATATTTGAAGGCGTATTATATGGGCAGAAATGAAGAAATTCGCATTTTATGCGGGTCCATATAATCATTGTTATGTGATTAAAAGGAGATAATAATGGCGAGAAACACGAATGTACAGGACGCGTTATTTCCCGTAGGATTTACTAATGTTTTTGTTGAGCGGATGATAGAGGGAAAAGGTTCCACACCAGTAAAAATTCCTGTTGATAACTACCGTGCCATAATCAACTACCACACGGGTGATGTACTTTGTGTCGTTACAAAAGATTACAAGCTTATAACAAACAAACAGGCAATTGAATTTGGCAAGGAGTGCTATAAAAAGATTTTTAATATCGATAATACAAATGATTTTGAAGTTTTCAATGTTATAATACCTTCAACGAAAACATTTTGCCATATAGACATTATCCACAAAAAATATGAGGTAAATGTTTGGAAGCAAGAGATTTATTTGCCTTATATTAGAATCACCAACAGTTACAACAGAACAAGAGCACTATCTTTTGACCTAGGGTTTTGCCGAAAGCTTTGTGATAACGGTGTGATTTTTGAGAGAGAAGCTATCAGATTTTCTTTTTATCACACCAGACAAATCATTAAAGAAAATGTTCAGTTTGATATTTTGCCTAACAAGCTTGAGACCCTAAAGAGAAAGTTTATCGATTATACCCACAAGCTTGGCGAGTTT
>Ga0101944_10007354_pt1 | contig 11069 bp, 8 predicted proteins | sample DewCreD2012metaG_FD_75245 | JGI IMG/M metagenome (GOLD analysis project Ga0101944, IMG submission 75245) | Hot spring sediment bacterial and archeal communities from British Columbia, Canada, to study Microbial Dark Matter (Phase II) - Dewar... ... | reverse complement strand
GCTACGCCAAGCCGTTCAAGTGGACGCGCCGTTCGTTCGACAAGGTCTTGGCCAAGGCTGAGCGCGAAGCACTGGAAAGCGCCGCCTGATGGGTCAATCTTTTCTGCGGAGCGGTACTGAGCCGACGAACAACCCAGCGCGCGGACGCGTTTGCGACGGGAGGCGTGTCCGGATACCACCCGGACCTGCCTTCTCGGAAGGCCCAGCAACTCCGCCACCAGCGCCTCCACCTCCTCGTTGGCCCGGCCCTTCTCCGGCGCCGAACGCACGGCCAGTTTTAGCGCATCGCCATGCAAGCCGCGAATCCCGGCCCGGGAACTGCCGGCGGAAACCAGGACGGCAAACTCGCATCCGCCAGGCACATCGCCACAAGACCATGCCGGGGCATTGGACATGAGCAGACCTCCATCCCGGGACTTCCGCGGCGCGGTACTAAGCCGGCGGCGCGACGCTCTGCCCGCTTGTCCACTCCCCGGCAAGGCGATCCTGCCCTCCCGGCGATTCGGGCGACCACATGCGCAGCCGCTGAACGGCCTCTCGCCCCGCCTCCGCAGGCGACAGCACGTACGCTTCCACCGCCACGCCCCCCACCCACGCCGGACGCCGTTCCTCCAGCATCGCCACGACCGAGACCGACTCCGGGACCGGCCTCGCCCGACGCCTCGTCGCCTCGGAAAAGACATTCAACAGGACCGAACCGCCTACGATCGCGCCCGTCACGGACGAATCCAGCAACGCATCCGCCGCCGTCAACCCGGTCTCGCCAGCATCCCGATCCACGACCTGAACGGCCGCCGGGTCGATCGACAGCCCGGCGGCACCCAACGCATGACGCACGCCCTTTTCGAAACGCACACTGGCCGGATCGCGTGCGGCGCAGAGCAGCCCGATCCGCCGATGCCCCGCCCCCACCAGTTTGTAGGCGCACTCCCTACCGGCGGCCTCGTAATCCAAGGCAACCCAATGGCAGGTCGAAGGCACCCTTCCCCCGCCCGTTCCTTCCGGGCGCCACGGGGGGACCTCCCCCACTCCGCCGACCGACCGCCATGAAGCATCCGCCTCCGGGTCGTCCGCTCCCACCCACACCATCGGCCTAGGAAGCACGCTCAGCTTCCTCCACAAGGCCGCTTCCGGCCGTGCCAGCAACACGAGTCCCGCATCCGTATGGCGCTCCGCCATCCGCTCGGCCTGTCCCGTATCGTCCACACAGACGGACCACCCATACTCCGCGGCAACCTCGATCACCCCCGTCAGGGCCCGTTCCGAATACTCCCCTTCGCAGACGCCAGGACGTGCACGCAGGATCGCCCCGAGCATCCCCGTTCCCGACCGGATCGCCTGGGCAGCTCCTGCCGGCTGCGGCGCCACAAAAGTGCCTTTACCCGAAACGATGACCACAATTCCTGCCTGCTGAAGCTCGGCATAGGCCTGCCGAACCGTCTTGTCGGCTACGCCCAGCGTCTTCGAAAGCCATGGATAGGAAGGCAATGGCTGCCTTGGCCTGATCGTTCCATCGCGAATGTGGCGAATAACAAGGTCTTCGATGTGTTTATAAATAGGTTTCGATCTGTCTTTGGGTATCGTCCATAACTTCTTATTTATCAAGTAATTATCCATGTGACACTCATGTGATTTGTTCTTAGGTACCAAAGTACTGATATCACTTTTTAAGATTCTTGTCAATTGTCGAACAATGCGTTTTCAGAAACTCGCTTTTAGTCTATCGACTGGCATGTTCAGATCAATATTGATTCAATCTGTCGAGTCCCGTCGGCCTTGGTCGGCAGAAATGCGAAAGTTGACCACGAACGCAGATTGTGAAGACGGGGCCAGATCGCTAGTCTAGTAGGAATCATGGTTACTTCCGGGCGTTTCAGGCGCAGACCGATGGGGTTGAGAGGGCAATGGCTTCGCTTCTCGCCCGCGGCAAGGATCGGCATCAGTTTTGCCGGTCTGATCGTCGTGGGCGGCCTCCTCTTGAGCATGCCCTTCGCCACCCGTGTAGGCACTCCACCGCTCGCGTACATCGATGCCTTCTTCGTCTCGACCTCGGCGGTTTGCGTGACCGGGCTCAGCCCGATCGACGTGGGGGCGCGCTTGAGTCCCGCCGGTCAAGGACTCCTCCTGCTGCTGATCCAGACCGGGGGGCTGGGCTTTCTGACGCTTTCGACCGGCCTGCTGCTCTCCATGGGCGGGCGCACCTCGCTCTTGGCGCAGAACGCGCTTCAGGGCAGTCTTTCCGCCGGTGCCGGCGGCGACCGGCTGCGCCGCCTGCTTCGCGTGGTCTTTCTCACCACCATCGCCATCGAATGGGCCGGCGCCGCCGTGTTGACCGTGCGTTTCCAGCAGCTATGCCACCTGTCATGGGCGAAGGCGATCTGGATGGGGGCATTCCATTCCGTTTCGGCCTTCTGCAATGCCGGATTCGCGCTCTTTTCCCCCGAATACCCCGGTCAGCAGGCCAGCCTGATGGCGTTCTCCCGGGACTGGATCGTCAACGGGACGATCGGCGTGTTGATTGTCTTGGGCGGACTGGGGTTCCCGGTGCTGGACGAGTCGCTTCGCTGGGTGCGTTCGCGCGGATCGCGACGCTTGGGGCTGCATGCGCGGATGGTCCTGTCGATGTCAGGCGCGCTGATCGTACTGGGGGCGGCGGCCATCCTGCTGCTCGAGTACGACAATCCCAAAACGCTGGGGGGGCGGGCTTTTCACGAGAGCGTCCTGGCGGGCTTGTTCCAGTCGATCACGGCGCGGACGGCCGGGTTCAACACCGTGGACCTGTCCGCCTTGCGCAGCCAGACCGTGATGCTGCTGATCGTGCTGATGTTCATCGGCGGAAGTCCGGCCAGTTGCGCGGGAGGGATCAAGACGACCACGGCGTTCGTGCTGGCGGGCCTGGTCTTCGCGCGCCTGCGCTCGCGCCGGAACCCCACCGCCTTCGGGCGCGAGATCGACTCGGAGAACGTAAGCCGTGCGGGCACGCTGACCTTGGTGGCTTTGGTTTTCGTCGTGCTGGCCTGCGGTGCCGTGCTCTTCTTCCAGCCGCTTCCGGAGACGCCGTCGCGTTGCCAAGGGGGACATTTCATGGATCTTCTGTTCGAAACGGTCTCCGCGTTCGGCACGGTGGGCCTGTCGACGGGCGTGACCGCCGATCTGAGCGCCGGCGCACGGTGGGTCCTGATCGTGAGCATGTTCGTGGGGCGTGTCGGCCCGCTGACGCTCTTCGTGACGCTGGCGCGTCCGCCGCGCGAGGACCGCGTCCGGTTGCCGGCGGAGTCGGTGGTGGTGGGTTAGGTTCAGAAAGGGCGGGTTCATGTCCAAGCAATACGCCGTTCTGGGGTTGGGCAAATTCGGCGCCGAGGTCGCGCTCCAGTTGGCCGCCGACGGCTGCGAAGTGCTGGCCGTCGATCGGAACCCGGACTTGGTGGACGAAGTCAAAGACCGCGTCACGCGCGCGGCCATCGCGGACGTGACCGAGCGCGCCAACCTTCAGGCCCTCGGTCTGGACAGCTTCGACGGTGCGGTGGTGGCGCTGGGCGGTTCGCTGGAGGCCAGCATTCTCACCTGCCTGAACCTCAAAGAACTCGGCTGCCGGCACACGATCGCCAAGGTGGTCAGTCCCGAGCACGAGAAAATCCTCAACAAGCTGGGGGTGTCGAGGCTGGTCTACCCGGAACGGGAAAGCGCCAGACGTCTGGCCAAACACTTGGCGTTCGCCTCCGTGGTGGATTACCTGCCGCTGGCGCCCGGGTTCTCGATGGCGGAGATCGCGCCCTGCCAGGAGCTGGTCGGCAAGTCGCTGGGCGAATCGCAGCTCCGTCAACGCTACGGCGTGCAGGTCGTCGCCATCCGCGAACTGCTCCCCGAGCGCTGGCACATGGTGCCGGACCCCAGGATGATCATCAAGGACTCGGATGTGCTGGTCGTGATCGGCCGGGACGAAGACCTGAAAAAGATCGCTCGAGCATCCGAGTGACCGGCGGCTCAACTCCCCTTTTCGGTCGGTTCGGGCCCGTTTCGTCTTCGTTCACGCGCGAATGAAGAGGTCCAGCCCCCCCTGCCCCCTCCAGGCGCAGGCTTGTATTCGTCCGGACCTGGCGATATAAGAGGCGGGGAGCTGGGTTGCGAGGACTCCATGCCGATCACCTACCAGTGCCGCGCCTGTGGCTGCGCCATCTCGGAACGCCAGATCCGCAACGGAGAAGCGAAGCGCGATGGCGCAGATCTCTATTGCGTCGAATGTTCCACCCTGATCGCCGATCCCGCGGATGCAGCGTCTCCGTCCGTCGGGCCGGCCGCGCCCACGGCCGCTCCAGCCTATGGTCGGTCGCCATCGTCGTCGCCCGCGGGTTCTGGCCGCCGGCCAGGAACGCAGGATGCTCGACGGCAAGGATCGGGGCTGAACGGAGCGCCGCGTCCGGTGCAGCCGGCTTCGCGCACGGCAGGCTCCTCGGCCCGGCAGGCCGCTCCGCCCGCGCGTGGCGCCAGCTCGTCGGCGCGCCAGGCCGCTCCCGGCGCGCGCCCCGGCGCATCGGCCCGTCAACCTGCACCGCCGCAAGCCTCCGTCCGGACCGTCGAACCGTCTGCCCGCCGTCACGCGTCGTCCAAGCTCGTGGAACCCGAAGCGCGCCAGCGCCCTTCGTCGCGCCGCATCGAAGCCGCGTCCCGTCGGACCTCGGCCCAGCAGGTCGAACCCGCCGCTCCCACTTCCTCCAGCCGCCGCGGGAACGGTGCGCGCGCTTCGCGCCGTGCGCAGGCCGCCGACGTGCTGGAGGAACCGACGCGGAACGTCGAATACTCCTCGGGCACCTCGCGCATGCGCCCGATGCGCGGCGCGCAAGAACCCGAACCGGGCGACGACCCCCGCGCCCGGTACTCCACCCGCGGCACGGCCCCGGAAAGCGACAAAGGCAAAGCCACGCTCATTGCCATGATTGCCGGCGGGTTGGTGGTCATCGGGCTGGTCGCCCTGCTGGCCGTCAACATGGGCGGGGCGCGGATCAAAGCCCGGGCGAGGAGCGAAGGGCCGAAATCCCCGCAGGAATACGTCAAGCTGGCGGACGAACAGCTCCGTCTGGGCAACAAGCCCGCCGCCATCGGTTATCTGCACAAGGCCAGCGAAGGCTGGTCGGAAATCGGTCAGGACGAAGAGGCACGCCGATGCATGATTCGAGCCTACAGCATCGGCAAAACGGCCACCTTCGGCGAACTGGACCGTTAACGACGCAGGTTCCATTCCTCCCGTTCGTACTTCGTTGTGCATAACCGCTCCGCGCGCCGCGATTCCTCCTCGGTCGGCGCCGCGGCAGGCGCGCCGACATGCCCCAGCACCCCGCCCAGCGACGCCGCGAAGGCGGCCAGATCGTGCGCCGCCCCCAGGTCGGCCAGGCTGGTCAGGAACTCGCGGTGGCTCCGCTCGCCGCGATACGCGGGCGGCCGCGTGGGAAAACGGATGAGACGCTCCAGCAGGCGCCAGTCCGGATTCGCCAGCAGCGTGCCGTGCACGACCAGGCTGTGCCGTTTGCGCGCTTGGGCATTGCCGGCGAGCTTGCGCAACCGGCCCTCCTTTTCGTCCACGACCAGATCCGACAGTCCTTCCTCCCGCGTCCGCACGCCCATGCGGGCCAGCGCCTCGATCACGGGACGCAGCACGGCCGTCATCGCGCCCGCGATGGTCTCGGCGCCAGGCCATTCGGAGATGCGGCAGAAGGCGGAGTAGTTGATCACACCGGGGCCCACCAGCACCGCGCCGCCGCCGGAATGCCGGCGCAGCACGGGCACGCCGGCAGTTCGCGCCGCATCCACGTGAAGTTCCTGCCCGGCCACCTGGCCCGTCCCCAGCACCAGCGCCGGGCGACGCGCCTGCCAGATCCGCCAGGTGGGCGGCGAAGTCCCCTCTTCCAGCCCCAGGTGCAGCGTTTCTTCGAGGGCGAGATCGAGGGCGGGATGGGAAGCCGTGTGGATGAGCAGACGCACGCGCGATCAGCCCTGCGTGCGGGGTTGTGGCCTGGTCTGCGGGCGCGCCGGGCGCTGGCCCGGCGCGGTGCCCGGAGGCGTGCCCTGCGTGCGGGGCGGCGCCACCTTCTGCGTGTCCGGCGCCACCGGCTTCTTGGGCTCGGCAAAACTGGGCAGGTTGTCCCTGGCCGACGCGCCGTCGCCCGTGCCCGCCACGTCGGTGAACCGGTCGTTCTTCAACATGTAGACGCGACCCTCGTCCGTCTCCACGAAGATCGCCTGCTTTTCGATGCGCTTGATGGTGTAATTGAAATCCGGCATCTTGTCGCCTTCCTTCACGCGCCGATACGAGCCGTCCTTGGCGCGCAGCAGGCCGTAGGTTTCGCCCTGGACCTGCATGACGCCCATGTAGCCGACCTCGAGTTCCTTCTCCTTCGCCGCGCTCGGGCGTTTGGGCTCCGTGGGCTGCTTCGGCGTCTGGGGCAACGGCGGAGGAGGGGGCGGCGGATCGACGTGCGCCGGCTTCGCTTCCGCGACCTGGGATTCCTGCATCTGGTACTGGGACGGCGCAAACGGCGTCTTCCGGTTTCCGGCCAGGGCGGGCGGCACGGGCATGGCCTGCTGCTGATACGAGGAAGGGGCGGGCATCATCGTCACCGGCGCCTGCTTCTGCAAGCGTTCCGGCGGCGCGCTGCCGAAAAGCCAGGCGTAGCCGTCCAGGATGAGGCCGGTCGGATACTCCCGCGCCAGGAAGAGCAACAGGGCCAGCGTGGCAAGACACAGCACGGACAGCAGGCAGACGAACTTTTCCTTGTTGAAGCCTTCGCCGCGTATCCGGGCCATGATGAACCTGCCTTCCGCTCAGTGCCCCATCGGCATGCGGACCGCGGATGGGGTCTGCTCCACCACCGGGACCGGCTTCTGGATCTTCTTTTCCGGTTCGAAGAAATCCATCCCCGCCGCCGACAATTTGACCAGGATGTGCTCCTGCTTGAAATCGTTGCTTTCCCCGCTGGGGGCCAGCCGGCTCCAGGCGCTGTCGTCGACGCGGCTCTCCTTCATGAACCACGAGACCATCTCCAGGTTCCGGATGACGAGGAACTGGCCTTTCTGGCTGCGCACCGAGTTGAGGAAGTTGCGAAAGCTGTTGACGTCGCACTGCAGGCGGATCTCGACCGGATACATCAGGATGAACTTGTCCCACTCGCGCGTCAGGTACTTCTGGTAACGCTCCGATTTCGGATTGCGCTCGTCCTTGTCGTACTTCGGATTGGGCGTGCGCGAATACGGACCGATCCTGACCGGGTCTTCCGGCATGACCGAGATGATCTTCACGAAGGCCTCCGGCTTCAGCCCGTTCTTCCGTTCCAGGTCCTCCTGCTCCTGCTTGGCCAGGATGCAGAGCGTGATCACCTTCTCGGCGATAAAGAGCTGCCGCAGGAATTCGGTCGCGCGCTCCCGCGTCATGCGCAGGTCGCCCGACTGCTTCCCGAACCCGATGTCGCGGTCCACGATCGTCACGTTCTTCTGGCGCGCCTCGTTCTCCAGTCGATAGCGGATCTGGTCCCACTTGCGCTGGAAGTAGAAACCCGGCTCCCGTTCCTCCGCGGGCACCTCCGTCCAGAAGGCGAAGTCCATGCGACTGGCCTTCTCCTTCTCGACGATCAGTCCGCGCAGCTCCTCGCTCTTGCGCTGGTACTCGCGCAACCGATCGGCCATTTGGGCGGCGCCGATCGGGCGAACCGCGTCCTCCCCCTGGACATCCGCCTCGCCGATCACCGCTTTCGTCTGGACCTCGTAATACTTCTTGTACTCGTCGTACTTGGGTTTGAGCGACCGGCTGCGGGCATCCTCCACCTTCTGCACCTGCGTCCGGAATCCGGTCATGGGCCAGTCGAAGGGGTAGAAATAGAGCACCCCGGCCAGCACGCCGAAGCCGAGCATGCCCTTCAACAAGGCGCGATCCGTTTCGTCCATCGCCATCGGTGCGCGTCCTCAGAACGCTTTCGCTTCAGGATCCGCCGGGACCTTGACCGCCGGAGGCTTCTTCGCCGGGGCAGGATCCGGCGCCGGCTTGGCCGCTTCCGCGGGCGCCTTCGGTCCCGGCTGCGCCGGTGCGAGCGCCTGGCCGGCTCCACCCGGCGCCTGGGCCGCCGGGACGGCGGCTTTCTTTACCGGATCCACCGCTTTTCGCTCCGGCCCGGCCGCCTTGCCGGGAGGCGTCGCCGGCGGCTCGCCCGGCACGGGCACCTTCGCGGGCGTTTCGGCTGCAGGCGCCTTCTCGACCGCCTCGGGGCCGGAAACCTTCGGCTCGGCGTCCGCTGCACGGCCGGTTGCCTTCGGAGCCGGGGCCTTCCTGCCGACTTCCCGCGAACCCTCGACGTACGCCTCCAGGACGAATTCTTTCAGGAACCGGGGGCCATCGTCATGATCCTCCCGCTCCACCCAGACCGGCCGGATATCGCGAAAGAGGTTCCGGGGATGCTCGGGATCGTCCGGAACCGGGATCAGCAGATCGCAGAAACCCGGGACAAACGGTTTCGAGGTCCGGTCCCCCATGATCTTGTTGTACAGATCGCTTTTCTGCCCGCTGCGCACGAAGCCGCGCAGGTACACGCGCGCCTGGGCCTGGAAGGTGTCCGGCGTGACGGCCACCGGCGCGCTGGCCTTCGCGCCCGGCTCCGGCACGCTGCCGGGCGTGCGTTCCCCCGGCGCCCGTTCGCCGGGCTCGCGGTCCGGATAGGCATCCTTCAAAATCACCGACGGCAGGTTGGTCGACAGCGACGTCAGCCAGACGTCCTGGGGGATCCGTTGCGTGTCTTTCAGCTCCGCCAGCACCTTGAGGAAGAACGCGCCGGATTTCGCGTTCAGGTCGATCTGCTCCAACCGGCGCTGCAGCTCCTCGTGCTCCTGCTCGGCGAAGACGAGCTGCTGTTCGAGCAGTTTCGCCTCCTGGATCGCCGTGGTCATCAACGCCTCGTTCTGGGCCAGCGTCTCGGCGTTGCGGTGCGGCGTGAAGAACAGGATGGCGAGCACCGCCAGGAGGGCCGCCGCCGCATAATACAGGAACGCGCCGCGCGCCCAGAATTCCTTGCGCTCCTTGAGCGCCGTGGGCCAGAGCAGGAAATTGAAGGCTCCGCTGCACAGGCCGGAAAGCGCCAGCCCCACCGAGACGGCCATCCGGTCCTGCTCGGCCCGCAGCGTCGCGGCCGCCTCCTCCGGCAGGCGCCCCAGATCCAGTTGCCGGAACACGTCCAGCGGCTCGACCGGCGCCCGCATGCGACGGCCGATCAACTGCGACAACCCCTTGAGCCGGCTCCCCGCCCCCGTCAGGTAGACCGTGTCGATCTTCAGGTCGCGCATCTTGTACTGGCCGCGGCAGTAGTTGAGCGCGCTTTCCAGGGCTGCGCACAAGGCCGCCGATTCGCGGACCAGCAACTGCGAGATCTGTTTGCGGCGCTTCACCGCAGGTTGCAGATCGTCGAGTTCATCCAGGAAGGCTTGGTCGCCCGCTGACAACGGGCGGCGCGGCTTGTCGGTCGCGGAGGCCGGCACCAGCTGCGTCCCGCTGGGGCTCAGCTCCAACTCGATGTCCTTCAGCCCGCCATACCCCGGCGCAGGCGCATCGCCATCCGCGGGCGCCGGCACGGACGGCGTCGCGGTCTCCGAAGGAACCGCCGGAGCCGAAGGGGCGGACGACGAGGCGCGCGCAGGCCCCCCCCGATCGGATCCCGCTGCGGGAACGGTCGAATCGGCGGGTGGAGGCGCGGGAACGGACGGCGCGTCCGCTGCAGGCACTTTCCTTTCGACACCACCGTACGGCGCTTCGCCCGGCAAATCGGCCGCCCCCTCGACCGGCCCCGCGCCCGATTTGGGCGCCCCCTCGCCCGGCTTGACCAGGGGCATCTCCCGGGCGTTCGGCCCGTTCGGCGGGCGGCGAATCGTGGAAGCGCCCATGCGCCCCGCACGCCGGAACATGGACGTGGCGCCCGACGAGGCCTGTTCGAGCAGGATCTCGGCCTCGTTCTTCTTGAGCTCCTCCGCCTCCAGGATCGTCGCCTTCAATTCTTCGGAAAGCGCCTGCGTGAACCGCTGCCCGCCGCCTTCGAACGTGCGCGCCAGATACAGCGCCCCGTTACGGACCAGCAACACCGTGATCTCGGTCGCCCCGATATCCACGACCAGCACGGTCTTGTCGGGATCGAACCCGTGGCCATGATAATACGCGTTGTAAAGGGCCAGCGCCTTCAGGTCCGGCTCCACCTCGCCCAGCCGCGCCTGCCGGGAAATGTCCATCAGCCAGTTCACGACGCGTTCGTGGAGCGCGCCCAGCAGGACCGTATACTGGCCGCCCATCTCGGGGACATCCAGGATCCGGTAATCGAAGGCGCTGGGTTCCTTGTTGTCCCCGCGCTCCTCGACCTCGTAACGGGCCAGCATTTCGAGACGCCAGGGCGGGACCGGCGGAACGTTCAGATACCGCAATGCGGCACCCTTGCTGGTCACCGCGATCCTGCGTTTCGGCGCGCGCAGGCCGGCGCCGCGCACCAGCTCCTTCAGTTTCTCGCCGACCGCCAACCGCTTGTCCTGATTGTCTTCAAGCGCCGCCCATTCGCCCAGCGGCACGGCCCCGGCGGCGATCAGTTGAAGCTTGCCGCGATGCGATTCGACAACGACGCCCCGCAGCGCCTCGGTGCCGATATCGATTCCCACCGCCTTCGACATGCCCGTCGCTCCCGCAACTCCCCATCCCATACCCTACCAACCGCCGAACGGACCGGAAAGTCAGTGCGGCCAAGGCCTTCTCCTGGCGAGGCAGGCGAAACGGCCTGTCGTGTACAGGCGTGGCCGACCGGCACGTCAGCCTTACTTGGGCTGCTCCTCGTTCACCTTCCAGACGCCGATCGGCCGCGTGGCGGCCGCAGGCGCGGGCGTCGGCTCCGGCGGAGGCATTCTGACGCAGCTGGGCCCGCCCATTCCTTCGCTCGACCCCTCCGTGACGGCCGTGGCTTTCTTCTCCCACCAGACGATTCCCCAGAGCAACACGGTGCTGACCGGAACGACTTCGCTCGTGCAGGACGCCCGCGTGTTCCAGGTGCAATATGCGCAGAACT
>Ga0101944_10007353_pt1 | contig 11071 bp, 9 predicted proteins | sample DewCreD2012metaG_FD_75245 | JGI IMG/M metagenome (GOLD analysis project Ga0101944, IMG submission 75245) | Hot spring sediment bacterial and archeal communities from British Columbia, Canada, to study Microbial Dark Matter (Phase II) - Dewar... ... | reverse complement strand
TGAAAAATATTTCGCTTATCAGGGCTATTTTGCTTAGAAAAAATAGTTTCATTTTGTGCAATGCTTGATATAGCATGTTTGTGCAGGAGAATCATATATATTAATGAATATAAGAAATATAATTTTATTTAGAAAGAAAATACAATTATGAGTAATATTTTGTCAACGAAAAAATTATTATGTTGTAAAAAAAATAATTAAATCGATTCAGATTTTATTAGATTATTATAAGATAACAATGTTATCATAAAAATAAAGAATCCATTATTCATAATGCTTTTACGTGAAAGGTTAATAATGACTTAAAAAATTTCAAAAAACATAGTATAGAATTAGCTGTACAAACGTTAATAATGTTGCCCATATTCTGAGGTCACGCCAGCGCTTTTTATCAGGCGCACCTTGTATAATAAAATCAAATGGCAAAAGCCAGGCAACACCAAGCATTGCAATGAAAATTACCATTGCTGCAATTTTTGCATACCACAGTGAAAGTGAATTGATAGTTTCTAACATATTTGTCTCCAACATTTACTCAATCTCAACAACATTGCTATACACAACGTTTTTCAATTCGGCATTGGATTTTCTTTTGGTGAACGGGGAAACAATGTACAGAGCTATCGCCGAATATAAAAATGATAGAAATGCTATATACAGCATATTGAGGTTCAGCCATCCTAAGACTGCTGCAACAACTAAACCAGATATTAAGCTAAAAAGGCCAGCTGCAGGTGTAATGCGTTTATCCAGAATGCCAAATATCATGAGCGCAAAGATTGGCCCCTGAAATAGTGAAAGTGCATACTGAACATATACATAAATGCCCTGGAAGTAAGCAGTAATTGGCGCAAATGCAATGCCTACAATAAGAATGAGAAATGTAAATAGTTTCCCAAGGCGCAATTGTTCCCTGTCAGTCAGTTTTTCATTTTTGGCAATGTTAATAATGTCCCGCACAATCATAACTGAGGTAGAGTTCATAGTTGAATCAATAGATGACTGCAAGGCTGCAATAAACGCAACAAACATGAGCCCGGATATCCCCGCTGGCAGAATATTTTTTATAACCCATGGCAATGCTTGATCCTGATGGGTAATGGATTTGCCTGCAAGGGTCAGAGCAAGTAACCCTGGCATTACAATTAAAAATGGCACAAATGTTTTGAGACACGCAGCAAACATCATTGAAGCTTTGCCATCCCATTCGCTGCGTGCTGCAAAAGTGCGTTGCAATATGGCCTGATTGGCACACCAGTATGCAGGTGAAAGTACAATACCAAGCCCCAATATTACCCCTGGCCAGGGAAAGGTTGGGTGATTTGCAGGCAAAAATGCATTAAGGTGGTCAGGGTAATTGTTTTGTAATGTTGTAATAAAAACATCAAATCCCCCAATTTTCTGAATCCCTATTACTGCAACGATTATTGCTGTGGTAAACATTATAAATGCTTGTACTGTATCGGTGATAGCAACTGCGCCAAGCCCACCTGAAATAGTATAAAATCCAACAACTGTTGCAGTAACAAGAATAGAAAACCATATTGGCCAGCCTAAATATGTCTGTAGCATAATGGCAGTTGCCCATAAAAATACTCCAACAATTACCACTGCAAATATACTCATGACACATGCTGCAATAAAACGCACCGCATTATTATATCGTAAGCCTAAATATTCAGGTATTGAGTACACACCTGCACGCCAAAAGAAAGGAATAAATATAAGTGCCGATAGTATCATGGCTGGAATGGCGCCAATCCATTCAAAGTTTGCCTGTGCTATGCCAATACTGTATGCATTCCCTGATGCGCCTATATAATCATTTGATCCAATATTTGTGCCAATGATGGAAAGCCCAATGACCCACCAGGGCAATGACCTGTTTGCTAAAAAATAATCCTTAGCTGTTTTGATGTGTGATTTGTAATAAAATCCAAATATTGTTATCCCTGCTAAATAGCTTATAATCAAAACAATATCAATCCAATGAACATTAGTTGGAGTAAATTCCCACATGATATAACCTCTTACAATTAAAATGCTTGCAAAAAAATCGTTTACGATTATATAAATATATATATAACAAAATCAATCTTTTTTTATGTGCGATAGTAACTGTCATAAAAATTATTGCAATAGATTGAATATATTCCTTATATTAAATGTGTTACAGATTTGTTTACTGGATGTAATTTATTGCTATGAATATAAAACAATATAATTTGGTTGAATAATTTTATATTAAATATGCATAAATTGAGTTAAGTAGGGAAGAAAATGAAAACAATAACAATAAATGAGAAAGACTTAAAAAGAATTGTAAAAGAAAATTTAGCTGAACTCCTAAAATATAGGGATGATCTTCTTGAAATTGTTGAAGATATTGCATTTGGCAAGCTCATTGAAGCCGGAGATAAAGGAAATTATGTAGATGAAAAAGTAGTTTTAGACTATTTACAGAAATAGAAATGCAGATAAAATATGAAAAATCTTTTTTGCATGACTTGTAAAGTATTACAGATACAAAAATAAAGAAAAGAATTGAATCTGTTATTACTGAAATAAAGAGAAGCCCTACAATCACTTCAATGAAAAACAAAACATAAAGAAGTTAGTTGGTTACAAATATTATTATCGAATCAAGATAGGAAATTACAGAATGGGAATAAAAATTGATGATGATAATGTAGTAACTTTAATAAGAATTAAACATCGCAAGGATATATATAAAAGTTTCCCTAAAAAAGTTTTTTGTAATTATGAATATTTTAAAAAGATGCTAAAATGCTTGCAAAAAATCGTTTACGATTATATATATATAACAAAATCATATTTTTTTGGAGGACTTATGGGTAAAAAGATAATTATAGTATGTATAACAATTATTACATTACTGTGTGTGGTGGTCTTTGGTGCTGCCTGGCATTTTTCTAATCAGCTTATTAATCCAAAACCATATACATGTCAAACAGACCATTTTGTGTATTGTGAAGGTGCAAGCCAGCTTGGCATACCGTATCAGGATATTGAATTCAAAAATGATGAAAATCTTACGCTGCGTGGATGGTTTTTCCCTGCAAAAACTACTAATGCTATTGTTATGGTACATGGGATAACTGCTGATAGACGGGAGGGCTTACGGTGGGTAAAGGCACTGCACAAGGCTGGATTTAATTTGTTATTATTTGATTTGCGCAATCATGGCAAAAGTGATAAGGCAAAAACTGCTATGGGCTATAATGAAAAAAATGATGTTGTTGCTGCAGTAAGTTTTTTGCAATCAAAAGGCTTTACAAACATTGGTGTGTTTGGTGTATCAATGGGAGCATCTACTGCAATTCAGGCAATGGCAAAAGATACAAGGATAAAAGCAGGTGTATTTGAAGCAGCATTTGCCAATTTAGGTGATTTACTTGCTGAGATTGCAAAACGTGATTTTGGTTTGCCACGTTTTCCATTAATTAATGCAGTTATGTGGGTGTATAGTACGCGTTTGGGTGCAGATGCCAATGCCATCAATCCTGAAGATTTTATAGGTAACATTTCACCACGCCCTGTATTTATTATCCATTGTGATAATGATGATTATATAGCCTACCATCATGGCCAACGCATATTTGCAAAGGCAAAAGAGCCAAAGATTATGTGGACAGCTCATTGCACTAAGCATGCACGAGCATGGCAATCCAATCCCCAAGAAGCTGAAAAAAGAGTGGTTGATTTTTATAACAAATATATTAAAAAGAATTAAGTTTATTATTATATATCTAAGTTCTTTTAGGAATGCTTTGGAGGAAACATGAATATTGAGACTACAACTTGCATATCGTTGGAACATTTTGAGTTACTACAATTTTATGCTAGCCGATATAAAATGTCGTTACGGACATTTATTTCGGCTATTGTTAGTTTTGCTGCTCAATGCGAGAAAGTCAATGTTAATGCTTTTCAACAACTATCATATCGTAAAAGGGGAAGCAAATGGAGACGTTTACATTTAGTACTGTATCAAGATGAGTATGAACTTTTTTTGGATGTGAAGAAGGTGTGGAAAATGTCACTTGCTAAGATTATTGCTTTTTGTTTAGATGATGTTTTATGTGAGTTTTTACATATACTTGATGAAATTGGCGATGATGATTTTACCGATAACTATCGGCATAGTGGGTATACATTTAGCTTTTATCGAGAAAATGATATTATATGTTGCCAGTTTTATTGGGGTCCGCATCCTGATATACTAAGAAAAGCCATGTTTACATAAAAAATTACGCATCTTAAAAATTCAAATTTCATTTATAATATTGTTTCTTATTAACTAATCATAATTTGACAGTTAAAGCTAATTTAAATTTGGTTGGACATCCAAATAGTTCTTGATTTTTTCGATAGTTATTGTTCAATGAACCATTATGTATATCTTTTTATAGGAGGCATTATATGAAGTCGTTAAAAGGTCAATTAGCCCTGGTTACTGGTGCTGCAATGGGTATGGGCAGAAGTTTGTCTGAATTGCTGTTAGATGAAGGATGTGATGTTGCGATGGTAGATATTAATGAAAATGAGTTAACAAAAGCTGTAAAACAATTACAAGAAAAAGGGAATTGCAAAGCCTTTATATGTGATGTTTCAAAACGTGACGCTGCATATAAACTGCAAAAAAAAGTTAAGAAGGAAATGGGCGAAGTCACAATCCTTGTGAATAATGCCGGGGTTGTCAGGGTAGGGGACTTTTTGCATCTGGAAGATAAAGCAATTGAATGGATTGTTAATGTAAACTTAATGTCTATATTCTGGATGTGCAAAGCATTTATGCCTGATATGATACATAAGCCTTGGGCACATGTGGTTAACTTTGCATCTGCAGGTGGAATGTTAGCATTGCCCGATATATCAATTTATTGTGCAACGAAGTTTGGAGTAGTAGGATTTTCAGACGCATTGCGCCAGGAGATGAAAAAATATAAGTATAATGTTGGTGTAACCATGGTATGTCCTTACACTGTTGCAACTGGTATGTTTGCAGGTTTCAAAGAAGTTGCAGGCACAAAAATACTCAAAACTGAAGAAGTGACAACACGGGTAGTAAAGGCAATTAAGAAAAATAAGCCAATGGTAGCTGTTCCCAATTTCCAGGTTAATTTTTTAACGCCACTTACAAAGCTTATTCTTCCTGTCCATGCAATGGATTTTGTTAATAAATTAGTTGGCATGTGGACAGCAAATGAGCAAACCCACGAACGCAAGTATAAAATTTAGTAATTTACGATAACACGTGAATGTTATCCTCCTTGTATATTTTTAAATTGCAAACAGTATAAAAGGTGGTAGTTTTTTGTCAAGATAATATTGATTGGATGCCCAATCAATATTATGGTTAAGCTATTGACAATATACATGATATAATTTACTGTAAAGTCATTGTGAATTTAATGAAACTTTGAGGTTTGTTACCTATTACAGTTATACAATTATCTATCATTCAGCGAGTGTTCACTTAATTTTTTCAAAATAGTAAGCAACGTATTAATGAAAATAATTAAATGGTAAAAAAGCATATTTTTGGAGGAAAAAGTGAAACGGAAAATATTGTTAATTTGTATCGTACTTTTTTTTATTGGGTGTAATGCAAACGTTCACGTAGATGAAGCTTCTGATTATACCAAAAAGGTACACCGCAGTATTACAATGAAATTTGATGAAACAGATAAAGAAGAAGCATCGAGGGGATTAATTGCACAAGCAAAAGACCTGATCATAAAAGATAGTGAAGGCACTGTGGTGTGGGATATGAGCGCATATTCATTTTTAAAAAGCACATCTCCTGAAACGGCACACCCTTTGTTGTGGGAAATGGCGCAGTTGAACGCAACTCCAGGGCTTTATAAGGTAACTAATGGTATTTATCAGCTTAGAGGCTTTGATGTAGCCAATATGACCATAATTGAGGGGAAAACGGGCTGGATTATTGTGGATACGCTTACCACAAAAGAAACAGCAAAGGCTGCATTTGATTTTTTTAAAAAGCACATTACAAAGGACAAACCGATAGTAGCTGTGATATTTACTCATAGCCATATTGACCATTTTGGCGGTGTCCTTGGAATTATCCGTGAAGAAGATGTGGCACATAAAAGAGTCATGGTGATAGCTCCTGAAGGTTTTATGCAGGAAGCCTTCAGCGAAAATATACTCCTTGCTAATGCCATGGCACGCAGGTCAGAGTATCAGTTTGGACAGGACCTGCCAGCATCACCAAACGGGCAGATAGATACCGGAATAGGAAAAACGGTTGCAAGTGGTAGCTATAGTATAGTTGTTCCAACAGTCACAATAGGCAAAACACCAACAAAGATGAACATCGATGGAATAGATTTTATTTTTCAGTATACACCGGAAACTGAAGCACCCGCTGAAATGACATTTTACCTGCCTGCCTATAAAGCATTCTGTCCTGCAGAGATTGCAAGCCGAACCATGCATAATCTATATACCCTGCGTGGGACAAAGGTTAGGGACGCATATAAGTGGAGTAACTATATTAATGAATCATTGCAACTTTTTTCTGAAATGGAGGTGTGCTTCTTTGTTCATAATTGGCCCATGTATGGCAATAAACGGATTAAAGAATTTCTCATTAAGCAGGCTGACATGTATAAATTTATTCATGACCAGACCATACGGCTTGCAAATAAGGGATTTACTCCTGAAGAGATTGCATACCAAATAACGCTTCCACAGTCACTATCGCTTTTTATACCCAACCGGCAGTTTTACGGTGTTCTACAACAAAACGTTAAAGCTGTGTACCAGATGTATTTAGGTTGGTATAATGGAAATCCTGCATATCTTAATCAGTTACCCCATGTTGAAAGGGCAAAGCGGTATGTGAAATATATGGGCGGGGTCAGAGCCATACTTGAAAAAGCACAGGATTCCTATAACAAGGGTGAATATCAGTGGGTTGCCGAGGTTTTGAATCATGTGGTGATAGCGGAGCCTGACAATAAGGAAGCGCGCACGTTACTGGCAAAAACCTACACGCAATTGGCTTACCAGGCTGAATCTGGTATGTGGCGAAATGTGTATTTAAAAGCTGCACAGGAACTTATGTATGGCATGCAACATAAGAAATCAGTCATGTATAAGGGATACGATATGCTAAAACATTTACCACCGGAAAAATTATTTGATAGTATGGCAGTTAATCTTAATCCTAAAAAAGCGGAAAACAGTAATACAGCTATTGTCATTCATTTTAGCGATAAGAATGCGTCATATTTGCTGTTTATTCGAAACTCAGTGTTGTATTACTCCAAAGAGGTCACTGGCAAACATGATGCTGATTTGCATATACCATATACTACATTCATTAAGCTTATTGCCGGAGCTATCGACAAAACGAATATACTTTTTGATGACAATGTGCAATGGAGTGGCAGCAAAGTGGCGCTGATTAAATTTTTTACCATGTTTGATAAACCTGAGCGCTTTGCGATAGTAACTCCTCGTTAATTAATATGGTTACGATAAAATAATCATTGACTATATATGTAATATTAATTACTATCAATAGATTCATATATATGTTATATTTGAGGTGTTATTATGGCTGGATTTTCCCGATGGTTCTTTGCTGAATATGAAAACAGCGATTACCTTACTAGAAGAAAAGCATCCCTTGTGTTTATATTTGCGTTAGCAGTTATTGTGTTGCTTAATACAGGTGTTATCCTTTCGTTTATTTTTATCAGCATTGAGCGTGGTGTAGGGTTTTTGCAATCAGCAATCCCTGCGTCAATCTTTTGTTTGATTGCCATGTATTACCTAAAAAAAGGTAGATTAGAAGTGGCATCTAACGTTTTTGTTATATTCTGTTCACTGGTTGTGTTTTTTGGGCTTTTTACAAAAGCTGCACACGTTGGGTATGTTACCATGGTATATTTTATGTTTGCAACAATGATATTTGCTTCAGCTTTTTCAACTAGAGTTGTTGCTTCACTAATATATGGCACATACATTGTGGGGTTATTTGCTTTTTACTTTTTACATGCTCATGAGGTTGAAGGGAAGTTGGCTGAAGCATTAAAAATAGGGCTAATTGATAGTGCTGCAGCGTTGACACTTTCCTATATAGTTGTTATGATGACTATTAACACATTTAACAAATTCATTGAATCCCAAAATATTGAAAAAAATAAAACCATTCATCAGATTGAAGTAATGAAAAACTTACATGCAATCATTGAAGATATTTCCAACAAAATGATTTCAATCTCTGAACTTATTTCTGATAAATTGAAGGATTTTTTACAAAATATTCAGGACCAGGCTTCTGCTGTTGAAGAAATTACTGCATCAACGCAAGAAGTTTCTAATGGGTTTGGCAATGTAAATCAGAATGTCAACAAACAGTATAATGCGTTAAAAAAACTTTTTGATACTATTAATGCTCTGGCACAAGAGATAGATTTATTAAAAAGCCAGTCAGTTCAAATATCGCAAGCGTTTGAATCAATTAGAACTATCACCAAAAAAGGTGAAGACGCTATCAGGATAGTAAATGAAAACGCTAAAACTTTGTTAGATAGCTCCGGCAAACTAACATCTATCATGAATATATTACAGGATATATTTGATAAGATTCAGCTTTTGGCACTCAACGCATCAATAGAGGCTGCACGAGCTGGTGAGGCCGGCAGAGGTTTTGCGGTTGTTGCCGATGAGGTTAATAAGCTTTCCGAACAATCAGTTATGAGTTTAAAGGAAATTAATGTCAATATACAATCCAATATCCACAGTGTGGAAACATCAAATACCGGTGTTGCCACAATTGTAAATTTGTTTCAGGACATAGTAACCACATTGAATGCTGTTAGTGCCGGTATGCAGGATATATTCAAGCATATTGATAATCAGGAAAAGATAAAAGAAGAAATTCAAACTCAGGTTGCAGGATCACAGACCCTTTCAGAACAGATTGCAGAAGAAACTAATCGTCATAATGAAATCATTACTGAGATTTCAAATTCAATAGCAAGTATCAATACTCTTATTCAAAATAACATGGCTGTTGCTGAAGATATCAGTGAAACATCACAAAATTTGTCAAACATGGGCAAGGATCTGCTGCTTAAAGTTAAAGAAGAAGTGTAAATTATAACGGGCATTGCGTGTTAAGCTTTTTATGTTTGAATGTGCGTTTCCCTTTTGCATAATCTTCTACAATATTGCCATTGCCAATTAATTTATACTTATAAATAATCAGCCCTTCAAGACCAACGGGTCCTCGTGCATGGATTTTAGAAGTGCTGATGCCAACCTCTGCACCAAATCCATATCTAAAACCATCGCTGAACCGCGTTGAGCAGTTCCAGAACACATTGCCTGAATCAACCAAATCCATAAATTTCTTAGCAGCTTGTTGATCGTTTGTTATGATGCTATCGGTATGTTTTGAACCATATTTATTAATGTGTTGTATAGCTTCATCTACATTTTCAACAACTTTAATAGAAAGTTTATAATCTAAATATTCAGTTTTCCAGTCTTCTTCAGTTGCAGGGTTGACATTTATAATCTTTTGAGTTTGTTCACACCCAACTATCTCCACATTATATTTTTGTAATTCTTGTTGTATCATTGGTAAAAATGCCTGAGCAATAGCTTTATGCACAAGCAAGGTTTCGGTAGCATTACACACCGCAACATATTGCACCTTGGCATCTGTTGCTACTTTTACTGCCATATTGATATCAGCATCTTTATCAATATACGTATGGCATATACCATCAGCGTGTCCCAGCACTGGTATGCGCGAATTATCCATGATATATTTTACAAATGCGTTAGAACCGCGTGGGATAATGAGGTCAATATAATCATCCATTTTTAAAAGCGCGGTGACATCTTCACGGGTTTCAAGTAGTGTAAGCCAGTTTTGCGGTATCCCAGCCGCAACACCTGCATCATAAATAATTTGGGAAAGAATCTTATTAGTTTCTTTTGCTTCACTCCCGCCTTTAAGTAACACTGCATTGCCACTTTTTAAGCACAATGTTGATATTTGTACCAATGCATCGGGACGTGATTCAAAAATTACACCAATAACGCCAATAGGGCAGCTTACTTTATAGAGGGTCAGAGCATTATCAAGTTCAGTAGCAAGTAAGGTATTACCTACAGGGTCAGGGAGCTTGATGAGGCTTTCAATGCCAGCAATGACTTCATTTATTTTGGCTTCATCAAATTTTAGGCGCTTAATAAGCGGGGCAGGGATGTTTTCCTTTTGACTTCGTTCAAGATCTATAGAGTTTGCTTGTACAATTGCCTGTGAATTCTTTTGTAATTCTTGAGCTATTGTAAGCAATGCATTATTTTTAATATCAGTTGAAACGGCTGCTAAATAGATGGATGCTTCCTTTGCAGCCATTGCAGATTGTAATACGCTCATGGAATGACCTCTTGTTTTGAATAGTAGGTTATTCCTTACCGTGTTATGTAAATGTGTCAATATATTTTTATTGGTGTCAGAGCAAAAGCTCACCATTGCAGAAAGCACACAGCCATTCAATGCATTCTTCTATTGTATCACCCAACTCTAAAAAATACTGATGCAGGGTAATCTTTATATTTGGGCGATAGTTACTGTCAAAATAAGCCTTTGAACCGCCAAAGTAACTTTCAAACGGACTTTGTACCTTGCCCGCACGCACCGGATTGTTGGCAAAATACCAGATTAAGTTCAATAAATACATCCGCGGATTATCCGCAAACTCAACAATGCTGTCTTTAAACCGCTCATTCCATACAGGACCTGTCCGCTGCATCATGCGGTTAAAGCGTTGAGCAAACCGTGACTTTATGTACTGCACAATACGGGATATAGATGCTCCACCTTCCACTGTACGGATGAGCAAGTGAACATGGTTATCCATAATCTGATAATTGATAAGTTCAAACGGATATTTTTCCAATGCTAACGTTATACAGTATTCAAATAAGGCTTTGATACTGTCATCTTCCATCATGTTACGGCATTCAATGAGGCGACTTACAACATGATAGG
>Ga0101944_10007352_pt1 | contig 11072 bp, 10 predicted proteins | sample DewCreD2012metaG_FD_75245 | JGI IMG/M metagenome (GOLD analysis project Ga0101944, IMG submission 75245) | Hot spring sediment bacterial and archeal communities from British Columbia, Canada, to study Microbial Dark Matter (Phase II) - Dewar... ... | reverse complement strand
TAAACCCTGGTCCACCCGGCGTTTACAGGGGAAATTCCTCTATGCCCGCAAAGGCAGGGAATACGCAGGCGACAGAACAGGAATCTATGCCGGGCAACCCTTTATTCCTTATACCGACTGGAAAAACCGGATGGTAGCCCTCTCCTCCTCGTGGCAGGTACTCGGAAGTCTTTTCCTATCCGTTGAAATGCAGAACACCATTTTCACAGGCAATCCCGTTTACACAGCTCCTTACTTCTGGGGGCATCAGATGACCTGGATCATAGGGATGTCTTATGGTTTTTAAAAAGCGGCCATCAGCAGGTTTATATCTTTCGAGGGAATATTAAAATAGTTCCCCATGTACTGGTTCGTCAGGATGCCGTTAAAGATATACACTCCATTGCGCAACCCTCTGTCGGTCTTAAGCAACTGGAGAAAACCACCGGCTTCGCTCACTCTAAGCAGCAAAGGCATGAACACATTGCTTAAGGCGATGGATGCGGTGCGTGCCACACAAGCCGGCATATTGGTTACACAATAATGCCATACTCCATGTTTAAGGTAAGGTTTGTCAAAGACACCGATGGGTTCGGAGGTCTCAATGCAATCTCCCTGTCCGATGCTGATGTCGATGATCACCGATCCCTTTTTCATCCCCTTTACCATTTCTTCGGTAACAAAGAAACGGGGAGATTTTTCATTGGATTGCAGTGCCCCGATAAGCACATCGGCCGACCGTAAAGCTTTTTCAAGGACCCTGGGATGGTACACAGAAGTATACAACGATTGTCCAAGGTTATTCTGAAGCTGTACCAGGCTATGCACTGAGTTATCAAACACCCGGATGTGGGCACCCAGTCCGCGGGCAGCCCTTACGGCCGACTCGGCGGCTGTACCGGCGCCAATGATCACCACTTCGACCGGTGTAATTCCCGCCACCCCTCCAAGCAACACTCCTTTGCCGCCATGATAAGTGCGCAAAAACTCAGCAGCCAGTAAAACAGCATTGGTGCCGGCAATGGCATTCATCGAACGGACAACGGGATAACAATCATTTTCGTCTTTGATATTTTCAAAGGCTACCGCCGTTATTTTTTTACTCATGAGGGCACGAAGATAAGACTCGGACTGGCGCGATGCCAGCAACGACGAAAAAAGCACCTGCTGTCCTTTCATCAGGGCGATATCGTCCAGCGAAGGAGGTTCTACCTTTAATACGATATCAGCTTCCATCACCTTGTGACGGTCTGTCACAAGGATTCCTCCACACTCACTGTAATCGCTATCGCTGTAATGAGCTGCCTTGCCTGCCCCGCTTTCAATAATCACCTCGTGGCCATAGGAACGCAACACCTCCACGGCTTCGGGGGTGAGACAAACACGGGTTTCCTTTTTCTCGTCTTCGCGGGGAATGCCAATGACCAGTTTTTTACTGGATTTGGCTGTTTCCAGCATTTCTTCCTGAGGATATAAACCCGTTCTGCCAAAGGCAAAACGGATGGACGACGATGTTTCATGAAGAGGCATAACTCAACGCTGTTGTTCAGTATATAAAGATACACTTTTTATGGCGAATCCCTGTCATTTTTTTCATTTATTTCAACCTTTCAATGTTTCCCTTCTTCTTCAGGGGAACAAACATAATACCCGAGAGTTTCAGGATGGTCCAGAATCCTTGTGTTATTTTTTTCCTTTAATACATACCAGCATGAAATAAAATCGCCGGCCGATGCCCAGGTATATACCAGTCCCCAGTACAGCAGCTGAAGATTGCCCTTGCAGAGAGCATACACGGCCGGTAAGACCCCCATCAGCACAGCAGGAGTAATGGCTCCGGAAAAATAATGCCATTTGGCAAGAGGAACGGTACAATGGGTATAGGGAGCCATCAAAGAAACATTAAATCCAAACCTGATGTGTCTCCAGTTTGAAGGAACCGCCCATACCAGTCCATGCAATCCTTCATGAAGCAACACCGACGGGACAAAAAGCCAGATAAACCAGCCTGCAAAATCCAGCAGTTCTCTCCACATGTTGTGATGGCCCCAGCAGAGGACATAAACGCCCAGATATAACAGATGAACACCAATAAAGATAAACAATGCTCCTTTTCGCAGGAGGCGGAATTCAACAACCGTTTCCCGTGTGATGCGATGAGTAACTTCCGGCTTTTTATCTTCTTTCTCCAAAAAAATAAATTTCCCCGTCTCAAAACAAGGTTTAAAGATACACAATCATTTTCCTTAATTTATATCCCCCTTGTTTTTCCTTCCCCGGAAATCCCGGCGAATTTGACCTGGCAAACCCTTAAAAATTAAGGTCCATACGGAGTACACTTTTTCATCATCTTTTCAATGCATCTTTTCTGCGGCATTTCAAAAAAAAAATGTATTTTCGCAAGTCCTTAATAATTCTTTTTTGGGGAGAGTTGGCCGAGTGGTCTAAGGCGCACGCCTGGAGAGCGTGTAGGCTCCAAAAGGGTCTCCAGGGTTCGAATCCCTGACTCTCCGCTCTGAAAAAATTTAATAAAAAAAGCCGGACATTGTCCGGCTTTTTTTATCATAAAATTCTTTTATTGTTTCAATACTTTTCCGGCAACAGCGCCGTCTACCTTCACCACATATACACCCTGTGCCAGTCCGGCCACATTGATTTCGCTGGCATTGGTAGCGCTCTTTACCACTGTGCCATTGACGCCTATCACTTCAATCAACGAAGCGGTTTTGCTTATCTTCAGCACGTCGTTCACAGGGTTGGGGTACACCTGCACACCGGCATCGGTAACATTTTCATTGCCTACATACTGGGCCATGATTCTCAGTTTACCGGTATAAAGCATGTTGTCCCACACACAGTCGTCCTGAGCATTCCACGAACATTTAATCTGGCTCAATCCATTATCCTTATCAAAGATGAATGCATCAAAGGCAATGAACTTCACCTCACCGGAATTTACCGCAGGCAACTGATAAGGAACATTAGCACTGTCAGCAAGAGTAACTTTAAAGCTTATTGCCACTTCAAGGACATAACCCGTACCATCGGATTTTTGTTTCCATGCAGCCTGACAAGCAGCTTTTCTCTGTTCATAATTGATTTTTACGGCATCGGAATGTTCGTCAAAAGTAATGTTTACAGCTCCATTGGCAGCGAGGAAGAAATTCATCTTGAAAGCACCAAGATAATTCCAGTAACAGAATTTCATATTGAGCTCAGGAGCCACACCAGAGAAGGGAGGATAAGGCTTGCCCTTCAACAACTGTTGGGCCGAATCCGGATAAGGAGCTTCCACCACCTCAAGACGTTCCTGCAAGCCAGCATTAATTACTCCGTCATTGATTTCATCGTCAGTTACGTTATACAACAAGTAGAGGTAGTCCTCATCGTAGGTGATTTTAAAAAAGCCGCTGAAGTCATCAGGATTGTTGGGAGTCCTGTTGGCTGGATTGTCAGGCTCACAGGAATAAACTCCATTGTTCAATTGTGTCCGGCACAAAATGTACCTGTCAAAATCCTGTTTCTGAATCTGACTCCACACTGCATCTGTATCACCATCCACAGTAATGGGAGTTGGAACCATCTCCATGTACCACACCCGGCGGTTTGGAGAACTTATCAAACTGGTGTCAGCCGGATTAATTGGCTGTATGTAATTAAACGGCTGACAAAAGGCAATAGCCGAAAAGGCCATCCCCTGTAACAATAAGTAAACTTTTTTCATAATACATTAGTTTTTGGTGGTTATTAAAAAAAATTAAGGTTTTCCAAAAATATAATTTTTCATGCAAGTTTAGTTCTTCAAAGGTATATTTTTTTTATCTAATTTCAAAAAAAAATAAAAAAACAAAATAACTCACTGTATTACAATTTTTTATAACTTTTCCGCAAAGACGATAAAAAAATAAAAAGGCAAGTTTTTCATGTCGCACCGCTACAACCGCCTACCCTTGCTCCCTTCCGGTCCTGGGGGAGTTCAGCAGGAGCTGGTCGCATGAAACTTGCCCGCAACAAAGGTATAAAATATATTTGAATAGCCGTCAAAAGAAAATATCTTTATCTTTGCCTGCAATTATAATACTGCATCAATGCGCATTTCGCAATGGACAATGAACGCGGGGGCTTTGCTGGGAATCCTGATGACCGGCAGTGATTTTCTTTCCTACTGGGCATTAAAACATAATTTTTCCTTTTTGCTTTTTGTGTCATTTTTTACCTACCTCATTTTCATTGCAGGCATCTTTATTTCACAAAAGCAATACCGCGACCGGTACATGCCTGCCCGGTGCATCCGCTACGACCAGGCTTTGTGGACAGGGGTATTTACCGCCTTTTATGCCTCGGTGATTCTCGGATTTTACTATTACCTTCTTTTCAGATACGACAGCCAGAGCATTTACGGAATGATAGAAAATGTAATGCCGCTGTACGAGAAAAACGGAATCAGCCCATCGCAGATAGAAGAGATGAAAAAAGCGCTTTCTCCTCTTTCATTCGGGCTTTCGGTTATTTTCACCTATACAGTCATGGGGATAATGATTTCTATCCTGACCTCACTGGCCATAAAAAGAAACCCCTCTTCCGGAAACTCCGGCACATAAAAAATTAATGGTATGGATATTTCCGTCGTTATCCTTTATACAATGAAGAAGAATCCCTCCCTGAACTGCTCAGGTGGATCGTTCAGGTAATGACCCGGCACAACTTCAGTTATGAAATCATTCTCATCGATGACGGGAGCCGTGACCGCTCATGGGATGTCATCGAACGGTTTGCTGCAGAAAATCCCTGCATCCGGGGGATAAAGTTTCGCCGTAATTATGGCAAATCGGCTGCGCTGCATTGTGGATTTTCTGCTGCCCGGGGCAAGGTGGTCATTACAATGGACGCCGACCTGCAGGACAATCCCGATGAAATTCCTGCCCTGTATAAAATGATTACGGAAGAAGGATACGATCTGGTCTCGGGATGGAAAAAGAAACGGTATGACCCTCTTTCCAAGACCCTCCCCACCAAACTGTACAATGCCACTGTGCGTTTCATGACCGGCATCCGCCTGCACGACATGAATTGCGGACTGAAAGCTTACCGCAACGACGTGGTGAAAAGCATTGAAGTGTATGGCGAGATGCACCGTTACATTCCCGTGATGGCTCAGAGAGCAGGATTTGACAGAATAGGAGAAAAAATTGTAAAACACCAACCCCGAAAGTACGGCGTCACAAAATTCGGAGGTTTTGAGCGCTTTATCAATGGTCCGCTCGATCTGATGTCAATTCTTTTTTTATCAAAATTCGGCAAACGGCCCATGCATTTCTTCGGTACCCTCGGCATAGTCATGTTTGTAGCCGGCTTTGCAGCAGCCGTGTATATCGGAGCCCAGAAACTGATTTGCCTGACACAACATATCCCTGCCCCGCTGGTAGCCAGCAGTCCTTATTTTTACATTGCCCTTGCCTGCATGATCATTGGAGCCCAGCTTTTTCTTGCCGGATTCCTCGGCGAAATGGTTTCGCGAAATTCGCCGGAACGTAACAAATATCTTATTGAGAAGGAAATCTGATTTAATCTTTCTCCTTTTTCTATGATATTTCCGTCATGGCTTGTGTAATTTATTTGAATTATTCATAGATTTGCTTTTTCTGTAAAATTCTTTAAAACAAGAAGAGAATGACACAAGTGGTAATTGGAATTGATATCGGGGGGACGTTTACCAAGTATGGTTTTGTGGATCGCAACGGAAAAATTTATGCTGAAGGATCTATTTCTACTTCTGCCCATGAAAAAGTAGAGGATTTTCTGAAAGACCTGAGCAAAAGCATTCAGGCCAGTCTCGAAAAGTTTCCCGACCTTGAAGTGATTGCCACTGGCGTGGGAGCGCCCAACGGAAATTATTACAATGGTACCATTGAATTTGCCCCCAACCTCAACTGGAAAGGAATTGTCCCTTTGACTGACCTGATGTATAAATATTTTCATGTGCCGGCTGTACTCACCAACGATGCCAATGCCGCAGCTCTCGGCGAAATGATTTATGGCGGGGCAAAAAACATGAAAAATTTTATTGAAATTACCCTTGGAACAGGACTGGGCAGCGGACTGGTGGTAAACGGCGAAGTAGTATATGGACACGATGGCTTTGCAGGGGAACTGGGACATCTCACTGTGAAACGAAACGGACGACAGTGTGGCTGTGGCCGACGTGGATGTCTTGAAACTTACGCTTCGGCTACCGGCATTAAAAGAACCGTATTCAAATTACTGGCCGATTCACTGGAAGAAAGTAAATTACGGTCAATTCCTTACGACAAACTGACGGCTGAAATGATCTCCAAAGCTGCCACCGAAGGAGACAAAATTGCCCTGATGGCTTTTGAATATACGGGGAGCCTGCTTGGATATGCGCTTGCCGAAAGTGTGGCTCACCTGAGCCCCGAAGCCATTTTTCTTTTCGGGGGACTGGCAAAAGCGGGCAATTTTATTCTGAATCCCACCCGCCAGTACATGGAAGACAACCTGATGCAGATATATAAAAACAAAGTGAAGGTTCTCCTGTCGGAACTGAACGATGTGAATGCAGCTGTCTTAGGGTCTGCAGCTCTGGCATGGAAGGAAATTGAAAAAGGGACATTGCTTCCCTGACAATCAGAATCAATCCCCAAAAAGAAAATTGTTTGTTTTTCAGAACAAACATAAAAAGGCTGTTCATGTCTTTCATTCATTCTTCTTCAACATCCGCTCCTGTCCTTTTTCTTACCTTCGACGACGGGCCATCTTCCCATACGCCTGAAATCCTCCATCTGCTTCACCGGCAAAAAGCCAGAGCCCTGTTTTTCTGCACAGGAAAACAGGTGGAACAGTTTCCTTATTACTACAACCAGATTCTTCAGGAAGGACACCTCACCGGCAATCATTCATATTCTCATCTCAACGGATGGAAGACTTTTCTTCTCTCCTATCTGCAAGATGTAAAAAAAGCTTCGTCGGTTATTCATTCTCCATTATTCCGGCCTCCTTACGGAAAAATTTCTCCTCTTCAATATCTTTTTCTCAGGACAAAATATCAATTGGTATGGTGGGATATTCTGGTGCCAGATTACAATGTAAAACTGACTGGCGATAAATGTTTCGACCTGATCAGAAAAAAAATACGTTCCCATGCCGTCATTGTATTCCATGACTCGGAAAAAGCCTATCCGCGAAATCTCTGGTGTTTGAACAAACTCTTTTCTTCTTTTCCCGAATACACTTTCCCCCTTTACACAAAATAACATTGATTGTCTGAAGGTAATTATTTTTCAAACGCCGGATTTTTTATTACCTTTCAAACGATATCTTAATATTATTCATTAAAAAACAACGCCGTATGGAAACATTATTTTCTTCTTCCTTAACCTTTATTATTATCATAGGGGTTATTTTGATTTTTTTATGGGGAATTCGTATCGTACGTCCCACCCACAGAGGATTGATTGAACGGCTTGGCAAATACCATCGCTTTGCCCAGCCTGGTTTTCACTGGATCATCCCGGTCATTGACAAAATGTATAAGGTAAACATCACCGAGCAGATGATTGATGCCGAGCCTCAGGAAATCATCACCAATGACAACCTGAATGCCCGTGTGGATGCTCAGGTTTACTTCAAAGTAAAAACAGATGAAGAGAGTGTAAAAGCGTCGCAGTACAATGTAAGCAACTATCAATGGCAGATCGTGAACCTGGCACGGACTACCCTCCGCAACATCATCGGGACACTTACCCTAAAGTCGGCCAACAGCGAAAGAGGAAAAATAAATGCAGAACTTCACAAAACCCTGCTGGAAGAAACCCGTCACTGGGGAATTGAAATTGTCCGTACCGAACTGAAAGAAATTGAACCTCCCAAAGATGTACAGGACACGATGAATAAAGTGGTGAAAGCAGAAAATGAAAAAATTGCTGCCATTGATTTTGCCACGGCAAGGGAAACAGCTGCCGACGGAGAAAAAAGAGCAAAAATCAAAGAAGCCGAAGGAATCAAACAGTCGCAAATTCTTCGCGCCGAAGGAGAAGCAGAAGCCATCCGGCTCATCAACGAAGCTGCCAATAAATATTTTGTAGGAAATGCCCAGTTGCTGCGAAAACTCCAGGCCATGGAACTCGCGCTGGAAAAAAACACCAAAATTATTGTCCCCACAGGATCTGAACTGGTGAATGTGATTGGTGACCTGGCGGGTGTAACCCCTGTGAAAGTATAATCTTTACCTTATTTACACAGCAAGGAAGAGGGTTACCTGTCGTGCCACACCTTGCTGTGTTTTTTCCCATACAGGAAATAGACGGTTAAACCGATAAACATCCATCCGAGAAAACCTGCCCAGGTAATCCATGGAAGAGAAAACATCTGAACAAGACACACAAGGGCACCGAGCAAAGGTACCCATGGCACACCGGGAGTGACAAATGCCCGCGGTAGCTGAGGACGCTGGTAGCGAAGGATGAGTACACTCAGACACACCACGGTAAAAGCAAAAAGAGTACCTATGGAAACAAGCTTGCTGATGATATCCATCGGGATGACCCCTGCCAGCACACAGGCAAACAAACCGGTAATAAGGGAACTGCGGTAAGGCGTTTTAAACTTCGGATGGATCCTGCTGAACAGCCCGGGGAGCAATCCATCCCGCGACATGGTAAAAAAGATGCGGGGCTGGGCCATCAACAGCACCAGTACCACTGAAGACAGACCGGCAATGGCGGCAATTTTGATCACCGGACGGAGCCAGAACATGGAATCGCCCATGGCATTTACCACCACAGCAATCGGATCGGGCACATTGAGCATCGTGTAACTCACCACTCCTGTAATGACAAGAGCAACCAGAATATACAGAAATGTGGAAATCCCCAGTGAACCGAGGATAGCAACAGGCATGTCGCGTTTAGGATTACGGGCTTCCTGGGCTGCTGTAGACACCGCATCAAAACCAATATAAGCAAAAAAGATCACTCCGGCTCCACGCAATATCCCGCTTAATCCAAAATGCCCCCACCGTCCTGTATTTTCAGGAATAAAAGGATGCCAGTTTGCCGGATTGACAAAGAAAAATCCTATCCCGATCAACAAAAGAATCACCGACACTTTCACAATCACCATCAGGTTGTTAAACCTGGCTGATTCCTGAATACCAAGGATCAGAAGAAAAGTAACTACGATCACAATAAAAATGGCCGGCACGTTAAGAACAGCTGTAACCTGTGGCAATGAAGCAATATCTATATGCCGGCTGGCCAATACTTCAGCGAGCTGACTGCTGAATACCTTCCAGCCTTCGCCGGGAACTTCAACCAGACGGGTACCCAATGCTGCGGTATACTGCACGGGGATATTGATCCCAAAATCATGAAGAAAGCTGACCACATATCCTGCCCATCCTACCGATACGGTGGAAGCAGCAAAAAGATATTCAAGAATCAAATCCCATCCGATAATCCATGCCATCAATTCACCGAGGGTGGCATAGGCATAGGTATAAGCACTCCCGGCAACCGGAATCATTGAGGCAAACTCAGCATAACACAATCCGGCAAGAGCACAGGCAGCTCCGGAGACAATAAACGATAATACAATGGCCGGCCCTGCATACTGGGCAGCCGCCTGTCCACTGAGCACAAAAATTCCTGCGCCGATAATTGCCCCGATGCCAAGGGTAATCAAATTAAATACCGAAAGGGACCTTTTCAGCCCATGCTGTTCGCCATGAGCCTCTTCATGCAATTTATCAAACGGCTTGGTGGTAAAAAGTTGTTTCATCTGCCTGCTTTTCTTTTTTTCTCAGGTTTATCTTCTCTGTCAGATCATCCCCGGGAAATTAACCATTTCCATACTTCGCGGTACCGGGTTTTTTTGCCATAACGCAAAATTCCCCTTTTATAAATCCGGGAAGAAAGCCAGGCCACAAAGAAAAATGAAAAAAACAAAATAATCACTGAAAAGACATATTCCCATAGCTTTACACCATAAGGAATCCTGGCCATCATAATAATGGGTGAAGTAAGCGGAAAAAGAGAAGCAAAAACATTCAGCTCACTGTCCGGATCATACACTGTATTAAACAAAAGAAAAATAGCCAGCATAAGGGGAATGGTAACAGGAAGCATAAACTGATGCACATCCATCTCTGTATTTCCGGCTGCACCAATTGCTGCATATAAGGAAGCATATAACAAATATCCTCCCGTAAAAAATAGCAGGAATGAAAAAAGAATAAATCCAAAATTAATTCTGTCAATGGACTCGATCAGTTCTTTCATTCCGGCTGCTGTTTCCGATTGAGCCATGACTGATTCATCAACATCTTTAGCCTGTTGTACATTCATGATATCCTGTGCCACAGCAATCTCTGTAGGCGAAAGAAACAGTTCAGGGAAAAACATTTTCCCTGAAACATTCAAGATGGCCACAGTGAGGAAACACCATACAATAAACTGGGTGAGGCCTGCCATACCGATACCTATAATCTTCCCCATCATCAGTTCAAGGGGTTGTACAGAGGAAAAAATAATTTCTACGACACGGCTGTTTTTTTCTTCCATAACCCCCCGCATCACCTGTGAACCAAAAAAGAAAATAAAAAAATAGATGATCACCCCAGATACCCATGCAACAATCACACTCAGGTTGTCATTCGGTTCATCCTCCTCGCCTCCTTCATACAATTTTACTACCCGAAGATTGATGGTTGTTTTTACGGCCTGTAAGATGTCTTCCAGACCGGATATGTTGTGTGCAAGCAATTTCCTCCGTTCAATCTCTTTTTCAAGACAATTGCGGATGTGCAGCTTCATGCTGAGACTCGGGTACTGATAAGAAAAAAGAATCACCCCTGAAGGAGTATAGGTAACCACATGGGAAATGTATAAAAGTCCCCAATATCCTTTTTCCCGGAAAGATTTCCGTATCGCTTTAAATTCGGCGGGATCCAGATACACAAATTTAAGCAATGAAGTATTGATGATTTTATTATAAAACAGGTGCGAACTGTCTACCACGGCAATGACTTTTATTTCCGATTCTTCCCTGTGTTCTATCCATGCAGGGTCAATATAAAG
>Ga0101944_10007351_pt1 | contig 11072 bp, 7 predicted proteins | sample DewCreD2012metaG_FD_75245 | JGI IMG/M metagenome (GOLD analysis project Ga0101944, IMG submission 75245) | Hot spring sediment bacterial and archeal communities from British Columbia, Canada, to study Microbial Dark Matter (Phase II) - Dewar... ... | reverse complement strand
CGGCAAGAACAGGAACAGGCGTTAAGCGGGAACTGAGGTGAGCCAAGTCATGGTCTCCTTCCCACTTCCTCGGAATCGAAAGGCCATCAGGCCGGGGGATCATGCGGTGGAAAGAGTGCGCTCTGACGGTTGCCGATTCGGAAATGCCGATTGAATAAGCCTGGAACGGGTCGTTCTCGGCGTGCTCAGCTCACTTCCTGCACCTTGATCAGGTTCGTCCCGCCCGGGTGGCCTGCTCGTGTGCCGAACAGGATCACAATCCGCTCACCGGTCTTGACGAGCCCCTCCTCCTGTAACCGCCGCTCTGCCTCGTCCATACGCGCATCGGTCTCCTCGATCTGCCGCATCGTATAGGGACGCACGCCCCAGTAGAGGGCCATCTGGCGCCTGACCGGCTCGAACGGGGTGAACGCGATGATCGGTACGGCCGGACGTTGCTTGGAAATCAGACGGGCCGTCGCCCCCAACTCAGTGAACGCCACGATCGCGCTCGCGTTGATCGAGGCGGCAACCGATGAGGCCGCGGTGCAGAGGGCTTCCGTGAACGACGGAGTGCCTGTCACGTCCTGAACGGTCCGGGTCAAGCCGAGACCCGGTTCCGCTTCGGCTGCGCGAATGATGCGATCCATGACCTGAAGGCTTTCAAGCGGGTGCGCTCCGATGGCCGTTTCCGCCGAGAGCATCACCGCATCGGTTCCATCGAAGACGGCGTTGGCGACATCCGAGGCTTCGGCCCTGGTCGGGCGGAGTTGCTGGGTCATCGATTCCAACATCTGCGTGGCGGTGATCACGAGACGCCGTCGACGGTTGGCCTCCAGGATGATGCGCTTCTGCAGCAGGGGCACGGTCTCGGGCCCCATTTCGACCCCCAGATCGCCGCGGGCGATCATCACGCCGTCCGCTTGTTCCAATATGCCGTCGAGCGCGGCCACCGCTTCGGCTCGCTCGATCTGTAATGCGCCAAGCAGCTCGGGACCCGAGCTAACGGTAGGGAACGCGGGATGCCGCTCCCGAACAAGGTTTGCCAGCCTCACGACCTCTGGCACAGCTACGCCAACCCGCTCGAGGTCACCCGCTCTGGCGCCCACGAGGGCACTCGGCAGCTCTGCGTCGATGCACCCATCCCGCATCAGGATAAGTCGATCGGCGGACGCGACAAGCCACGAGGTGTCCTCACCGGCGAGCACAATGGTGGTTCCCTCGTCGCGGCAGAGTCGCCTCAGTGTCGCCGTGAGGGTCCGGGCAGCGGCGGGATCTAGGTTCGCGGTTGGCTCATCGAGCACGAGGATCGATGGCCGCGGCGCGAGCGCGGCCGCGAGCGCCAGACGTTGCTTCTGCCCACCTGAGAGGTGCCGTGGCGACCGCCGTGCCTCCTCCGCTAGCCCGACCACATCCAGAGCCCAGCGGATGCGAGCTGTCATCTCGGACCGAGGAACGCCAAGGGACTCCAGCCCGAACGCGATCTCGTCCTCGACCGAGTCGGTCAGGATCTGAGCGTCAGCGTTCTCCAGGACCACGCCAACGTGCTGGCAGACTTCTCCCGGAGGGTGGCGTCGCGTGTCCAGCCCATCGACGACGACCGAGCCGCCGAAGGCACCACCGGTGCAGTGCGGGACCAGGCCCGCCAGCGCGAGGCACAGCGTCGTCTTGCCAGAGCCGAGAGGCCCGCACACTCCGATCGATTCGCCGCGGCCGACGACGAAGGAGATGCCGCGAAGGACTTCTATCTCGGGGCCAGACGCGTCTCGGGGCGGATAGCAGTAGCGCAGCCCGTCTACGACGATCGCTGCTTCCTTCACACTCCCCAAGCCGCGTACCGATGCCTTGGCCTAGAGCTTGCGCCAGGCGCGTGGCCGACCGATCTGGGAGATTGGCGGGTAGGCCGCGCGAACGGCCACAACCAGCAGCCCGCCGACGACGCCGCCAACGATCACCTGAAGCACGTTGGCAGGCAACTCGCCGAGCGCCGGCCCCACACCGAGCATCACAAACGCCTCACCCAGGAAGTAGGCGAGGACCATCACAACGGAGCCCGCCGCCCAGGCGATCGTTGTCCACCGCCAGCCGCCGCGCATCATCAGCAAGCCGGCCACAAACCCCTGCCCACCGTGTGCGATCAGCGACAACCACGCGAACTGCGGGAAGCCGCCGATGATGTCCGCAAGCGCCGCGCCCACTCCGCCAGCGATCAGCGCGGGCAGCGGACCGAAAAGGAACGCGGTGAAGAAGATCGCAACGTCCGAAAGGTTGAAGTAACCGCCGGTGGCCGGAACGGGTATCCGAACGTACATCGTAAAGACCGCAACCACAGCGATCATCACAGCGGTGATGATCAGACGACGGGTATCTACGACGGAGTCGCGCATATCGACCTCCTACGTGATGCTGGCCGTTACTGGCAAGCACTGTGCGCGGCCATTGGCAATCCAGGACGAGTATACATCAGCACGGGACGGCCACCGAAGTTGGCTGGACGTGACCTACCCCGCATCGGCGATTGTCGTGCCGGCCGCTCGCCTCGACATTCGGGGATCAGCGACACGCGTAACCAGCGTCAGCACGGCGAAGACGCTAAGCGCCGCGGCCAGCACGAACACGGGGCCGTAGCCCGCCGCGTCGGCGAGTGCGCCACCGACGAGCGGCGCCACCGCGGCAAATGGAGCCGTCAACGTTCCAGCCAAACCGATGTATGTTGGTCGATCGGTCTCTGGCGCGAACTCCATCGACATCGTGAGCATCGACACGGTCGCTCCGGCCAGCGACACCGCGTTGGCGGCGAACACAACGTAGACTGCCTCCACACCGGTGGCGAGGTAGGCTAGCACATTGGCGACGACCATGGCGACGCCGCTCACAGCCAGCACGAGCCGGTGGCCGGCGTGGTCGCCCACCCAGCCGAGGGCAATCGTCGCGATGACTATCGTCAGCAGCGTGACGAAGGTGAAGCGAGCAACCTCCCATTCCGGCACCGCGAGCTCGCGCAGGGCGAAAACCGTGTAGAAGCCGCTCGCCATACCGGCCACCGATATTAGGCATCGGTAGACCAAGAACCAGGCGAAGTGCCGGTCATCGCGTAGCACCGCCGGAAGGCGCCTAGCATAGTCCCGGAAGCTCAACCGTGGCTTGCCTGTGTGGAGCTGGGGCTCCTTGACCATCGCGATGAAGCCAAATGACACCATCAAGAACGCGAAGCCCGTCGCGAAGCAGAGCGCGTAGGACAAAGGGTAATCGTACGCTTGCAGGAAGTGCTCGGACACACGCGCCCCTACGAGGCCCAGAAGAGCCCCAAGAGTGCTGCCGATCGCGAAGACTCGTCCTCGCCGGTTGGGCTTGACTACTTTCGCGATCAGGTCCATCCAGGCGGGCGTCAGCGCACCGCCGGCCGAAAACACGAGGGCGAGGGAAGCCAGCAGAACAACCAGCACCACGCTTGGTGCCGAGACTCCCAGAAAGTAGACCGCCAGCGCGACGAACAGCAATGGTACGCGCTCCCAGACCGTGTAGAGCAGAATGAACGGCAGCTTTCGCGGGAGCCGCTCGGTGTAGTTCGCTGTGAAGAGCGTTGGCAGGGCGTAGCCGACGCTCATCACGGCCGGGATGGCGCCAATCACTAGGTTGGGGGCGCCCAGCCGCTGTGCCAGCGCCGCCGTGATCGTGGTAATCGCGACGAACGACATCCCGAGGTTGTAGAACCCGTAGTCGAGCGCCACCATCGCGAAATTCCACCGCCCGTGGCGGGCGGCGAACTCCTCGGCGGCAGCAGTTGACTCGGTCTGGCTCACGTTCGTGGGGACTCCGGCAAGCCGGTGTGGAGGTAGAGCGCGCAATGTGCGTGCGCGATCGCACGAGCAGTATACAGCACGCTATGTCTGCGCCAAGACTCGTTGCCGAGAGCGCGTGCTCGCCTGGATGAACAGTTGAGCATCGCCGCGGCGAATGTTAGCATGCCCCTGTAGAGTACCCCCACGGAGACCGAATGACCACCAGGATCCTCTTTGTGCGCCACACCGACGTCCACAACCCCGGCAACGTCTTCTACGGCAGGCTTCCGCGATTCGGTCTGAGCAAGCTCGGCTGGGAGCAGGCTGAGCGCACGGCCCTGTTCCTGCGAGGCGAGCCGATCACGGCCATCTATTCCAGCCCGCAGCTTCGCGCCCGCCAGACCGCGTCTGTCATCTCGCGGTACCACCCAGGCGCGCTCGTCTCCGTCAGCAGACTGATCGCCGAGGTCTACTCGTCCGTCCAGGGGATGACGTTCGCGCAGATTGGCTCTGGCGTCAACATCTACGAACCACCGCGCGCGCCTGGCGACGAGACTATCCCCGGCGTATTCGCTCGGATGCATCGATTCCTGACTCGCGTCGCCAGGCGCCACGAGGGCGAGACAATCGCCTGTGTCAGCCACGCCGACCCGATCATGTTCCTGCGCGCTGGAGTCGAGGGCAAGCAGTTGGTTCTTGCGAACATGCGCGGTCCCGACTTTCCCGAGAAGGGCTCGATCACCGAGTTTCGCTTCGAGACCCCAGACGGACCACCGCGCACAAGCTACGTCGATCCGGCCAGGGTCCCGGCGCCGGCATCCGTAGTCGCGGCGGCGAAAGAGGTGTACGTCTGAACCCGAAGGGAGCGCTCCTGGTTGGCCAGGCTGGTGGGCCAACCTCCGTCATCAACGCCAGCCTGGTCGGCGTGGTCCGCGAGGCCGCGTCGTCCGGCTACACCCAGATAATCGGAATGCGCCACGGCGTCAGTGGCTTGCTGACCGGCGAGTTGGTCGATCTCGGCGCCCAGCCGCCGGACGTGCTCACCCGCTTACACCGGACACCATCGTCGGCCCTCGGCGCAACCCGTCACCGTCCGACTGACGATGAGCTTGGCATCGCTGTTCGCATCCTTCGCCAACTCGACGTCAGGAGCCTGATCTACATTGGCGGAAACGACTCGGCTGAGACGCTTCGTCGGATCGGGGCGGCCGCGTCCGCCGAGGGCTACGGCATTCGCTGCGTCCACGTCCCGAAGACTATCGATAACGACCTAGTGCTCACCGACCACACGCCGGGTTACGGATCGGCGGGTCGACACGTCGCCATCCTCACGCGCGATGCCGGGCGCGACACTGAAGCAATGCGCCATACAGACCCGGTCAAGCTGCTCGAGGTTCCCGGACGGAACGCCGGCTGGCTCGCCGCCTCGTCGGCGCTCGCGCGTGAGGCCGAAGGCGACGCACCTCACCTGATCATTCCACCGGAGACCTTGGTCAGTGCAGAAGACTTTCTCGCGCGAATCGAGCGCGCACTCGCCAAGCATGGTTGCGCTGTGGTGGTGGTCGCCGAGACTGCACGCGGCCGTGACGGCAGTCCCATCGGCTCCGACGACCCGACGATGGGCAGCGCCGACGCCTTCGGCCACCGTCGGCTCTCGGGGGCGGCGAGCTACCTGAGCGCCCTAGTCGCTTCCCGGCTCAAAGTCCGAGCGCGCTGGGAGAAGCCCGGCACGCTGATCCGGACCTCCGGCATATCCCTTTCGGACGTGGACCTCGCGGAGGCCGAGGAGGTCGGGCGCGCCGGTGTAAGGGCAGCCGACTCTGGCATGACTGACGTGATGGTAACGCTCGTCCGCGAGCCTGGGGCCGTCTACCGCTGCACAACCGGCTACGCGCAGCTGGCGGGCATTGCTAACCGCGAGCGTCGGATGCCAGCCGAGTACTTCGCAGACGACGGATACGACGTCTCGCGAGCCTTTGTCGACTACATCACACCGCTGGTTGGCGGCCCCCTGCCGTCGTATGGACGTCTCCTACCGATCCGGCTCCGCAGGTGACACCGGCTCACCCGTTAGTCGGTCGCCGAACCGCGAACGCTCTACCAGCATCGCCTACGGTGACTGAGTCAACGTGTACGCAATGGTCCGCGCGAAGTTGTAGTTGCCGATCTGCACGAGCACTGGCCCCGGCTTCGTCGACGAGTAGCTGAGCGAGAGCACGCCAAGCACCGGAGATTGGCCGACGCTCTGACTGACCAGCAGCGCACCATCCTGGTAGATGCTCACGAACACCGCATTGGTAGTGTCGAGTCCAGGTGGCTCGACTCGGATCGTAAGCGTGCGGATTGAGCCATCGCCTGGGTAGTCGTATTCGTAGTAGTGGAACGAGCCGTAGGGGTTGCTCGGGAGGACTGCGGAGACTGTTCTGGCAAGCTCGGCAGGCGCCCTTGCAGAAAGAGGCGACGCCGTCTGGGTAGGTGTGGGCTGTGCCGCGGGCGTGCCTGACGCGGTCACGTTAGCGCTCACGGTGTACGCCACCGCTGCGCCTGGATAGTAGCTATATACCTGCAGAGTGATCGGGCCGGCCGCGGTCGCTCGCGCGAGGACGCTTGCCCTGCCTGGGCTTGGGCTGACGCCGTTCGTGGACCCGATCTGGGCACCCTGCTGCCACGCGACCAGTCCGACAGCATTCGCGATCGGCGTGTCTGTGGGCGTGAACGCGATGCTGAGAGCAATCTGCGCGCCGGCGCCCGGGCTGTCGACCGTGTAGTATCGGTATTCGCCGCCGCTGGACCCCACGATGACACCGCTTGCCGAGCCCGACGCGAGCGGCAGAGCATTCTGCGGCGACGAACCATCCGGCGCCTGGGCAGAGCTTGGGCTAGCGAGGGCCGAAGCGATGGCGGCGACTGCTACCATCGCCGCGATCATTGAGCGCAACATACCTGGCCTCCAGTCAGTTGTGGTTCGACGTTCTGATTGTATTGTAGGCCGGTCGTCTGCTTTGAGGGGCTGTTCGAGCTCGGCCGGTCTGCGATGGGTGTCGCGGATAGACTCAGGGTCGGGCGGACAGCATTGGCCAAGCGACCTCGACGAAGTCGGCTGCACGGCCACCTGTGACGTCCGTCCGGGGCAAGCGGGCGAGTGTTGCCAGGTCGTACAGGCCGACGCGGATGGCCGCGGGCCGGCGCTCGCCTTCCGGAAGACGGATGGCGTGGGTGTCCAGCACTTCCATTCCCGCTGCCCACGCGGAAGTCGGGCACTTTCCTCGCTGTGGAGCGGCGTCGCTCTGCGCGACGATTGCTCCGCTCGCGTCGACGACGTGCACAAACACCTGGTAGTCCGCATATCCTCTGCCGAGCGCTCGCCACGTTAGCTCAACACGGGCTTCACCGTCCTCGACGAACGCTCTCGCGTCGGACAGCGACACGCTGCCGCCGAACTGTCCGAGGACGGCCGTCCCCGGAGTGCGCGAGCCGGTGACGACTCCGTCCCGCTGGAGCGCCGATTGCCGGGCGAGCAACACGACCCCGTCCTCGCACGTCACGCCGCGGTAATCAGCGTCTCTCAGGAAGCGGTCCTCCGCCTTCCGCTGGTCTGCTGGGCTCCATTGCGTGATCGGCGGGCGTCCGCGGTCGAAGATGACGTAGTCCACTCGCGGCGTGCCGGGGTCGAGCACGTAGAGTTCGCGACGGCTGGCGAGGTGGGCGAGCAACCGGTGGTCGGCCACGGCCACCGACGCTGTGGGGGGCACACGTCGCGCCGCCGCGAGTGCGATCGCGGAGTGCGGGTCCGGCTCGAAACGGAACTCCGTCGGGAACTTCTGCAGATGTGCTTGCGACACAATGGTTGCGCCCACGATGACGGCGGCCGCGACATAAGGTCGGGCGCGCAGCCAGTTGGTGCGCCTCGCCAGGCGACTGACGCCGAGCGTGGCCGCCAAGATGACCGCCGGCAGCACCGGCGCCGTATACCGCTCGAACACGTAGTAGTGAGGAGGGTAGCGCGATATGAGTATTTCAACCAGCGCCGGCGCTGAGACCAGCAGCGCCTCAGGCGCCAGCAGAGGCAAAAACGCCAGCGGCGCGAGCAGCCAGAAGAGGTACTCGACCTTCGGCGCACTTAGCGCGTCCCGCAGCACAACCCCCGGATGCTCGACCATCCCCCGCAGAATCCCCAACGGCGTCGCACCGAGATGCTCGTAGCCGCCCGGCACCGGGAACTGCTCCCCGGCATTCAGGTAGGGCATCGCCACGAAGACGACCCCGACGAGCCAGAACGAGCTGATCGCAATCGCCGCCCACCCCTGCCACGCGCCCGGTGAGGTCGCCCGCGCGGCGAGAGCACGCGCCCACAACCTCGGACTCGCTGGCAACGGTGGCGCGTCAGGACGAGCAAGCACGAGGTACGAGCCGAAAGCGAGGGTCGTGATCGCTACCTCTTCGCGCGTCGACAGTGCAAGGAGCAGCGCCGCCACGAACCAACCCCGCCGCCCAACTATGCCCAGATAGAAAGCAAGCAGCAACGACGGCAGGGCGAATGCGATCTCGTGAAAGTCATTCTGAACGTTGATATCCTGCACGGCCGGACTTAGCAAATAGGCGATCGCGAGCAGCACGCCGCCATACAAGCCGATGTACCTGCGTGCGATCAGAAACGCCGGAATCGCGCCGGCCCCGAGCGCGAAGCTGTGAACCGCCAGCAGCGTCGGCGGCACCGGATGCAGCCAGAAAAGAGGAAGGATCAGGTAGAAAACCGGCGAGAAGTGCCGGCCGAAGCGACTCATCTCGCCTTCGAGGCTATAGTAGAACGGTGGCCACCCGAGCGCGTTCCAAAAGCCCTGTTGGTAGGTCGCCAAGTCGAAAAGCGTGTTGGCCGATGTGTACGCAGCGGTTGTCCGAAGCGAGAACACGAGCCCATAGACGAGGACGCCCGTGAGCACAATCGCCCAGGCTGCACGGTCCGCCAACTTCGCGACTGGTTCGCTGCCGCCCTCGCGGCGCGGGCGTAGCTCCCTCAAGATGTGCCGGTTCATTGGGCCGGCCATGACCTGCAAGCCGGCCGCGCGGTCGCAGCCAGTCGCCCGAGGGGCCGAGCGCTCTCTAGAGCGCACGAACAGTGTCGGGCGTCTCGAGTTGCCGGCGATGGTCGGTGCCCCAACTTGTTCCGTCCTCTAGCTTGGCTAAGCTCGTCGGCGCGCGAACGGCCGCCATTATAGACTGTACGCGAGGACTCGATCCACAGACGATCGCGGTTCGCCGATGGAGGTCACGAGTGATCGCAGCCGCTGGCTTGACGACGGCCGAGGCAGCACGGCGCCGTGCGATTGGTCAGGGTAACACGGTTGCGATACAGTCCAGCCGGCCTCTCCGCGAGATCATCCGCGACAACGCGCTAACGTTCATCAACCTCGTCCTCTTCTCAATCGGCGCCGCGTTGCTGCTGATCGGTCGCGGTGGCGATGCTGCGGTGACGGCCGGCCTCGTCGCAGTCAACGTCACAGTTGGCCTTGTGCAGGAGGTCAGGGCTAAACGCACGCTGGACCGCATCGCGCTTCTCACCCGCCCGCGAGTCCGAGCGCTTCGCGACGGGAGGGAGGTCGAGCTTGACCCGTCTGAGATCGTCGTCGGCGACGTGTTGCTGCTTCGCCCTGGCGACCAGATCGTAGTCGACGGGCGTGTCCTGGATGCGTCGTCGCTCGGCGTCGACGAGTCGCTCCTCACCGGCGAGTCCGACATCATCGCCAAGAAGCCGGGCGACACCGTTCACTCCGGCTCCTATTGCGTGACCGGAATCGGCTCGTACGAGGCCGAGCGAGTAGGAGCCGAGAGCACCGCGTACCGACTGGCGCAGGGAGCGCGGGCGTTCCGGCGCGTCCTGACGCCGCTCCAGCGTCAGGTCAACCTTGTGATCCGGGTCCTAGTCTTGCTCGCGAGCTTCCTCGGCGCCCTCCTGGTGCTTGGGTCGTTCCTTTCTCGGGCACCGCTGGCGGAAAGCATTCGCATGGGGGCCGTGGTAGCCGGACTCGTGCCCAACGGCCTGATACTGATGATAATCGTTGCCTACGCGATGGGCGCGGTTCGGATCGCCGGGCAGGGCGCGCTAGTGCAGCAGGCGAACGCCGTGGAGTCGCTGAGCAACGTGACTGTCCTCTGCCTGGACAAGACTGGCACGCTAACGGCCAACCGGATCCAGCTCGAAGAGGTCCGAGTGGTCTCTGGCGAGGACGAGTGGGTGCGTGCACGCCTGGCGGACTTCGCGGCAAGCGCCTCTGGCGGGACGCGAACATCGGACGCGATTGCGTCCGCGCTCGGCGGAGCGGCTCGTCCTGTGCGAGCTGAGGCGCCGTTTACGTCCGAGCGAAAGTGGAGCGGTCTCGCCTTCGCCGATGACCCCCAGCACTGGGCCTTCGTTCTCGGTGCGCCTGAGGTGATGGCGCAGCGCCTGGGCATCGAGCCCGAACTGCAGTCGGAGGTCGAGCGCCTGCAGGGCCAAGGTCGGCGGGTGCTGCTCTTCGCGGGCGCGATAGGCGCGGCAGACCCACTGCCCGCCACGTGGACCGAGCTGCCGGCGGGCCTACGGACGCTCGCGATCGTCGCATTCACGGATGAGCTGCGCCCCGAAGCGAGCGAGGCGCTCCGCGAGTTCGCCGAGGCCGGCGTCGCTATCAAGATCATCTCCGGCGATAGCCCCGAGACTGTCCTCGCGTTAGTTAGGCAGGCGGGGCTCCAAGCTAGCGGCGGCGCCGTTTCGGGCCTCGACATCGCTGGTCTCGACGACCAGGCATTGGGGGAGATAGCTGAGCGGCACTCCGTGTTCGGCCGCATAACCCCCGAGCAGAAGGAGCGCCTGGTCGATAGTCTGGTACGGCGCGGCCACTACGTGGCCATGATCGGCGACGGCGTGAACGACGTGCTCTCGCTCAAGCGTGCGCACGTTGGGATCGCCATGCGCAGCGGCGCCCAAGCCACGCGCGCTGTAGCGGACGTCGTCCTGCTCAACGACAGCTTCGGCTCGCTCGCGCCGGCCATCCGCGAGGGTCAGCGCATCAGGAACGGGATGGAGAACATCCTGAGGCTGTTCCTGACACGCGTGCTAGCTGTCGCGCTGCTCATCTCCAGCGTGGCGATGGTCGATGCCGGGTTCCCGCTTTCGCCCAAGCACAACTCCATCCTGACGTTCCTGACCGTTGGCGTGCCCACGTTCGCGCTCGCACTCTGGGCGCGACCAGGCGTGCCCAAGACCGACCTCGTCCGGTCGATGCTCGGCTTCGTGCTGCCGGCGGCGTTCTGGATCGCCGTCGCGGACCTGGT
>Ga0101944_10007349_pt1 | contig 11073 bp, 6 predicted proteins | sample DewCreD2012metaG_FD_75245 | JGI IMG/M metagenome (GOLD analysis project Ga0101944, IMG submission 75245) | Hot spring sediment bacterial and archeal communities from British Columbia, Canada, to study Microbial Dark Matter (Phase II) - Dewar... ... | reverse complement strand
ATTCAACACTACCCTTGGCATTCAATATATTCCGGGTACGGTTAAACAGGACCTCTTCGGCTTTTAACTTGTGTATGGTATCCCCATCCATGAGGGTAATCAGGACTGAACCGGAAAGCCGGGCATAGGATTCATTCACCGTTTCAAGGGTAAAATACTCGGTACTTTGGGCAGACTCAATGGTTATGGATCTTGCTGATTGGGCATCCGAAGCAACTTGGCTTGAAGCAATCCCAAAGTAGTCCCGCAACCTCCCAGCTAGTTCATCCCGACTGCCCGCATCGGATAAACCAAGACGGCGGCACCAGTCTGCCAGTTCATCAAGCCTGGAAGTCCGAATATCCATTTCGATATAGTCGGGCAGAATATCGGATGCTTTTTCTGATTGGGCCAGGACAGAAAAAGCCAAAAGCACCACTAAAAGAGGTGCAAAAATCCCCCTTTTTACCATCAGTTTTTTTGGCTCCGTTCCAGTTGCTCTTTTATATAATAACCCGTATAGGATCTTTCGCAGGCAGCTACTTCTTCCGGTGTGCCGGTGGTTACAATAGAACCACCCCTATCTCCCCCTTCGGGGCCAAGATCGATTATATAATCAGCCTGTAAAATGACATCCAGATTATGTTCGATCATAACCACCGTGTTTCCCCCATTCACAAGCCGTTGAATAACCTCCATGAGTTGTTTTACATCGGCGAAATGCAGTCCCGTAGTAGGCTCATCGAGAATATAGAGGGTTTTACCGGTAGAACGTTTGGAAAGCTCCAGAGCCAGCTTTACCCGCTGGGCTTCACCGCCAGAAAGGGTCAATGCGGACTGTCCCAGCTTGATATACCCCAGCCCAACCGAGAGAAGGGTCTCCAGTTTATGGGCCACATGGGGAATAAAAGCAAAAAACTCTGCCGCCTCTTCTATGGTCATGTCCAGCACATCGGCTATATTTTTACCCTTATATCGGACCTCCAGTGTTTCCTTATTAAAACGCTTTCCGTGACAGACATCGCAGGTAATGTACACATCGGGGAGAAAGTTCATCTCAATTTTAATGGTTCCATCACCCTGACAATTCTCACAGCGGCCGCCCTTAACATTAAATGAAAAACGACCCGGTTTGTATCCCCGAGCCTTAGCATCGGGCAGGCTGGCAAACAGATCCCGAATCCCCGAAAAGACCCCCACATAGGTAGCCGGATTGGACCGGGGGGTGCGGCCGATAGGGCTCTGATCTATATTGATAACCTTATCGATATACTCCACCCCTTCTATCGAATCGTAGGCCCCTTCAGGGAGACTTGTTTTACCGACCCGGTTAGAAATTGCCGGATACAGCACATCCGACAAAAGGGTCGACTTTCCCGAACCGGACACACCGGTAATGCAGGTAAATGCACCAAGAGGAATCCGTACATCAATTCCCTTAAGATTATGCTCCGTCGCATTCTTGAGCAGTATATAATTTCCGTTGCCCCTTCGCCGTTCTTTAGGAAGCTCCATAAAGAGGGTTCCCGATAGATACTGGCCGGTGAGACTTTCGGGCATAGCCATCACCTCCTGTGGGGTGCCCTGGGCAATAACCCGGCCGCCATGGACGCCAGCCCCCGGACCTAAGTCTACAATGTAATCAGCGGTCCGGAGGGTCTGTTCATCATGCTCTACCACAATGAGGGTATTGCCGATATCCCTGAGGTACAAGAGGGTATCGATGAGCCGCTGGTTATCCCGCTGGTGCAGACCTATAGAAGGCTCATCGAGAATATAGAGAACCCCCACGAGGCTTGAACCAATCTGGGTGGCAAGCCGTATCCGTTGGGCCTCTCCACCGGAAAGCGTAGAAGCCTTCCGCTCCAGGGTAAGGTAGTCCAGGCCTACGTTCTTCATAAAGCCCAAGCGGGCATTAATTTCCTTAAGGATTTGTTTTGCAATGGTCCGTTCTGTTTCGGTAAAATGGATGGTTTCAAAGAATTGCAGCGAATCTGCTACAGAAAGACTGCTTAATTCGTGGATATTCCTGCCCCCCACGGTAACCGCCAGAGCTTCCGGTTTCAGTCTGCGGCCGCCGCAAACTTCGCAGGGTTTTTGGCTCATAAATTTTTCAAGCCAATCCTTAATGCCCTGGCTCTGGCTTTCCCGGTAACGCCGTTTCATATCCTCCAGGATTCCGGGAAACCGCGACTTATATTCGAATTTGCCGGTTTTTTCCCGATTCTCATAAACCACATCGATGGCGTCATCGGTTCCATAAAGGATGGCATCCATCACCTTTTTGGGAAGTTTATCAAAGGGTGTATCCAAACTGAAATGCAAATGCTTCGCCAGGCTTTCAAAGCGGCTCCGGTTCCATGCCGATTCAGGGTTATAGGGTATACAGCCCCCTTCATTAAAGGAAAGGCTTTTATCGGGTATGATCAGGTCCGGGTCAAACTCCATCTTGATGCCAAGGCCGGTACAAGCAGGACAGGCTCCGAAGGGGTTATTAAACGAGAACAGACGGGGTTGCAGTTCGGGAATTGAAATACCGCACTCGGGGCAGGCGCTTTGTCGGCTGAAGAACAGTTCTTCCTCCCCCTGTTCATTTGACTTTAGGACCTGCATGATACCCTCCGCTGAATCCAGGGCAGTTTCTACCGATTCAGCGAGACGGGAACGAATATCGGGACCAATAACAAGCCGATCCACCACAATCTCTATGGTGTGTTTTTTTTGCTTATCCAGCTTGATGTCATCTTCCAAATTTACCAAAAGCCCATCGATCCGGGCTCGAACAAAACCGGCCTTGCGGGCATCGTCTATGATCTTTTGGTGTTCACCCTTTTTGCCCCTTATAACCGGGGCTAAAAGCTGGACCCTGCTTCCCTCAGGGAAAGCCATAATCGTATCGACCATTTGGTCCACCGATTGTTCCTTTATTTCTCTCCCGCAGGAAGGACAATGGGGAATGCCGATCCGTGCATAGAGGAGGCGGTAATAGTCATAGATTTCCGTTACGGTTCCTACGGTAGAACGGGGGTTCCGATGGGTTGTTTTTTGCTCAATAGAAATTGCAGGAGAAAGCCCTTCGATATAGTCCAGGTCGGGTTTATCCATCCGGCCGAGGAACTGCCGTGCATAGGCAGAAAGACTTTCTACATAGCGCCGTTGCCCTTCGGCAAATATGGTGTCAAAGGCAAGAGAACTTTTACCAGAGCCAGACAGGCCAGAAATAACAATGAGTTTATCCCGGGGAAGTTCCAGATCTACATTTTTTAGGTTATGCTCCCGAGCACCCTTTATTATCAATTTATCCATAACAGGTTAAGCATACATGGACTTGAAAAGCCTAACAAGCCCCATAGCAATCTGATAGCTTTAAAAAAATTAAATCCCTGCTGGTTTTTCGCTTGACTTTTATTCGCTTTTTATGATAAGGTCTGGCCATCGGGCGCTTAGCTCAGTTGGCTAGAGCGCCTCGCTTACACCGAGGATGTCGGGAGTTCGAGTCTCTCAGCGCCCATGATACAGCCGCCTTTCAAAGGGCGGCTTTTTTTATTTTGCCTGTTCCATCAGGGTACTGACTGGTACAACCTGATACCCGGCCCGGAGCAGTGCATCGAGCAGTACATCCAAACGATTAAAGAGATAGTCGGTCCTGGAATTTTCGTTTGCACCAATCCGTATGGGAATGATCGAACCGGGACGTTTTTTTTGCATAATCTGGTCTATGATGTCTGAAGCGGTAAGATAGGGAACATAGCTTCTACGCATGTCCGATTTACCCACCCAATCAAAGGGATCAATATCCCGGCCTATGGTTTTATATCCCGCAGAGCTTGCGGCGGCAATAAGTTCGGGGGATACAATATAAAACGGAGCATGCCAAAGGGCCGAAAGTTCCTTGCCTGTGGCATGCAGGTACTCATCTTCATTCCTTGCAAGCCCCCGTTTAATAAATTCAGCATCCACCCGATACCGTGAATCAGATAAATCGATGGGTGCATAAAAAAGGGAGCCAATTTCGTGGCCCGAAGTGCTTAAGAGCCGGGCTAAATCCCCATAACGGCGAATAAACTCACCATTAACAAAAAAGGTTGCGCGGATATTATATCGCTTTAGAATATCGAGAACTGTTGTCAGCCCCTCAGGTGCATCGATAACATCAAAGGTTAAGGATATTGTTCGAGATCCATAACGTTTTCCGTTATTAAACACAGTTCCCGATGCAATCACATCATCCTTTGTGGGAACATCACTGATAGATTCATACTGGGTCCCATCTACAAGAATGAGGGGCTTGGTAGTAAGCCCATCCATGGATCGAACCATGGGAATGTTTTTATAAAGGCCACCCCCCTGGGTTTCCAAATAAACCCTAAACCGATCAGAGCTCAGGCTTGCAGGGCGAACTTGAACCTTATCCGTACGGGAAGCCCATGAAGTAGTGCCATCGGTGCTGTACCAGGCTTCATTCACCTTTGCCAGAATTGCTCCGGTAGTGTTTTCAAAGCCATAGGTATCCACCTGAGAAAGATTAATAATGGTGCGGCTATCTGGTTGCCTGAATCGATAAATAAATTGATAATCTCCAATGATTAATTCATCATTCGTAAGCCACCGGGCGCTCAGGGTTGGATTCTTGCTTACGGTTACCATTGATTTCCAATCCTGATACTTATAGATATAACAGCCCCCTTCACCCCATAATACTGCCAGCGTTCCATCGGGCGACAAAAGAGCATCGGAAATGGCAGGAAGGTTCACCGGTACAAAGTTATAAGGACCGGTTTCTTTGGAAACATCGAGCCGGTAGGAAAATGCAAGAGACTTGTTATCAGATCGGAGTCCCCATAGGGTTATAATCCCCGTGGGAGACCATAAAAGACGTATTTCAGCACTGTTTGCCGGCAGTTTTAAATAGGGATATACGGAGCTCTGCTCTAAGGTATTAGAAGTCTGATTTTCCTGAGCAATAAGAGGGAAGTAGAAAAGCATCTGACCGGCCTTAGAGACAAGCATTGCCTTGGATGCAGGGTGTATCCAGAACAGATCAAAGGATGGGTCAAAGGTAAAGGGTAAAATACCCGCAACTTGACCAATATCTAGAAAACTTGCATAAAGGGAGCGGGCAAAGAGCTCTGAACTGCGGACTCTGTACAATGTTTTCCCGTTAATATAAAAGAAATCTCCCTGGGGACCCCAACAGACAGACTGGATCTGACCATCTCCGATTAATCGGAATTGTTCATCCACCAGAACAGAATTCAATGCGGCGAGGGCATAATAATACAGCTTGCCCTCCTTAGCATAAATAAAAACCTGGGAATCTCTGCTCCAGGCGGCGGGAAAATACCTTCCCGGCCGCTCTATATGGCTTGCAATCGGCAGTCTTTTTCCAGTAGCCACATCTACCAAAACCAGGTTTCCATAGGCAGAACTAACCGGTTCCACATAGAGGACCCATTTGCCATCATAGGATGCAGCCATCGGTTCAATTTGTCCGGACTGGATGGGAGCACCCTCAGAAAAAGCGGGAAACCCAACAACTGATGCAGGCAGGCCACCTTTACTAGAAAACCTGAAAGCCCCAAAACTATTCCGCACTTGAACAATTCGGCCTTCATCGAGGAGTTCGAGCTTTTCAGGGAATGCAGTTAAGATCTTGCTTTTGCTTTTTTCAAGGTCGGTAACAAACAGGCCCCTATGGGAATTTGCTCCAGGATTGGAAATCTGCACCGAATAGAGAAGCCGCCCATCGGAGAAAAGGTCTAGACCTTCAAAACCTACCTCTGCATAAAGGGATGTACCCAGTATAAATACCATCAATCCTATTGCAACGTTGTTTTTTTGTCCCTTTTTCATGGTTCTATCCTTTGTTCCGAAGTTCTGTGGTCATTTCAGCCTGTTCTAAAAACGCATTTAATTCATCTTCCAATTTCTGAAGATTCTGCTCACAGATCCTTATATACTGCAATTTTTGCTGAGCTTCCATAGCCTGCAGACTCTGAAAAGATCCATCGACCATTTCTTGAAAACTTGTTTTCACCATAGGTAATCCTATTTTCACTATAACAATCGGGCGGCCAGTTCCGCCAGTTCACTCCGCTCGGTTTTTTGCAGGGTGATATGTCCAAAAAGGGGCTCCCCCTTAAAGGCTTCTACCAAATAGGATAGGCCGTTGGAATTGGCATCCAGATACATATTATCAATTTGTTCAGGATCTCCGGTCAGTACGACCTTTGAATTAGCCCCAGCCCGGGAAACGATGGTTTTAATTTCATGGGGCGTTAAATTTTGAGCTTCATCTATTACAATAAACTGGGATGGAAGCGATCGGCCTCGAATATAGGTAACCGCCTCTACTTCCATAACCTTTTCTTTAAAAATCTGGTCTATATTTTTAAGGTTGGGACGCTTATTTAATGAAAGCAGAAATTCCAGATTATCAAAAATCGGTTCCATCCAGGTTGCCAATTTTGCGGTCTTTTCTCCCGGCAGGTAGCCTATATCCTTCCCAAGGGGTACAATAGGGCGGGAAACCAGAATACGGTCATATTTTTTTTCTTCCACCACCAGGTGCAATCCGGCCGCTATAGCAAGCAGGGTTTTTCCGGTGCCAGCCCTGCCGATGAGGGTAACACAGGGTATTTCAGGATTTAAAAGCAAATCCAATGCAGCCCATTGGCGTTCATTCCTAGCCTTAATACCAAAACACTGTTTCCGTTCCTGTCCGACAGCTTGCAGGGTACCGCTTTTTTTATCCCATCGACCTAAAAAATCCTGTTCCGGATCAGTGCCGGGGGAATATATATATTGATTTGCATATAATTTATCGGTTACTTCGACAGGCAGTGGCAGGCTCACAGAATCCCGAATACCTGAATACAGCTCAGCGGCGTTAACCTTCTGTTTTTCATAATCTACAGCCTTTAAGCCAAGCACCGCGGCTTTAACCCGGGCATTGATATCCTTTGAAACAAAAAACACCGGTCGGCCGCTTTGCAACAGAGCAGCAGCCTGCAGGATAATCACATTGTCATTTCGATCCAAAGGCAAATCTGCGGGGGGTTCCCCAATACCGCCAAAAATTACCCGCAAGATGGAGCCGTTTTCGAGCTTTACCCCACTGCGGACATCTCCACCTTTAATCAAATTATTAAAAAATCGAATTGCTTCCCGGGCATTTTTGCCACGATGATCCTGGTAGGTTTTTAACTTATCCAATTCTTCCAGAACCACCAGGGGCACAGCAATTTCCGAGTCCCTGAAAGAAAGCACCGCTTCCGGATTATGGATAAATACATTAGTGTCTATTACAAACAATTTATTGGATTTAAGCATACATCCAGAAGTGTACTACTGACTATGGCTGGATGCAAGTATACATGATCAGAAAATGATAAGCCTCCAAAAACAATGTTAGTTTTTAGAGGCCTTGAATGAAATTCCGGAAGGTAGACTTTAATATTTTTATAAGTGTACCTTAATTATTTGAAATTTGGGTTTGAACTGTGGCTTCCCTCTGTAGGCCCTGGTTTGCCGGTACATCATAGGCGCGGATAAAGGTAACTACCGCCAACAGCGCAATTAATACAAATACAAGCTGCCGCATGGAACCTCCTGTTCCTGTCCGCAGTATACCACTGACAGGCTAATTTACGCAATAGAAATCTGTAACATTACCCTATTTTCCTAATAACTCTAAAGGATTCATAGCCCTTCCATTTTTAAATATGGCAAAATGAAGATGGGGCCCGGTGCTGTATCCGGTATTTCCCACTTCTCCAATCCGCTGTTTTTGAACTACCCGGTCTCCTTTTTTAACCAAGATACTGCTCAAGTGGGCGTACATGGTCTGATATCCTCCATCATGGCTCAGGATGATATAGTTTCCGTACACCGAATTATACCCCGTGGCGGATACCCTGCCGTCCATCGAGGCACCTACGGGAAAACCAATATCTTGGGCTATATCGATGGCAGCATGGAAGCGCCGTACCCCTGTAAAGGGGTCATTTCGCCACCCGAATAGGCTGGTGAGCTTGCCATTAAGAGGATACATGAACAGATTGCCCATTATCCGCTTAAGCTCCAGGGAACTGAGCCGGGCCCCGGGCAAAAACAGCTGAGTACCAGGACTGATGACTTCACTGGTGAGATCATTGGCATCAAGGATGGCTTCTATAGGAACACCCCAGGTTTTAGAAATCTTAGAAAGGCTATCCCCTCGTTTAACCGTATAGGGGATTCCATCCATGTTTGGAATTTTCAGGATGCTCCCGCTTTTTAGGGAACGGGCACTCTGTATTCCATTCAAGGCAATGATGGCATCGATGGAAAGGTTAAAGGTTTTTGCTATTCCCAATAGGGTATCCCCGGTTCTGACCCGATAGGTTTGCCATGCAAATTGCTCTGTTAGCGCCAGGGGAATAGGGTCGTTCCCATCGGTTTGGGGCGTTTCAGTAAGACTTTGCCCTATATATGCAGTTAGCTGGGCTGAAACTGGGGTGAGCTCAGACAGCATAAACCGTTCTGGTCCTGCCGGCCAGGGAGAAAAGACCAAGCCCCCAAGCAGGGCAACGGTAACACTTATAACTAACATTACAAGCAATTGTTTAAAGTTTAATGGAGATACTGGAACTGGATGGATTGCAGGTTTTGTCCATCCGGAAAAAGTATTCAAATTTTGTACAGCCGGAGTAAGACGAAACCGGGGTGTTTTCAGCGGAAGGGGAGCAAAACGGCGCCGTTGATGTATATGTTGCTTGCGGATTAGTTCGTTCATCATAGTAGTTTATCGACAGAGGAGGCCCAGTTCATTATACTGCTTTACCATGAAGGAACCCAAAAAGGATGATTCTCTTGGCCTCACGATCCTGGGCGCCCTATTTGCAGCCCTTCTCATTAAACTTTTTTGTTTTGATATTATGATCGCCGAGGGAGAATCCATGTGGCCTACCATTGCATCAGGCCGTGTGCTATTGGTAAACAAATTAGCCTATGGGTTTCGTTTTCCCTGGGCAAAACAATATACCCTTCGTTGGAAGTATCCCCGCATCGGGGACATAGTAGTGTTTTCTTCGCCCCAGGGGACCATAGCAGTAAAACGTTGTGTGCAAATACAGGATGAACAGTATATAATTGTCCTTGGCGAAAATAGTGAAGTATCCTATGATTCTCGGAATTACGGACCAATTTCAGCTGATTTTGTACTAGGAAGGGTCGAAGGAATTAAATAATGGGAGCAAGTCCACCAAGCAAGGGCCGATTCATTGTTTTTGTAAGTCTCTTTGCTCTCTTTATACTGCTTATCTATGTTCGCTATGCCCAGCTCATGCTGTTTCCCGAAAGGGCAAATCAAAATATCGAAAAAAACAATCTGATTGAGCGGGGACCTATTTTAGACAGAAATGGAACCATCCTCGCTATGCAAACAAGACTGGGCAATATTACAGTCTGGAAACCCGAAGCGATGAAGACCCTGGAACAAAGTGCAAAACTCCTTGCACCATTAGTAGAGATTGATGAAAAAACCATTATCGATCGGGTCCAACAGTCCAACAGTTCCTTCATGTATCTAAAAAAGCGGCTTGACCAGTCGGTCCTTGGCACTATAGAAGCCCTTATAAAAGAGGGTAAACTGCCTGGTATTGCTATTGAACCAATTATGGGCCGGATATACCCGGAAAAGAGCCTGGCAAGCAGTCTCATCGGTTTTGTGGGTGATGAAAATCAGGGCCTTGGCGGCCTTGAGTATGCCTTTGAATCAGACCTGGCCCCGCAAAATGGCCAGTCCTACGGAAATCAGCTGATCTTAACCATAGACAGCAAAGTCCAATACAGTCTTGAAGCAATAGCAAAAAAAGCCATGGAAGAAAACAAGGCCGAGGCGGTTATGATGATTGCCATGATGCCCCAAACTGGGGATATTCTCGGCTATGTGTCCCTGCCGAATTTCAATCCCAATGATATAAGCGGCTCTACAGAGCAGGAAAGAATGGACCGCCCTGCCATATGGGCCTACGAACCAGGATCTGTTTTTAAGGTATTTTCAATTTCATCCATGCTTGATACGGGGGCAATCACACCGAACAGCACATTTTTCTGTGACGGCCAATATGAACAAACCACAAACAGCGGAGAAAAGATTGCCATAAAATGCTTGGGTGCCCATGGTACGGTTCGGCCGCAGGAAATTATTACCTATTCTTGCAATGCAGGAGCGGCCTATGCATCGGATCGGATAGATTCCCAAACCTTTTATACCATGCTGCAGCAATTCGGTTTTGGCGCTAAAACCGGTATCGGACTTCCCGGAGAAACCAGCGGTTTTTTACGTCCCATACAACGATGGTCCGGTCGGTCAAAACCAACGATTGCCATCGGCCAGGAAATTTCTGTTTCTGCCCTGCAGATGGTACAGGCCGCTACAGCCATTGCAAATGACGGCCTTTTAGTGCCCCCCCGCATTGTATCGAAGGTGCTTAATCATGAAGGAAAATTGGTCAGGGAACTGCAGACCGGGTTTCCCCGTCAGGTGATAAAGCCCGAAACCGCCCGGGAAATGCGGAAATACATGATTGCCGCAGCCTCTGAGGCGGGGACCGGGAAACGGGCCCGGGTTGATGATATTTCAATTGGAGTTAAGACTGGAACCGCCCAAATAATCGATCCTAAAACAGGTTCCTATTCAAAGACCGATTACATAGCAAGCACCTTGGCCTTAGTCCCTGCGGATCAACCTTCACTCATTCTGTATATGGTTATTATCCGTCCAAAGGGAGAATCCTATTTAGGAGGCCGGATTGCGGCCCCTGCAATTCGGGAAGCTGCGGAAGAGCTGGCAGACTATCTTGGAATTCCTCGGGGTAAAAGCCCCCAGGTTGAACATTCAGGGTCGGTGGTTCTGAACTTTCCTCCGACTATTACCATTGGTGAAACCATGCCCGATTTACGGGGCTATTCAAAGAAACAACTGCTTCCCCTGCTATTACGGGATGATATCACCGTGGAAATAGATGGGGATGGCTGGGTTAAAAAACAGAGCCCCGATCCTGGCACAGCCCTTACTAAGGATACGGTGATCCATCTGGAGCTGGAATA
>Ga0101944_10007348_pt1 | contig 11074 bp, 9 predicted proteins | sample DewCreD2012metaG_FD_75245 | JGI IMG/M metagenome (GOLD analysis project Ga0101944, IMG submission 75245) | Hot spring sediment bacterial and archeal communities from British Columbia, Canada, to study Microbial Dark Matter (Phase II) - Dewar... ... | reverse complement strand
TTCAATCGCGCAAGGCGCGCCCGGTGAGGTGCAGAAAAACCGCTTCAAGGTTAGGTTCCTGGATATTCACCGAAGTGATGCGAACGTTCTGGGAAGCCGCGACTTCGAACAGTCGCGGTAGAACCTGGTTACTGTCCTCTGCCAGGATGGTCACGGCGCCATCCTGAGCGGAAATCTGCTTCACGCCAGGGATGGCTTGCCATTTCCCCAGGACTTGCCCGCTTTCGGCGCTAAGGGTCAGTTGGATGCGGTCCATCTCGCCCACGATTTTCACCAGTTCGGCGTGACTGCCGCATGCAATGAGCTTGCCGTGGTCCATGATGGCGATGTGGTCGGAGAGTTCCGCGGCTTCTTCCATGTAATGGGTGGTATACAGCACGGTCATGCCCTGCCGGTTGAGTTCCTTAACGTTATCGAGAATGTGGCGGCGGCTTTGCGGGTCGATGCCGACCGTCGGCTCGTCCATGATGACCACCTGCGGCTTGTGCAACAGCGCCGCGCCGATGTTGACGCGCCGCTTCATCCCGCCTGAGAACTTGCCAACGGCGTCCTTCTGACGGTCGCGCAGGCCGATGATGTCCAGCACCTCATCCACGCGGGTTTTGAGCGCCGCGCCGCGCAGTCCGTACATCTTGCCCCAAAAATCCAGATTCTCGCGCGCCGAAAGGTCGGGGTAGAGCGCAATATCCTGCGGCACCACGCCCAGGCTGGCTTTGGCGGCCTCCGGCTCCGTGCGGATGGAATGCCCCATAATCGCAGCATCGCCATCGTTCGGGGTCAGCAGCCCAGAGAGCATCGAGATGGTGGTCGATTTGCCTGCCCCGTTCGGCCCCAGCAGGCTCAGGATTTCGCCCTGCTCGGCGGCAAATTCCACGCCCTGCACGGCCTGCAACTCGCCAAACGACTTTTTGAGATTTTTGACTTCAATTGCGTTCATGCTTCCTGTTCTCCTGTTTTCCGGTTCTCCGGTTATTCGGTTATCCAGATTTCCAGTTCTACGGTTAACCGGCTAACTGGAGAACCGGATAACTGGCTAACTGAACAACCGGCTAACTTACTCGCTCCCATTCTACAATTCCCGCCCGCCCCTCACATCGTCCACCCGGATAATCCCAACCTGTACTTTCGGACAGTGTCCGCGCGGACGATGGCGCAAAACCGCAATTGCGATACAATCAAATTGCCATGAAGCTCAAACTCTCCAACCACCGCGTCGAGCAAGACTACCGCATCTTTTTCGTGTTCATGACCATCATCCTGGTCATCATGTACGTTGTCTCGCTCAACGCCAACCCCATCCTGCGCAATGTCTGGCCGGCCGCCCTGTTCACCTTTCTGATGGCCGCCCACATCCTCCTACACCTGGTTGCCTACCGCATCATCCAAACCCCAACGCGCACCGCCCTGTACCTCATCGGCCAGGGGGTCATCGCCTTTGCCATCGTGCAACTTTCCGGCAATATCGGCATGATTTACGCCCTCTACATGGCCCTGATTGGCGAATCCATCGGCATCCTCGGCCTGACCCGTTGGGGCGCGCTGGCCACGCTCTACTTCCTGGCCCTCTCGCTGGTCAACTTCGTCATTTTCACCAGCCCCCAAAACGCCCTCTACTGGTTCGCCGGAAGCATCCCGACCGTCATCTTTGTCGGCCTGTACGTCTCCCTTTACACCCGCCAAACCGAAGCCCGCGAAAAAGCCCAGGCCCTGGCCGCCGAACTCGAAACCGCCAACCGCCAACTGACCGAATACGCCGCCCAGGTCGAAGACCTGACCATCGCCGCCGAACGCGAACGCATGGCGCGTGAACTCCACGACACCCTCTCACAAGGCCTGGCCGGGCTGATTCTCCAACTCGAAGCCGCCGACGCCCACCTGGCCCAAAACCGCCCCGAAAAAGCGCGCCAAATCATCGCCCAGGCCATGCAAAAAGCCCGCGAATCGCTTACCGAAGCCCGCAACGTCATCAGCAACTTGCGCGAAAACCATTTGGGGGAATTGGAAGAGTCCCTGCGCCGCGAAATTGACCGTTTCCAGGCCGCCACCGGCCTCCCCTGCGTTTTCCACGCGGATTCAGCTCCACACCTGCCTGATTCCGTTAAAGAGAGCATTTTACGCACCGTCAGCGAAGCCCTCACCAACATCGCCCGCCACGCCCGGGCGACGGAGGCCGCTGTGACACTTACCGTTAAAGAGCAAACCCTGACCCTCGCCATCCAAGACAACGGCCTCGGCTTCGACCCGCAAGCCATCCCCTCCGGCCACTACGGCCTGCTCGGCATCCGTGAGAGAATCCGCTTAATCGGTGGAACACTCACCCTCAACAGCGCCCCTGGCAAGGGTACAATCCTCACTCTCGCCATTCCCCTTCCTGACACCTCGCACCTGACACCTGACACCCTACCATGACCCGCATCCTAATCGCCGACGACCACCTCATCATCCGCCAGGGCCTGCGCCTCATCCTCGAAACCGAGGACGACCTCGAACTGGTCGGCGAAGCATCCGATGGAGCCGAAGCCCTCAAACTCTGCGCCGACCTGCGCCCGGATGTAGTGCTGATGGACTTGCGCATGCCCGGTATGGACGGCATCACCGCCATCGAAAAACTGCGCCAGACGATGCCCGAAATTGCCGTCGTCATCCTGACCACCTTCAACGAAGATGAACTCATGCTGCGCGGCATCCGCGCCGGGGCCAAAGGCTTCCTGCTCAAAGACACCGACCGGGGAACGTTATTCGACGCCATCCGCGCCGCCGCACGCGGCGAAACCCTGCTCAAGCCCGAAATCATGTCCCGCCTGCTGCAAGCCGCCTCCGCTCCCGCCGTATCAACCAACCCATTTAATCTCACCGAGCGCGAACGAGAAGTCCTGGCCGCTGTCGCTCGCGGGGAACGCAGCAAGGAAATTGCCGCCAAACTGCACATCACTGAGCGCACCGTCAAAGCCCACCTGGCCAGCATCTACCAAAAACTCGGCGTCGATTCACGCGCCGGGGCGATTGCCGTCGCCGCCCAAAACGGGTTGTTGTAACCAAAATGTGAGCAATTCCGACCAGATCCTGCTAAAATATTCATGAGGCGAAGTCGTCGCCAGGAAAGTCTTGCGCTTAAATTGCGGCACTACTCATTTCTCAAAAACAGTCATGGAGGTTTGCTATGAATGTTGAAAAACGAATGTCGCGCCAGGTCATCACAGTTCAACCTGAGCTTCAGATTACCAAAGCGCACAAGTTGATGGCCCAAGAAAAAATTCAGCAAATGCCGGTGGTCAAGAATGGCAAACTGGTTGGTCTTGTTTCCGAAAGGGATATTCTCAAGGCCTATCCATCTTCTGTTACCACGTTGAGCGTCTGGGAAATCGCCTCCTTGCTTGAGAAAATCAAAGTCAAAGATATCATGGTCAGGAACGTTTTGACAGTTCAAGAAAAAACCCCAATTGAGCAAGCCGCCCGCATCATGGTAGACCACAAAATCGGCTCCCTGCCGGTCATGCGCGGAGATGATGTGGTTGGGATTATTACCGAAGCCGATTTATTTAATGTCATGTTGGAAATGCTGGGAGGCCGTCGCCCCGGAGTCCGCTTTAGCGTTTCAATGCCATACAAGCCCGGTCAAATTGCCAAGTTGACCCAGGCCATCTATGAAAAGGGAGGCGACATCACTGCCCTGAGCACCTTCGAAGGCGATACAAGCGCAACCTTTATCATTACTGCAAAAGTAGACGGCATCGAACAACAAGCACTCCAGGAATTGGTTGAGCCGTTGGTTATCAGCCTGCTGGATATCAGCACAGACTAAACCACGCCAAAGCCGGAGAGAAGTCAGGCCTTGCTTCGCGCGTTGATACATAGGCCTGCGCAATCGCCCTCGCCGCCCAGAACGACTGGCTGTCACAACTTAAGATTATGTCCTGCGTAGATTCCTGCGTTCAGGAGATAATTTATTTATGGAACAAACCCCCACCCACCCCAAATTTGAATGGCGTCTGCTTATTCTGCTCTGCGCCCTGTCCATCCCCGCCTCGCTGGCAATCATTCCCTACTCGCTGGCGCTCTCCGCCGGTTCGTTGGAAAATCTTACCCCAAAGTCCGGCGTTTCCCCCCAAACCCTATCTTGGATAAACCTGGTCGTCAGCCTGATTTCTCTGGCGCAAACGGTCTTTTTCAACTGGCCGTTGACCGCCCTGGGCATATTGGCCGCCAAGCCGCTCGGCCTGGGCGCGCCCGTTTTTTCCGCCCTGCTCTACAAGCAGCCCCTGCCCGCCGGTTGGAAAAAGGGCCTGTTGGTTGGCATCCTGACCGGCATCGTGGGCGGTATCCTGCTGCTCCTGTTGTCAGAGTATGTCTTTGGCCCGCTGATAGAGCCTGACCTTATTGCCAGCGGCGTGAGCCTCGATGTTAAATTTTCTGCTCTGGATGGTCTGCTGGCCTCCTTTGGCGCGGCAGTCAACGAGGAAATCATGCTGCGCCTGTTTTTGTTGAGCGCTTTGGCCTGGGTAGGGGTCAAGATATTCCGCCAGACCAATGGCCTGGGCTTTCTTGCCATCCTGTGGGCCGCCAACCTGGGCAGCACCCTGGTCTTTGGCCTGATTCACATCTCCAACCTCCTCATACTCGAATTGCCGCTCACCCTGGCAGTCGTCGGTTCGACCATTGCCATGAATGGTATGATTGGCTTGCTTTTTGGCTGGCTCTATTGGAAACACGGCCTCGAAAGCGCCATGTTCTCGCACTTCTTCGTTGACATTGTCCTGAAAGTTGTCACCGTCCTGTTCCTGCCCCAGTTTCTATAAATTGTTCTTGCAGTCCTTTCCTGACTACCGCGCAAGGTCACTGGCGCGGTAAGTTTTCATTTTCGCAAGTTATATTGTTTGTAAAGGCATAAAACTTGGATACAGATAAAATGGGATAGTAATCACCTGCTGCGCGGGGAGCCACAGGAGGGGAATGACTCGCGTTGCTTCCCCGCAAAACCATCACCGGCTTCCACCATGGCAATAGCGGCATCACAGCACAGGAAAGAACATGACCGATTTAGACACCTTCGTACACCTTTCGGACCGCCAGATAGCGCGATTGGTCAACGAACGCGGCCAACAAGTTTGCGTGTTCCCCATCAGCGGGATACGACACTGGTACACTATGGAATATGGAAAGTATACGGACGTAAATTGTCCCGGCCATTATATGGATGAAATTACAAAAAAACTACTCGACCTGTATCGCCTGTTTTTCAACCAGGGGATTCATACCCTGGTCTCGCCGCTGCATGGTCTGACGGAGGACGACGGAGAATCGCTGGCCTCCCGACTGCGTCGATTGGAAATCCTAACCACGCATAGCGACTTCCTGTGCTTCTACGAAAAATACAGTGTGCGCGTCCACTTTTTTGGCGATTATCGCCGCCAATTGGCCGGGACTCCCTACGCATACCTGACCGGGCAGTTCGAGCGTTTATCCAAGCACACTCGCAAAAATACAGCCCACCGGCTGTTTTATGGCCTGTTTACTGGAAACGCCGCCGAAAACATCGCCGATTTGTCGGTGCGGTACTTCATCCGCACCGGGCAGATTCCCAATCGGCAGATAATGATGGAACTTTACTATGGGGAAGCCATCGAAACGGTTGACCTGTTTATCGGGTTCGACAAATTCAACCCTGCGGATTTCCCTCTGCTTGACTTTACTGAGGAAAACCTGTACTTTACATCGACCCCCAGTTTTTACTTCGACAGAGACCAACTGCGGCGCATTCTACATGACCGCTTGCACCCACGTCAGGAACCCAATTATGCCCACCTTTCTGACAAGGAACTGGCCGCGCTTAAGAACTTTTACCTCGCCCAACGTACCACCACTTTGGGATTGGGCAGCCTGCGGCCTGGCGCTTGAAGTTCCCTTCCCCGGGCGTGGTATCCTGCTGATGGAATGTCCCGAAGGTAAAAAACTTTCGGGACGTTTTATTCTCTAATACAGTATGATTCCTTGCGGGTTGACCGCCAGCTGCGCCCCGCAATTCTGACAGAGCAGGCCGGCGTTCAGCCTGGTTTGCCCGCATTTTGGGCATTTCAAGACCTCGGTGAGTTCCTGCGTTTTGGCAGGGAGGAAATCTCCCGGCTTTCGGGCTGTCACCCGGTCGAACCAGCGCCACCAGGGGATGATTTCAACCTGCTCGAAGCCGATTTGATGCAACAGCCCCGAAAACTGCTCCAGGCTGCGGACTTTGGCGCGGCGACCCGATGCGTCGGTAGCGCGCGAGGTGAGCAGCATCCCGCCTGGCTTGAGAACGCGGAACAGTTCGCGCAACGGGGTTTCCATCTCCGGCATCACTTCCAATGCTTCCATGCAGCAAACCAGGTCGAAACAGGAGTCTGGGAAGGGCAGGGGAAAATTTATCAGCCGCAGGAGCGTTATGCGCTCCTTGTAGTTTTCCAGGCGGGCGGCAGCCTGTTCCAGCATCCCGGTTGATACGTCGAGCGCGAACACGTTTACGTCGAAGTCGGGTTCGCGGAGTAAGGCCAGGGGCAGGCGCCCGGTTCCGGTAGCGAGGTCCAGAACCAGCGGGGTAGGAATCCCTTCCAGCGCGATCAAAACTGGTTTGGCGAGCATCTCCGAATCGCGTAACTGACTCTCCTTTTTTCCCAAATCATACTTCCTGGCCCAACGGTCATAGAGCCAGCCCTGCACGCGCGGCCCAAGATGCGTGCCTTCGTAGAAGTAAATCTCGCGGTCGAGCAGGTAGAGCAAGACAATTGTGATAATAATTCCAACAATCCACCACATTTCAGCCTCCAGGTTGGTCGGGCAGGAGAATTTCCGCCTGGCGAATGACGGTCATTCCATACCCGGAAAGGAACACCGTTAGCCCGGCCAGGCCGGCCAACACGAGCATGAACGAAAGTCCCAGCCAATCGCCCAGGTAGCCAGATGCAAATACGCCGAGCAGGTAGGGGATTTGCACCAGCAGGTGACGGGCCGAAAAGACGCGCCCCTGCACATCGGCCTCCACTTTGGAGAGCCACAACGCCAGGTTGCCGCCCTCGACGAACGGCTCGAAAAACGAAAAGAAAAAACTACCGATGGCCCACAAGAGCAGGGTCGTTCCCAGCCCCAGCCAGGTGATGCCCAGCAGGCAGGCCCCCGCGCCGCCCAGCAGGACACTGTGAATGCGCCGTTTGGGGCCGCCCCACAGGCTGAGCGCCGTCCCACCGACCAGGCCGCCGACCGCGCCGACCGATTGGACGCTTGCCAGGGCCGTCTCGCTGTTGCCGGTGCGGCTGAGTATCATCGGGGCCATCAAGGTCGCGCCGATGGCGATGAAGAAGTTGGCCGCCATGAACAAGATGACCAGCCCGCGCAAACTGGCGCGCTGGCCGATGTAGCGAAAGCCAAAGCCGGTCTCTTGCCAGAACGAGCCGCGGCTTTGCGCCCCAACCTGGCTGACAACCGGCTGTGGAACGCGAACCAGGAGCAGGGAAATGAACGCTGCGCCAAAAGTCAGCAGGTCGAGGGTCATGATGCCGGTGATACCAATGCGCGGGAGCAAAACGGCAGCCAGGAGCGGCGCGAAGACGGTCGAGATGGCCGGGGCCAGGCCGAGCATTCCCTCGGCGCGCATATATTGGTCTTTGGAGAGCATTGTACCAACGGCTGTGTTATATGCCGGGTATTGGAAGGCGGTGAAAAAACCGGCCAGCAAACTGATAAGGTAGACATGCCAGATTTCCAGTTTATCGGATAGGAACAAGAGCAGGGCGGCCAGCGTGCCGAGCGCAGCACCCAGGTCGCTCAGCAACATGACCAGTTTGCGGTTCCAGCGGTCGACGAAGGTCCCGGCGACGGGAGTCAGCAAAACCGTCGGCAGGAAGGCGAAAAAACTGATGGTTGCCAGCGTCGAGGCTTGCTCGGTCTTTTGCCAGGCCCAAATGGTGAAAGCGAACCAGGTCATGGCGCTGCCGAGCAGGGAGATGACCTGCCCCAGCCACAAGACGGTGAAATGGCGCATTCCGGGAGGGTGGGAGGGTGTCACGTCAGGACTCTTCTAAAAGGGTGGGCGGCATTGGGTTGGCGTTGCGCTTCACGCCCCAGCGTTCCTGCGTCTGCTGGTGGATGTTCCAGATGTCTTCCTCGCTCAAATTGCGCGTGACGACCGCCGGGAAGGCTTCCTCGAAATACGAATAGGGCGGGCGGTTATCGAGGTTGGCGGAGTGATAATCGAGCCGCGCATCCATCTCGTGCAGGCGGGTGATTTCGGTATTGGGGTGATAGGTCAGGATATTGGGGCTGGCAATCATCAGCAGGTCTTCGGCCAGCAGTTCTTCTACTTTGTCAATCGTCTCGCGGATGGTTTCGGGAGTTTCGCCATCCAGCCCGAACAAGACCGACGACCCGACCCGAATGCCAGCGTAGCGCGCGGTTCCCAGCGCCATGCGCACGCGCTGGTCCCAGGGCAGTTGGTGATTGATGTTTTTGTGAACTTTCGAGATGACCGCCTCGGCCATGCTCTCGATGCCGATGTAGAGATAGGTGCAGCCTGCTTCGCGCATTTTCTGCAGCGCCAGCAGACCTTCTTCCGGGCGATTGCGAGAGACGATGAAATCGACCGTCAATTGCGCGCCCCAAACCAGGTTCAAGATGGCCTCGCGCCTGATTTCGCGGCCAAACAGCGTTAGGGTGGGCGTTTGGGCGTGCAACGCCATCTCGCGAATGTGAATCCACTCCTTGCAAAAGTTGATGATGTGGCCGACATTCCCGCCCCAGAACATCGAATCGTCGAAAAAGATGGCCTCCGCCCCGTAATCGAGATACTCCACTACCCGCGCCAGCGCGCTGGCCAAATGCCCGGCCTTGAACGAGAGAAATTCTCCCACCACCGCGCTTCCCTCGGAGCAAAAGTAGCAATGATAGGGGCAAGAGTTCGTCACCATGAAGTGCGCTGTGCGCAAAACCCGGCCGGCGCGCTCGAAAACCGGGAAACGCGCCCGGATGGCAAAAGCCTGGTAGGGCGAGGGCAATTCGGCCAGGCTCAATGTCCGTCCGCTGACCGGCCAGGCGTGCAGGTTCCCACCATCTAGCCCTAAGAGCAGGGCATGGCCGCGTACATCGCGGAAAAGCGGCGCAAACCGCGAGAGCGCCTCCACCACATCCGCGGCGCGGGCGGTTTTCGTCTCCACATCCATAGCCAGCGCAATGCACTTCATCAGCAGGTCGAGGGCGTAATAGCCCTGCCCGGAGAGGATGAAATCAAAGACCGGTTCAACCGCCCCCTCCGCAATTTTCGTCAGCGGGCTGGTGGCGGCAAAGTCCAATGCGCCCGTCAGGGGGTTGTGGTGACAAGTCTCGTCGGCATGGCGTCCGCCCAACACAACCAGGCAGCCGGGCAAGTGCTCTTTGACCGTTCGGGCGATGTCGATGGCGTAGCGGTGCGCGGGCGAGACGGCGCTTATCAACACTACGCGCGGCTGGACGTGCGCCAGCACCACTTCCACGAAATATTTCCTGACGCGGGCGTTCCAGACACGCGGGTCGAACACGGTCTGGTCGGTGTTTGGGTACAGGGTGTTGTACTGACGGATGCCGTTTTCGTCCACCGACTGGCGGTACTCGCGCGAGGGCAATTCGCCCCAGCCGGGGCAAAGGTCGTTATAGGGAGAATCAGGGCCTGGCCCGCGCCGATAGGATTCAACGGCTTGGTCAACGGCGTAACTGAGAGCCGCATACAGGCACATTGGGTCGCCGGGGAATTCGATTTTTTCCTCGTGGGTGGACATGACCGGGGCCAGGATGGAGAGCACCGGGAAGGAACGCTCGCGCCAGGCCGCCTGCGGGTCGCCGGCATGGAAATCGAGACGCTGCTGGAGCGTCTTCCGGCGGCTGAAAAGTGTTTCCGCTAAATCCGCCGGAATTGGCCCTTCAGCCTGGTTTTGGTGCTCTGGATGGATGTGAGTTCGAAAATTCATAGGGTTTGTCTTGCGCTGGCCCGAAGGTTTTTTTAGAAGTGCAATTGCGCTATACGCGCGAACCTTCGGGACGTTTCTGTAAAATCCACAACCGTTCCAGGAGCAGGAAATAAAAGACCAGCAGGACCAGCAGGATGACCGGGATGTAGATGAGCGGGTCGGTGAGGACGTATCCAGCGTTGTAAATGACCGAATCGCCCCCGATGAGATAACTCAGCAACCGCCAGACATCGATGAAGGCATACGGAAAAAACAAAAACCCAATAGCGGCTCTTTTCCAGCGTTCTTCTACAGCTGTCCACAGATACACAAAGACGGGCATTGCCATCGAAAGTTCCCAGAGCATGTCTAGCCAGATGAAGGCCGCAAGATAGAATGCAAATGCAAGTCCGAGAGCCAATTCAGGGGTCTCATATCCTGCTTTTTGGGCGGGAAATCGCAAGGCGCTCAGACTGAACAAACCCAGTGGCACCAGCAAGAGAAGTTTCAATCCGATAGCGAGATTGAACGTTGCCGGTGAAATGCCAAAGAGATATAGAATAACTTGCATGACAGAATGATTGTATCCCAGGAAAGGTTTATCTGGCCCCCACCAGGGGTAATCGCGCACCAGTCTCCCCAAAAAATGGACATAATCGCGGTATTGCGAAATTACATATTCAAAACCACCCCCTGCCAGAGTTGCAACAGTGACCAGCGCATAAGAGGCGGCTGCTCCAATGACCAATCTCGAAAAGAATCGATATCTCCCAAGCAGAAGAGGAATCAGGAAAGCAAAGGCCCACTGTGGCTTGATGGGCAAGATAACCGCGCCCAGCCAAAAAGATGCCCAACCGGTTTGCTCCTTAAGGATGGACTCTATTAAGAGCGTGGCAAATAATGCCATGAAAATATAGGTGTTCATGTATGCCAGGTCATCCCAAAAAGGAGAAAAGATCAGGTACAAAGGCAGGAATTTGACCCATAGCGTGGTCATTTTTTCCAATTTGTTCTGCCTGAAAATTCGCAGCCATGCGAAATACATCAGAGCGTATGCGATAACGCGCAACACTATCATTAGGCCTGTAAGAATATCTATTCGCAACAGCAAAATGGGACCGAAAAAGAATGCG
>Ga0101944_10007347_pt1 | contig 11075 bp, 10 predicted proteins | sample DewCreD2012metaG_FD_75245 | JGI IMG/M metagenome (GOLD analysis project Ga0101944, IMG submission 75245) | Hot spring sediment bacterial and archeal communities from British Columbia, Canada, to study Microbial Dark Matter (Phase II) - Dewar... ... | reverse complement strand
TAAAAAGATTGTTCTATCGCTCGATAAATTTTTCCCCGAAGATTATAATGGAATTGAACACCAATATCTTCTTGATTTTCTGTTACAGAAATAATTAACGCTTCAAAACTTTAAACGCAATATTCCTTCCCTGCTTTTGCATTATGGCAAGATTTATCCAGCTTAATGCAAACTGTTCGAGCAGTTCAACTTTATCGTCACCGCCGAAGTCGTAGCATTCTGCAAATCCCGCATCGAGAGATAATTTCTTTGCAATCTCTTTTGCTTTTGTGCTTGAGCCGGCGGCAAACATATCAATCGCAGCATCACTATAATTTGGATTTTCCATATTCTCAAATCCTGTTGAGTTGAAACATTTTACTACATCTTCACAGCCGGTTTCTTTTTTAATTCCTTCAAAAGCTGTTTTATACGGCTCGGGTTTTTTGAACACTGCGTTTGTTGCATCAATGACTATTTTATTTTTCAGAATTGAATTTTGTTTTGCGATTGCAACCGCTGCTTCCGGCGGAGTTGAAAATAAAACTACCTCACTGTTTTTAATTGCTTCTTCAATTGTGTGAGATGAAATGTTTGAAGAAAATTTTTCAAGTGCTTTTGCATCACTTGAATTTAAATCTCTTAATCCAAGTAAAATATAGTGACCTGCTTTTGCCCATCCTTTGGCTAAAGCACCGCCGACATTTCCAGCACCGATAATTGCTATTTTCATTTTTATTCCTTTCTCTTTATTCCGAAGTAAACATAATAAACCGGAACCGCTACATAAATTATGTAAGCAATAATAATACTTACAAACGAACTGAGCGCTCCCACTAAATAAAGCGCCGGACCGAGTAATGTTTTTCTTGCCAATTTACTTTGATGATTAACATCAGATTCTTTTTTAAGCAGCTCCGGCTTTTTAATTATATAAGCTCTCAAAAAATAGAATGCGATTCCTACGAGCATCAAACAAAGACCAAAGAAAAATGTTGACATTGGCTGTGTGAAATAATCTCCCATAAACGCTGTTGGAAACGGCACGAATGACATAAAGAACAAAAGCATTCCGTTCAACCATAGAATGTTATTGTCTGTCTTCTCCAATTCATTAAAAATGCGGTGGTGATTTATCCACATTATTAAAAGCATAAAAAAGCTTAATACCCAGCTAAAAAATTTTGGTGCAATTGAAATCAGCGCCGCAATAATTGTTTGAGAGTTTACTTCACCGCTAATGTGCGGTACTTTTATTTCAAGAACAAGCAGAGTAATAATAATTGCAATTACTCCGTCGCTGAAAGCTTCAAGACGATTTTTTTCAAGTAATGTTTTGCTCATTGCAATTCTCTTTATCAATTTATTTTTTTATTCAGAAAATTTTTCTTTAAAAGTTTTAATTGCTTCATCAGCAATAATTTTATGCATCTTTGCACTTGCTGAAACCGCCCACCAATTCATAAACTCTTCGGGATTCAATCCCTTTTCTTTGTTTGGAATTTCAACATTAGTTTTTTCTAAAGGTCTATTAAAGTCGATAATGTTAATAGGTAAATACGGCTCCAGATATTTTATTCCATATTTTGCCGGATTCATTCCAACCTCAGAAAAGATTTTTGTACCATCAATTTTTATAATCGTTACATCACTGTTTTGATAAGAAACTATAATATTTTCAATTCCAACATTCAGTTCGGTGCAAAGCTTTGTTGCCTTCTCTTGCAGCTCAGTTCCAAAATATATTGGTGTATAACCCATATCGGGCATCGTTCCAATCATAATATTTTTAGCTCCGGCATTCACAAGCATAGAAACCGCCTGTTTATAATTTTCTGCCGGAGGATAATTTTCCAAATCCGGTTGTCCATAATCCAGATAACTTCCAATATCGTGTCCGCCAGCCCAAAGAACAAAAAGTGTTTTGTCATCAGCCTTGGGATTGGTTGACAAATAATCTGTAACCTGCCCAAGCATACCATTTAGTCTAATTGTTGAATCAAGTTGAAGAGCTTGTCGCAATGGTTCGTTAATATTGTAGTATCCGGTGGTTGCTCCTCCGAGTGCAAAATTTTCATTCAGTGTAAGAGTGATGTTTAATTCATTAGCTAAGTGTTCAACCCAAACTTTTCCGTTTGTCCAGCGGCTTTCAAAAAATCCAGCATCAGCGGGAGGATATCTGAAATTGGTTAACTTACACCACCGACCCATATCAGACAAGCCATCACCAAAAACAATTATTTTATTTATTCTCTTCGAGCTTGCTGATTCATTATTGTTTTGGGCAACGACAATTACAGATACTAAAACAAAAAATAATATCAGTTGTAAATACATTTTATATTCCTTTGAAGTTTTTTTAATAAAGATATCCGTTTTCAGCTTCAAGTTTTGGAGGAAGATTTTCATTTCCCAGCATTTCCAATAAATCTCTTTCTATTTTATTACAGATCGAAGATAAAGGAACATCGGTAACAAGATTTTCAAACGGATTTTCATTCGCTGCGCCGGTTCGTTCCATAATTACAAATACTGCTGATATTAAAACTGAAAACGGAATAAGCAGCCACCTTGTTTCAGATTGATTGAAAAAATTTATTAACCCAAGAGGAAGTAATATGATAAAAAGAATGACGAACATTCTTGTAAAGTAATCATACTGTTTTGGAAGCGGTGTATGCTTGATTCTTTCAGATGTTGACTGTGCATTTGCAAGTGCAAGCAATTGCCCTTCAAGCTGAAAGCTGTCAAACCCACCGAGTGTTCCGTCAGCCATTGCTTTATAAATTTTTTGTCCGATCAGCATTTTTATAAAATTAGGTTTGTTCTGTTTTGATTTCAGCTGATTGATTTCTTCATCAGTTAAATATGGTTGAATGCTCTGCCAATCACCTTGTTTTCTCAATTCCATTCTTAAAGAATTTGCCCACGCAATAATTTTACAAATCATTTCCTTTTTGAATGATTCACTTCGTTCTTTAACATAATTAGTTTGATGAGAATGACTGTCAGTAAAAGTAATTATCAATCGTGCAAAAGTTCTGCAAGAAGCCAGAATGCCGCTCCACGCTGTGCGCGCTTCCCACCATCTCGAGTAGGATGAATTGTTTCTGAATGCAATAAATATTGCCAGAGCAGTTCCTAAAATTCCAATCACAGAAAAATTTATACTGAATATTTCTGCCGAAATATTGTTTGCAATCATCCATACAACAAAAGACCAAACAATTGATAATATGACCGGACCTTTTATGTAGCTCCATACTTTTAATGGACTAAAATTTCTTTTTACTATCATTTATTTTCTCCAATAGAAATTCCAAAGAAAAGAAAACTGTCTTTCGGTTGTACTCCAGAAAGCACAACGCTTTCATAGTAATAATTATATCCTGTTCTGAAAGACAACAGTTTTGTTAAAGGAAACTCAAGAACAATATTTCCATAGAAGCGATAATTATCTTTATCATCGAGTGCTTGTTGTCCCCAAGCTTCATAGACTAATCCGATTTTATTTTCAAACAAATGATGCTTACCAAAAAGTCTGATCGTTCCTCTGAACAAATCTAAGTCTTCATCGCCATCATATTCTTTGTTTGAATAAACCGAGCTTTTGTAATTTGTCATTTCATAAGTTGCAGTAAATGAAATTTTAATTGATGATGATTCGTCATTAATAAACCCCCAGCTAAATCCCGGTCCGATTTGATAACGAAAAGAAAATTTTCTTCTCTTGTTTGATTCAATCCATCCCATCAGATAAGGATAAACTTCATTCTTCGGAAACAGATAGAAAAAGTTTCTTGAGAACAAATCATTTTCTGTTAGCTTTTTGTTAATCGTTCCGTATTGATATGTGTTTGAAGATCTTACTGCCCAGGGTTCTTCAATTACTGTAATATCAGCAGAACTTAGGATTAACAATCTCTCTACATTTCCTGTTAGCCACGAGCCATTAGTGCTTAGCTTCCAGCTAAAGTTTGATGTGTCGCTTTCGGTTAGCTGCGCAAAGGATAGCTGATCGAAAATGAATATTGTAATTGAAGAGATTAAATATTTTAACATAAGAATAAAGGGTTAATCTCAAAAATATAAAGTGTCAGTCTTCGATGAACTCAGACTGACACAAAAAAAGATTTTGAGGACACCTTGAATCATTTGATAATTAAATGCCCAATGCTTCAACAACTAATTTGGCTGCTGCTGCACCGGAATATTGCTGCTGACCGGTTATCAATCTTCCATCACGAACTGCGAATGGTTTGAACATTCCATTCACAATGAAATTTGTGTTGGGAATTTTCTTTGCTTCATCTTCAATCCAGAATGGCTGAATTTTCATTCCGACAAAATTATCAGCGAATTGCTCTTCACTGTTTGCGAATCCTGTCCAGGTTTTTCCATCAACCAAAAGCTTTCCGTCTTTTGTTTTTGCTTTAAGAAGAACACAAGTTGCGTGACAAACTATCGCAACAACTTTCCCGGCATCATAAAAATCAGCAACGAACTTGTGAAGTTTTTGATTATCAACGAAAGTGTACATCGGAGATTGACCTCCGGCTAAAAACAAAGCATCATAATCTTCAATCTTGACTTGAGAAATGCTTTTTGTATTTTCCAGTAATTTAGAGTGATTTGGAGAACTCAGAAAACCCAAGCTAATCAAGTCGTGTGATGAATAACCGCTTTCGTGTCGTGGATCGCTGAAACCATCAAGCTCAAGTTTTCCTCCATCAGGGCTGATGATTTCAACTTCATACCCTTTTTCAGTAAACTCAAAATAAGGATGAGTTAATTCTGCAGCCCAAAATCCAATTGGCCAACCTGTTTGCTTTGATACCGATGGATTTGCAGCAACGAGTAAAACCTTTTTTCTTTTTTCCGGATTTAATACATCAATGTTTGCACTCATAGTTTTTCCTTTCTAATAAATATTTAATAGTTTTCTTACAAGATATTTTTGTTATTTAGCCGTAACAAGAACGCACAAAAAAGTAGCATACTCACTTAAGAGTAAGAAATGAAAATATTGATTAAACTAAGCAGGGTAAATTTTTATGCCCAGATTTGAATTTCGCGGAAAGCATTACAACAATCCCGTAGAATTATCGCTTGATATAATCGGCGGCAAATGGAAGATGCCCATTCTCTGGAGATTAAAAGATAAGCCGTGGCGTTACAGTGAACTGAAGAAAAGCATCGGAAAGATTACTCACAAAATGCTTGCTCAGCAATTAAGAGAACTTGAAGAAGATGGTTTAATCAGCAGAAAAGTTTTTGCAAGCGTTCCACCCAAAGTAGAATATTCTATAACTGAAAAGGGCAGAACAACAATACCAATAATTGAGAATTTAAGAAAATGGGGTGAAGATTTTAAGGAAGATAAGCATTAAAGACTTCTGAAAAACTAACCTGCTGTCATCTTGAGTTTATCGAAGGAGGACAAATTAAACTAAATTCAAACTTCGACTGGCTCAGTTTGACATTTCTAATAGCCGTTATTTAATTTTAATTAAAAAGAACAATTCAATGCTTGTTTTAAAACTACCTTGCTTTCCCTGAATAATCCTGTTGTTTTTTTGTAATTTTGAACGATAAATTTTATGAAATTTGGAGTGATAATGGAAGAGAACCTTAATCTAAAAAATGACTTCCCTGTACCAACCTTCGATGATTGGAAAAAGCAAGTTGAAGCAGAATTAAAGGGAGAATCATTTGAAAAGAAGTTAGTTACAAAAACTTATGAAGGCATAAATCTTCAACCAATTTATACACAAGAAGACATACAAAATTTACCTTTTCTTGAAAATTATCCCGGCTTTGAAAATTTTATAAGAGGAAGCAAAGCTTCGGGTTATCACGCTTCACCTTGGGAAATTGCACAAGAATATTCTTATGCACTTCCAGAAGAGATTAATGAAGCATTAAAGTATGATCTTCAAAGAGGATTAAACAGCATCAATATTTCGCTTGATTTACCGACTCAACTTGGAAAAGACGCTGACCAGTCTAAAATTGGTGAAGTTGGCAGAGGCGGATTGTCAATTTCCGGTATAAGAAAAATGCAAGTATTGTTTGATGATATAAATTTAACTGAGTATCCTGTTCACATTCACGGGGGATTTTCAGCACTTCCGTTTACTTTGCTTTTTGCTTCTTACACTCGTGAATTAAGACTTAGCTTGATGAACATTCGAGGTTCTATTACTTCAGATCCTTATGAATTTCTTCTCCGCTATGGTTTTCTGCCATTATCATTGGAAAAAATTTTCGATGAAATTAAAATAGCAACTCAATTGATGATTCGCTCCAACTCGCCGTTGAGAACAGTTGGAGTAAGCGGAGTGGCTTTTAGTAATGCGGGATCTACTGCAGTTCAGGAACTCGCTTTTACATTTGCCACAGCAGTTGAATATCTGAATGAACTTTTATCTCGTGGTCTCGATATAACAGATGTGGTTCCAAGATTCAAATTCACTTTTGGTATCGGCTCGTTTTTATTTATGGAAATTGCTAAACTTCGCGCTGCAAGAATATTGTGGCATAACATTATAAAAGCTTATGGGCTTAAAGAAGAAGATTATAAAATTTACATTCACGGAAAAACCATTGAGTATAATAAAACTATCTCTGACCCTTATGTGAATATGCTTCGCGGGACTACAGAAACATTTTCTGCTGTATTAAGCGGAGCGGATGCAATTACTAATCTTCCTTTTAATAATTTATTCAAACAACCAGATAATTTTTCAAGAAGAATAGCACGAAACACTCAAATCATTTTAAGAGATGAATCTCATCTTGATTTTGTAATTGACCCGGCAGCAGGTTCATTCTTTATTGAAAAACTGACAAATGATATATGTCAGGAAGCGTGGAAGTTATTTCAACAAGTTATTGATTCTGGTGGAATGTTTGAAAATATTAAATCCGGTTTTGTTCAAAATGAAATAAAAAAAGTTGCTGATTCAAGAAAGTCCGATTATGCAAAAAGAAAATCTGTTTTGGTTGGAACGAATATGTATGTCAATCCAAAAGAAGAGCTGCCACAAATTGAAGAACCAAACTATGAAGAAATTTACAACAAGAGAGTTGAGTACATTCAAAAGTATAGAGTCAGCGGGGATGATAAAAAACATCAATCAATTTTGGAAAAACTTCAGCAGATTGCAGACAGCAAGTCATACGATATAGTTGAAATTGCTATAGAAGCATATATTGATGGAGCAGCAATTGGTGAAATTTCAAGTTCTTTGCGCTCAAACATAAACGAAGAAATAAAAATCGAACCTCTTGATTTTACTCGTGCTGCTGAACCATTTGAATTGCTAAAAAGAGAAACTGAAAAACTTAAATCAGCAAAAGGCTCAAAGCCAAAAGTGTTTCTCGCAACAATGGGACCACTAAAACAATATAAAGCAAGAGCAGATTTTTCAAGAGGATTTTTTGAAACTGGTGGATTTGATATAATTTATCCATCTGCGGGATTTAATTCGGCGGATGATGCTGTGAATGCGGCAATAAATTTTAATGCTGATATTATTACAATCTGCTCAACTGATGATACTTATCCGGAACTTGTTCCGCAGATTACAAAAGCAATTAAAGAGAAAGATAAAAACAAAATCGTTGTTCTGGCAGGTTATCCAAAAGATCAGATAGAACAGCACAAGGCTTCTGGAGTAGATGAGTTTATTTATCTCGGCTCAGACGTTTTAGAAATTCTATTTAGGATTATAAAAAAAATAAATCTGTCTTAATCTGCTTTATTTGTTAAATGTTGTTCTTTTGTTCTGAATAAAATAGAACACGGATACAACGGATAAAACTGATTTTCACTGATTTTAAAAAATAAAGTTATAGTAAACTATGCTACATCAGGAAATTACAGACTTAATTATAAAATCTTTTTATAAGGTTTATAATTCATTAGGATATGGTTTCCTTGAAAAAGTTTATGAAAACGCTCTGAGAATAGAGTTATTAAAACAAGGTTTAAATGTTGAACAACAGAAAAATATTAAAGTGTTTTATGAAACTGAACAAGTAGGAGAGTATTTCGCAGATTTATTAGTTAATGATCTAGTAATTGTTGAATTAAAGGCCGCTGAAAATTTATGTGAAGAACACGAAGCACAGTTATTAAACTATTTAAAGGCTACAGAATTAGAAGTTGGATTATTATTAAATTTTGGAAAAGAACCTCAATTTAAAAGAAAGTTTTTTACAAATGATAGAAAGAAATTAATCCGTCCTAATCAGTAGCATCCGTTAAATCCGTGTTCTATTTTTTTTGAAAGATTGAAACACGGATAATACAGATTGAATGAATTTTTACAGATATGAAAAACTAAAATTTTATTAATTAAACGATATATAAAACTTATGAAAACGAATTTCAAAGAATTAAAATTAGATTTATCTTCAAGAAAAATTTCTCTTACTGAGTGGGAAAAGAAATTCAAAGAAGAAACAGGAAAATCTGTTGAAGATTACATCTGGGAAACGATGGAAAAAATTCCTGTAAAACCCCTTTACAGCAAAGAAGATATTGAAGGTTTAGAACACATCAACTATCTATCCGGAATACCTCCATTTCTCAGAGGTCCTTACTCAACAATGTATGTTCAAAGACCTTGGACTGTGAGACAATATGCCGGATTTTCAACCGCAGAAGAAAGTAACGCATTCTATCGCCGCAACCTTGCACAAGGACAAATGGGTTTATCTGTTGCCTTTGACCTTGCAACTCATCGTGGCTATGATTCTGACCATCCAAGAGTTGTAGGAGATGTTGGTAAAGCAGGCGTTGCAATTGATTCGGTTGAAGATATGAAAATTCTTTTCGACCAAATTCCGCTTGATAAAATGTCCGTTTCAATGACAATGAATGGTGCTGTGATTCCAGTAATGGCATTTTACATTGTTGCAGCAGAAGAGCAAGGAGTTAAGCACGAACAACTTACCGGTACAATTCAGAATGATATACTAAAAGAATATATGGTAAGAAACACTTACATTTATCCGCCCGAAATGTCAATGAGAATAATTGCTGATATTTTTAAGTTCACCGCCAAGTATATGCCTAAGTTTAATAGCATTTCTATTTCTGGATATCATATGCAGGAAGCCGGAGCAACAGCAGACCTCGAAATGGCTTACACTCTTGCAGATGGTTTAGAGTATGTTAGAACAGGCATCAAAGCAGGATTAAACATAGATGATTTCGCTCCAAGATTATCATTCTTCTGGGCTCAGGGAATGAACTACTTTATGGAAATTGCTAAAATGAGAGCTGCGCGTTTGATTTGGGCAAAGTTGATTAAACAATTCAATCCACAAAATTCTAAGTCAATGGCACTGCGAACACACTCCCAAACTTCGGGCTGGAGTTTGGCTGAACAAGATCCATTCAACAATGTGATTCGCACTTGTGTTGAAGCAATGGCTGCTGCGTTGGGTCATACTCAATCTCTTCATACAAATTCACTTGATGAAGCAATTGCTCTGCCTACAGATTTCTCTGCTCGTATTGCAAGAAATACACAGCTTTATCTTCAGGATGAAACTTACATCACAAAAGTTATTGACCCTTGGGGCGGTTCATTTTATGTTGAATCTCTTACAGATGCTCTGCTTAAAAAAGGCTGGGAACATATTCTTGAAGTCGAATCTTACGGTGGAATGACAAAAGCAATTGAAGCTGGAATTCCTAAAATGAGAATAGAAGAAGCTGCTGCAAGAAGACAAGCAAGAATTGATTCGGGGAAAGAAACTATAGTTGGAGTAAATAAATTCAAATTAGAAAAAGAAGAGCCTATAGATATACTTGAAGTTGATAACACTGCGGTTCGTTTATCTCAAATAAAAAGATTACAACAAATAAAACAAACAAGAAATCAGACAGATGTTGATTCCGCTTTAAATGCCATAACCAAAGCAGCAGAAACCGGCGAACGGAACTTATTAGAGCTTGCAATTGATGCAGCAAGAAAAAGAGCCACGCTTGGAGAAATTTCTTATGCTATTGAAAAAGTCTGCGGCAGATTTCAGGCAGTTACGAGAACCATCTCTGGGGTTTACAGCAGTGAATTTTCTAAAGATGAAAAATCATTAGAAGAAGTCCGAAAAATGACTGATGAATTTGCACAAAGAGAAGGGCGACGCCCGAGAATTATGATTGCTAAAATGGGTCAGGATGGACACGACCGTGGTGCAAAGGTTGTTGCAACAGCTTATGCAGATATGGGGTTTGATGTTGATGTAGGTCCGCTTTTCCAAACACCAGAGGAAACCGCTAAACAAGCAGTTGAAAATGATGTGCACGTTGTTGGAATGAGTTCTTTGGCTGGTGGTCATAAAACTCTATTGCCTCAACTGATTGAAGAACTGAAAAAACTTGGTAGAGAAGATATTATTGTAATCTGCGGTGGAGTTATTCCGGCTCAGGATTATGACTTCTTATATGAACACGGAGCTTCCGCAATATTCGGTCCCGGAACTAAAATTCCAGATGCAGGGAAAAAAATTATGGAGTTGATTAACGAAAGATTTTAGATAGGACAAGTTTGCAAGAAATATTGTGAATCTTATCCTCGAAGTGACGTTCTGATATAAATGGAATAATTTCCTTTAATCAGACTTATTTAGGTGAGTATTTTTTTCAAGTAAGATGAATACATCTTAGTCAAAATAATCTGGGGGATAAGAGTTTTAAACTACCCAAAACATTTTATTTTTTATGATAAAGTCCACAAAAACATTCCCTTCATTTTTGGCAATTGATTTTGAAACAGCGAACTATTATCGCGATAGTGCCTGTGCTGTTGGATTGGTATTAGTTCAGAATAACAAAATCATTTCAAAAGAATCATTTCTTATCAAACCGCCAAGTAATTGGTTTGTGTTTACAGACTATCACGGAATAACCTGGAAAGATGTAAAAGATAAACCAACATTTAAAGAATTGTGGCCAACAATAAAAAAATATTTTAGAGGAATTGATTTTATAACTGCTCATAATGCACCTTTTGATAAAAGTGTTCTTATGAAATGTTGTGAGAGATATCAATTGCAGCCTCCTAATAAACCTTTCATTT
>Ga0101944_10007345_pt1 | contig 11077 bp, 8 predicted proteins | sample DewCreD2012metaG_FD_75245 | JGI IMG/M metagenome (GOLD analysis project Ga0101944, IMG submission 75245) | Hot spring sediment bacterial and archeal communities from British Columbia, Canada, to study Microbial Dark Matter (Phase II) - Dewar... ... | reverse complement strand
AACCCTCCAAACCCTCGCCGACCCCTCCACCCCACCCCAACAACGCGCCGCCGCCCTCCAAACCTACCACCAATGGCGCACCACCGACCTCCACCGCCAACGCCTCCAAATCGCCCGCGAACGCCTGGAAATCTCCCGCCAACGCCTCGAACTCCAGCGCCAACGCCTTGCCACCCAACAACCACCCCCCACCGACACCCCCCACCCCCAAGTTCCCACCGACCCCCAAGAACTCGACCGAATCATCCTCGACCAACTCGACCAAATCCTCGGCCTCAAACCCCGCACCCCCAAACCCATTTCCCCCAACTCCCCACCCCCGCCTCCACCCCCTCCCCCCGATCCCCAAAACCCTCCCTAAACCCCCATCGCCCCCACTCCCGGCCATCTCAACAATCGTCATGCCGGCCATCCATCCAAGCTTCCCATGAGAAAGTGCGCAATGAAGCCGGCGTTATTTCATACCCACAAAACCACTTAAATGCCTAAAAGTGGAACCAGAACCAATGAGGGGACTTGAAACCAGTCTCATTCCCCATTACCAATTAGGCATTACGTGATGTGATCTTTGGTGGGGTAGGGTTGATAGCTGGCGACCGTGAGGCTGTGTATGAGTTCTGCGCCTGTGGGATGGTTCTCGTCCGCATCAAAAAACCAAAGGCGTGTGAAATGCACGGCCCCAAAATCACCGGAATAACAATGTTGACGATTCCCGTCCGTGGGATACATTTATTAACAATCATCTCCCCTGTTCGCTTCGGCGACAGGGCGCGGGGCTGTGTCGCAAGGCGCAGCCCCTGCTTTTTTCTAGAGGCGCGCCAGTGAAAACCTACGTTTACGTGGATGCATTCAATCTTTATTTCGGCTGTGTCAAAGGCACGGCTTTTAAGTGGTTGGACATTGCGCGGTTGTGCGCCTTGATGCTGCCGAATCATCGCATCGAGCGGATCAAATACTTTACTGCGCGGGTTGGCTCGCGTGCTCACGACCCTGACGCCCCCAGACGACAGGAAATCTACCTGCGGGCGCTGGGAACAATCCCGAACCTTGAGATTTTCTACGGGCATTTCCTGACGCATCCCGTACTGATGCGGCTGGCCAACCCGCAGCCCAACCAAAACGCATTCGTCTGGGTGATCAAGACCGATGAAAAAGGCTCAGACGTAAATCTGGCGACTCATCTCTTGAGCGATGCTTATAATAGGCGCTTTGAATGCGCGGTCATCATTAGCGGCGATTCCGACCTGCTGGCGCCGGTACAAGTGGTGATGAGCGAGTTGAAGTTGCCCGTTGGTGTGCTTAATCCGCAAAAACGCCCCTGTCGGGTGTTGGCAAGGCAGGCGACCTTCTACAAACATATCCGCGCCGGTGTCTTGGCACAGAGTCAGTTTCCCGGCACCCTGGCGGACGGCAGGGGAGCTTTTTCCAAACCATCGGGTTGGTAATCGCTCAATGAAGGATTTTCCGAACAAACTCAATTTGCTGTGTTGGAGTTAACGGCTGGCGGGCGGGAGGCGGTGTATTTGCCCTGCACCTGCGGGATGGCTCGCAGCGGCCTCATAAAACCAAAAAGGTTTACAACAAATCGCGCTGACCTGTGTCCCCTCGCCCCGCATTTAATTCTGGCATGGGGGCGTAAATACGCTATGTTTAACCCACATTTATGAAATATATACTTCGGCCCGCACTCTTAACCGTTGCTCTCCTCGGTTTGCCTTTCATCTCATCAGCCCAAATTGGAGGCCCCGACCCCAGCTCGGCTTTCGATGCCAACTTCAACCGTCTCTTTGGGGACATCAAGGCCTATCAAGCCAAGGCCACCATCTCCGTCAAAGAAAACAAAGGTGAGACCACCATCGAAGCCAAAATGGCCATGGCCGATGAAAAAAACCGGATGGAAATGGATTTAACCCAAATCAAGGGTCCCTCCGTCCCTGCTGAAATGGCGGCACAGTTGAAAGCGATGGGCATGGACATCCTGGCCGCCATTGTGGACAGCAAGGCCAAGCGCATGATGCTCATCTACCCAAGCGCCAAAGCCTACGCCGACATGCCCCTCCCCAAGGAGCAGGCCGACGCTTTGGACAAGCAAGCCAAAATGCAACGCACCGAATTGGGCAAGGAACAGGTGGACGGCCACGATTGCACCAAGTACCGCTACCAATTCGAGGATGACCAAGGCAAAAAACGCGAATCCATCGTCTGGCACGCCACCAAGCTCAAAGACTTCCCCATCAAAGTGCAGACCACCGAAAAGAGCGGCGAAGTCACCATCCTCTTCAAGGATGTTCGCTTCGATCGTCCCGCAGCCGATTTGTTTGCCGCGCCAGCCGAATACACCAAATACGCCGGCATCATGGAACTCATGCAAGGGGTCATGATGAAGCAAATGCAGCAGCCGGGCCGTTAACCGCCCTGCGCGGCGCGCTTCTATTGTCAACCGGCATAGAGACGGATATATTGGGGCACTTGAGGGCGGGCGGAACATGTCCGGGCCTCGCTCCGTTGCATCAGGCGGGGCCATGCCACTCACATTCCCCGGACATTAGGCCGTCTTCCCAAACCACATTGTGAAAGCTGAGCAACCTAAGGACTCTTCGGGCGCAGGCGTACCCGGCATCAGCCGGGCCACACGCGCGGCGTTGAACGCCGCCATGGCCTGCTGCGAAAACTTGTTGGAAGTCTCTTTGGCGGAGGAACCGCCGGAAGAAGCCGGCATGGTGATGAGCACCTTCATTGAACGCCTGCGTAAGGCCGGCCTGGAGGTGCCCCATGTAGTCCGCACCCCCTACCTCAACACCATACCCCCCGAAGAAGAACCGGATTACCCAGGGGACCCAGACCTCGAGCGCCGCATCAAAAGTTACATCCGCTGGAATGCCATGGCCATGGTCGTCAATGCCAACAAAGACCACGATGGCATCGGCGGCCACATCTCCACCTACGCCTCTTGCGCCACCCTATACGAAGTCGGCTTCAATCACTTCTTCCGCGGTGGCGATGGAGACCGCCCCGCGGACATGGTCTTCTTCCAGGGCCACTCCGCTCCGGGCATCTACGCCCGCGCCTTTCTCGAAGGCCGCCTCACCGAGCAGCACCTTCATCATTTCCGTCAGGAATTGGCCGAGGGCGGCGGATTGTCCTCCTATCCACACCCCTACCTCATGCCCGATTTCTGGCAATTCCCCACCGTCTCCATGGGGTTGGGGCCCATCAATTCCATCTATCAAGCCCGCTTCAACCGCTACCTGAAAAACCGTGGTCTGCTCAAGGGGGAAGAACCCCGCGTCTGGTGCTTTGTGGGCGACGGCGAATCCGACGAGCCCGAAACCCTCGGCGCCATCACCCTCGCCGCACGTGAACAACTGGACAACCTCATCTGGGTCGTCAACTGCAACCTCCAACGCCTCGACGGCCCCGTCCGCGGCAACGGCAAAATCATTCAAGAACTCGAGTCCGCCTTCCGCGGCGCCGGGTGGAACGTCATCAAAGTCATCTGGGGCTCCGACTGGGACAAGCTCCTCAAGGCCGACAAAACCGGCCTCCTCAAACGCCGCATGGAGGAAACCATTGACGGTGAATCCCAAAAATACTCCGTCGAGCCGGGCAGCTACATCCGCAAACATTTCTTCGGCAAATACCCCCCGCTGCTGGAGCTGGTCAATCATCTCACCGACGAACAACTTCGCAAACTCATGCGTGGTGGCCACGACCGGCGCAAGGTCTATGCCGCCTACCACGCCGCCGTCAATCACAAGGGCCAACCCACAGTCATCCTCGCCCAAACCGTCAAAGGTTACGGCCTCGGCGAAGCCGGCGAAGGCCGCAACGTTTCACACCAACAAAAGAAACTTAACGAAAAAGAACTGCGCGAATTCCGCGCCCGCTTCGGCGTGCCGATTAGTGACGAGGAAATTGCGGAAACCCCCTTCTACCGGCCACCGCCCGACAGCCCCGAAACCCGTTACCTGCTCGAGCGCCGGCGCGCCTTGGGCGGCTTCCTCCCCGAGCGCAAAGTCAAAGCCGCCCCGCTGCCTGCGCCACGCTTGAGCGACTTCAACGAATTGCTCAAAGGCTCGAGCACCCCGGCCTCCACCACCATGGCCTTTGTGAGGCTGCTTGTGGGTTTGTTGCGCAATAAAACCCTCGGCAAACACATCGTCCCCATCATCCCCGATGAGGCCCGCACCTTCGGCATGGACCCGCTCTTCCGCGAGTTCGGCATCTATTCCTCCAAAGGCCAGCTCTACGAACCGGTGGACCACAAGTCCCTCTCCTATTACAAGGAAGCACGCGACGGCCAGATTCTCGAAGAGGGCATCACCGAGGCCGGCTCCATGGCCTCTTTCATCGCCGCCGGCACTTCTTACGCCTCCCACGGCCTGCCTATGGTGCCATTCTACATCTATTACTCCATGTTTGGCTTCCAACGCGTGGGCGACCTCATGTGGCTGGCGGGAGACATCCGCGCCCGCGGCTTCCTCCTTGGAGCCACCTGTGGCCGCACCACACTCAACGGCGAAGGCTTGCAACACCAGGACGGCCACAGCCTCCTGCTCGCCAGCACCATCCCCAACCTGCTCACCTATGACCCGGCCTTTGCCTACGAAATCGCCGTCATCATCGCCGACGGTCTCCGCCGCATGTACCAGGAGGGCGAAGACATCTTTTACTACCTCACCCTCTACAACGAAAATTACCCCATGCCGCCCATGCCCGCTGGCGTGGAGGAGGGAATCCTGAAAGGACTCTACAAATACAAACCGGCCCCCGAAGGCTTGAAACACAAGGCCCAGCTCTTCGGCAGCGGTACCATCATTCACTCCGCCCTCAAGGCCCAGGAAATCCTGGCAGCCCGTTACGGTGTGGGTGCCGACGTTTGGAGCGTCACCAACTACAAACAATTGCGCTCCGACGCCCTCCGCGCCCGGCGCTGGAACATGCTCCACCCCGAGGCGCCCCCGCGCAAATCCTACATCGAAACCATCCTCGAAAAAGAATCCGGGCCCTTCATCGCCGTCTCCGACCACATGAAAAGCGTGCCCGATCAAATCGCACCCTGGGTCCCGGGCGGATTGATGACCCTCGGCACCGATGGCTTCGGACGCAGCGACACCCGCGCACGCCTCCGCCGCTTCTTTGAAGTGGACGCCGAGTGCACCGTCATCGCCACCCTCTACGCCTTGAGCCAGCAGGGTAAAATCAAACCCTCGGTGGTGACACAAGCCATCAAAGATTTGGGCGTGGACCCCGAAAAAGCTTACCCCATCTGCGTGTAAAAGCAGGGGTCATTTGAAACCATTCGCCGAAGGGCGCCTTGCGGTTTTCCCTTTATCGGCAGGCGCACTCCGGGCATAGTCAACCCTATGCGCGTGACGTTTTACGGGGCCACCCGCACCACCACGGGCTCCCTCTTTTTGTTGGAAGTCAACAACCAACGGCTGTTGTTGGAATGCGGCCTCTTCCAGGGACGCCGCGGCGAAACCATCGAGCGCAACCGCAATTTTCCCTTTGATCCGGCTCGCATTGACGCCGTCATCCTCAGCCATGCCCACATTGACCACTGCGGCAACCTTCCCAATCTCTGCCGCAACGGTTTTCGCGGCAATATCTATTGCACTTTCGCCACACGCGACCTCGCAAGCATCATGCTTGAGGACTCCGCCCAAATCCAAAAAGCCGACGCCGAATTCGTCTCCAAAAAACGCGCCAAACAAGGCCTGCCGCCCGTCGAACCCCTCTACACCGCCACCGAAGCCGAAATGGCCGTCCGCCAGTTTGTGGCCATCAATTACGACCGGCCCATGCCCGTGGCCGACGGTGTCACCCTCACCTTCCGCGACGCCGGACACATCCTCGGCTCTGCTCAAATCGTGCTCGACATCCGCGAAAACGGGCGCAAATACCGCTACCTCTTCAGCGGCGACATTGGCCGCGGCAATGACGACATCCTGCGCGACCCCCAGCCGGTGGAAGACGTGGACTTCCTCCAAATCGAAGCCACCTACGGCGGCCGCGAACATACCGCCAAACCGGAATCCATTGAACTCCTCGCCTCCCTTGTCAGCCAGACCCTTGCCCAAAACGGCAAGGTCATCATCCCCAGCTTCTCAGTCGGGCGGACGCAGCAGATCGTCTATGAACTTCATCAGTTCACCCTCGCAGGCCGCATCCCCAAAATCCCCATCTTTGTGGACAGCCCCCTCAGCGTCAACGCCACCGAGATTTACCGCCTCCACCCCGAGTGCTTCAACGATCGCATCTACAAATTCCTCCGCGAAGTCGCCAACCCCTTCGGCATGGACAACCTCACCTACATCCGTGAGCAGTCACACTCCATGAAACTCAACGACCTCAAAGAACCCGCCATCATCATCAGCGCCTCGGGCATGGCCGAAGCCGGACGCATCCGCCATCACCTTAAAAATCACATCGGCAACCCCGCCAACCTCGTCCTCTTCATCGGCTACTGTGCCGAACACACCCTCGGCGCGCAAATCCTTGCCGGCCGCTCACCCGTCAACATCTTTGGCGAGCCCCACCACGTCCGCGCCAAAATCGCCTCCATCGACGCCTTCTCAGGACACGCCGATAAAAATGAACTCATGGCCTACGCCCAACGCCTCGATGGCCATGTGAAAAAAATTGCCGTCGTCCACGGCGAAGAAAGCCAATGCATGGCCTTTGCGGAAGCCCTGCAAAAATGGCGCCCCCAAGCCCAAATCATTGTTCCGCAGCAGGGAGATTCGCTCGAAGTCTGACACCCCCGCAGCCTAGCCCCGGCTTTCCTCAGGCTCCGGCTCGCATGCGGGTTCTGCGTCTTCTTCGGCCTCCGCCTCCTCCGCCTCTTCCTTCTCTTTGGCCGCCTCGGCTGCCGCACTCCACTTCATCACCGCCGAAAACAAACCGGTGAACAAACCCGTACTGGCAAGCGTGTTGATGAAGAAACTCCACGTCGGCGGATAACCCGGCACGCCGGTGGTCAGGCTTTGCAACCATCCCGCCAAACTTTTCACATAAAGCGGATTCAACAACCACGCCACCGTGTTGCTCAGAAAATAAAACAGTATCGCCCCCAGCAAGCCTCCTCCCAACAACCCCACAAAAGACGACCGGTGGCTCACCTTGCGCCCGAGCAAAATCACCAGCCCATAAACGGCGTAATTACCGGCCATGAACGCCAGCGTGCCGGAGCTCAACAAAGGCACCCCGTACACAAAACGGTTCAGCACCACATCCGTGACCAATAACGTGACCAGCGGCAACCCCCAACTCAACCGCCCCGGAAAAAACGCCCCCGCGCAAAACGCCAAAGCAATCATGGCGCTGAAATTGAGCGGCATGAGCTCCGGTGTGCGCGTTACGGCAGCGGCTGCCATCAACAGCAACATCGGCAGCCATTGTGTGCGACGTCCCTGCACGCCCCCATCATACCCCACCCCCGCCCCCTGACAAGAGGGTACTTCCCCAGCGTAGGTCAGGCGGCAGGGGACTATCCTTGCATTTATGGAGCGTCACTCCATAAATGCAAGGATGCTGTGCCGGGTGGCTGGCTTGGGGGTGCATTTCAGTTTTTGAGCACCCAATTCAGGAACCCCAACAAAATGCAGTTTCTCCTCAATTTTTCCGAGTCGCTGACATGCGAAATCCCTCAGGATCACGATGAATGTCTAAAAAGTGAAATGCGGCGTTGGGTGGTGTGGCTTTTTGTGGTGGTTAATGGGGGCTCGCCAAGGGATGGAGGAGGCGGTATAAAGGGGGCATGAACACCAATTGGTTGCCCGTTGTGGGATGGGTGGGTGGCTTGTGCTTGTTGGGGTCAAGTTTGACGGCGGCTGAGCCTGCCGCGTTGCCCGAGCGTGATGCGCGGTTGCGCGAGCCTTGGACATACAACACACCGCGAACGTTTCCCTCCATCGTCACCAAAGACCAATGGCTGAGTCGCCGTGAAGAGATCCGCCGGCAAATTCTTTTCAGCGCCGGCCTTTGGCCGATGCCGGAAAAAACGCCTTTGGATGCGCAGGTTTTTGACCGCACGGAGCACGGGGATTTCAGCGTGGAGAAGGTGTACATCCGGACGATGCCCGGCTTTTATCTTGCGGGCAATTTGTATCGTCCGCTGGGCAAGGGGCCTGGGCCGTTTCCGGCTGTCTTGAATCCGCACGGGCACTGGAGCCGGGGGCGGCTGGAGGACACGGCGCAGGGGAGCATTCCGGCGCGATGCATCCATCAGGCGCGCATGGGGATGGTGGCGTTTGCGTATGACATGGTGGGTTACAACGACACGCAATTTGCCGATGCCACGCAGGAGGCGGGTTACAATTATCACCGACGGTTTGGCACGCGCCCGGAGGACCTCTTGTGGAATGTGAATTTGATGGGTCTGCAGACGTGGAATTCCGTGCGCGCGCTGGATTTTCTGATGTCGCTGCCGGATGTGGATGCCCGCCGCATCGGTTGCACGGGGGCCAGCGGCGGGGGGACGCAGACGTTTATTCTGGGGGCGATTGATGACCGCCCGGCGGTGTTGGCGCCCACGGTGATGGTGTCGCACAGCATGCAGGGGGGATGTTCCTGCGAGAACATGCCCGGGCTGCGCATTGAATATTCCAACATGGAGATTGCCGCCGTGCCTGTGCCCAAGCCGCAGATTTTTGTAGCGGCCACCGGGGATTGGACACGGATGTTTATGACAGTGGAAGGGCCCGCCATCACGTCCATTTACCGGTTGTTTGGCGCGGAATCGGCGGCGCGTTACACGGTGTTGCCGTTTGGCCACAATTACAATCAAACCACCCGCGAGCACGTGTACGCATTTCTTGCGGAACAACTCTTGAAGCAGACGGACCCGCAATTGACTCGCGAGAGGCCGTACCCTGCGGCAACGAATCTGGATTTGCGTGTGTTTGCACGCCGGCCACGGCCTGCGGATACGTTGAGCATTCAAGGCTTGAGCGACCAATGGAAGGCGCAGAGCCGCCGGCAATGGGAGGGTTTGCGCCCGGTGGGGCCGGCGAGTCATTCGCTGTATGTGCAGACGTATGAGCCGGCCTGGCGTTGCATGTTGCAGGTGGAGACTGCCCCCAAGGTCATCCACCAAACTTTGGGGCAGCAAACGGTGGGTGACTTCAAGTCAACCCGCCTGGCCATTGGCCGCCCGGGGCGCGGGGACCGGTTGCCTGCGCTCTGGATTGCGCCCGCCGAGCGGAAACCGCAAGGGGCTGTGGTGCTGGCGCATCCGGGGGGCAAGCAGGCTTTTGTGGATGCACAGGGGCAACCACGCGGGCTGGCGCTTGATTTGTTGAAGCGCCGGTTGCAGGTGTTGTTGGTGGACACCTTCCAGACGGGTGAGTTGTACGATGCGGAGGTGGCCAAAAAGCGGGCGCAGCAGGTGGAGCTGTTTTTTGCCACATACAACCGCACCGATGCGCAGGAGCGAGTGCAGGACCTCATCACAGCGAGCGTCTTTTTCCGCCAACAAACCCGTCAGCCGGTGGTGTTGTGCGGTGTGGAAACGGCGGGTTGGTGGGCGTTGTTGGCGGCCCCGGCGGTGCAGGCTGTGGCGGCGGACTTCAATGGTTGGGATGCATCGGATGAACCGACCTTGTTGCGGCCGGAGGTTTTTGTGCCCGGCTTGCAGCGGGTGGGCGGTCTGGCGGGGGTGGCTTTGTTGGCGGCACCGCGTCCTGTGTTGGTGCATCACACCGGCGGGCGGCTGGCTGCTAAGCCGTTGGAAAACGCATGGCGCGGCTTGCGCAAGGGCGGCAACTTGACGCTCCAACCGGCGGCCATTTCCGATGCGCAGTTGGCAGATTGGATTGCCCGAACCGCACGCAATTTATAAAGATGCGAGAGGAGAGGGATTTTGGATTTCGATTTTTGCCCCTCACCCGTGGCCCTCCCCCTGAGGGGGAGGGGTAAATTGGATTTTCCTCACCTCTGCCCTCTCCCAAAAGGAATGGGAATAAAATTTATCCCTTGGTTTGCCCCGCCTGTCCTCGCACAACGGCCGGTTCCCAATTGTGTCAAACACATACTCAAACTGCTGCCCGGCCATCGGCGAGCCGTCCCCCCAATACCGCTTGCCGGAAATCACCTGGCCCAGCGTGTCGTACTGGTAAACCCAGCGCGTCGCATCGGCATTGGTCACCGCCACCCGCTGATTGGCCGCGTTGTACGTGTACGCAAACGAAAAGACCGGTGTACTAGCGGGTGCGGCTATCATTCTGTCCAAGAGACTTTGCTGCAAACTGGTATTGATGCGCATTCAAAGGCTAGACGCTTCAATAAATGCGGTGTTCAAAGGAGCATGGTAGCGAGTTTGAATCATGCTTTCGCTTTATAAAATGAAACACGTAACTAGCGAAGACAGGCCCTAAAATAAGGAATGCAACGAATAATATATTGAAATCTCTGCAAAACGATTGAACATTATCGCCTGGCAAACGTCCAAGAGAGTGAATGCAAACGACCACTAATCCACAACTGGGACTGCTTGACGCTTTGATGGCCAGTGCACCTTCCAATAAATTGTTGGAGAGGCTGAACAGTCTCTTGGACTGGGAGCCGATTGAAGTGGCTTTGTGGAGCATGTATCCGGCCAAGACGGGCCGTCCGCCGCATCCGCCGCTGGTGTTGTTCAAGATGTGCCTGTTGCAGCATTGCTACAACCTCTCCGACCCCCAGTGCGAGGAGTTGTTGTGCGACCGGATCAGTTGGCGGAAATTCTGCGGTTTGGGGTTGCAAGACCCGGTGCCCGATGAGACGACGTTGGTGCGGTTCCGGCAGCGCCTGATGGAGCACGGTCTGCACGAAGCGTTGTTGGAGCTCATCAACAAGCAACTGGAGGCCCAAGGGGTGATTCTGAAAACCTGCACGTTGGTGGATGCGACGTTGGTGCAGGCGGCGCGGCGACCGCCGTCCAAGCCGTCGGAAGAGGGCGGAGACCCGGACGCGAGTTTTACGGTCAAGGGGGGACGGCCGCACTACGGGTACAAGGCGCCTGTGGCGGTGGATCAGAAGCACACGATGATACGGCGGGTGAGGTTGACGGGGGCGCATGTGCACGACAGCTAGG
>Ga0101944_10007344_pt1 | contig 11077 bp, 8 predicted proteins | sample DewCreD2012metaG_FD_75245 | JGI IMG/M metagenome (GOLD analysis project Ga0101944, IMG submission 75245) | Hot spring sediment bacterial and archeal communities from British Columbia, Canada, to study Microbial Dark Matter (Phase II) - Dewar... ... | reverse complement strand
TGCTGATCCACCTCCAGGTCTCCCCGGGCGGTGAGCTCTAGGTCAAAAAGGCCATGCCGGGCAAAGGTGCTGAGCATGTGGGTCAAAAAGCCCACGGGGCAGTCGATACGGGCTGTCCCAGTTCCATCAATATTGAGTCGTACTCGTATATCGGTCTCTCCGGTTTTCCGCGATATTTCCGCAATCCGTTCCATGGGTACTCCTTTGCCGGCTTGCGCGGCCAAATCCTTTCAATCCTTTAAATCAGGGAACTACCTTTCGCAGTTCATATTCCACAATATCCGTGGCACCTAATTTCTTGAGTTTCGGTATTAAAATGGGAACTTCATGTCGGGGGACTGCTACCTTTACTGCATAGCCATCATCGCCATAGAGGGGGGCAATGGTGGGACTCCGCATGGCCGGAAGGCCCGCAACCAGGTCAGGGAAGCGAATCTTATTCACGTTCATTTCTAACATGACCTTTTCGCGGCCATCGAGGACCGCCTTAAAGAGCATGGCCAGTTCTTCGATCTGGGCCTTCTTTTCCGGGTCTGCCATGGCTTTTCTGGAAGCCACAAACCGGGTTGATGACTCGAGGATCGTATCCACAATCCTCAGGCCGTTGTCCCGCAGGGTTTGGCCGGTGGAGGTGTTGTCTACGATCATGTCTGCATCGTCCGGCGGGAACACCTCAGTGGCGCCGTAGGTCCTGAGAATCCGGAAATCATAGTCCTGTTTTGTAAGCCATTCCCGGGCTAGGTTCACATATTCGGTGGCCACCACGAGCTTTTTTCCCCGCAGGGCCCGTTCGTCCATCTCATTGGGGACCGCCGCTACAATCCGCACCCGGTCAAAGCCCAGGTCCATCACTTCTGCCACATCGGACCCGGTTTCCCGGATCCAGTCTATGCCGGTAAAACCCGCGTCGTGGCTCCCGATTTCTAAGAGTTCCCCCACATTCTGGGGTTTCATCACCTTGCCATCCAGCCAATCGGCGGCGATGCTCGGCCGGTAGGTCCGCTCAGACAGGCTGATCGGTATTCCCGCCTCGGCAAAAAGCCGGGATATATTGTCAAAAATCCGGCCCTTCGGTATTAAAATCCGCAATTTTCCCATAAAAACTCCTTCTTTCGTCGGGGCATAAAAAAAGCCGTGGACCCCATAGAGCCCACGGCTGTATATGCCGAACAGAACCGCAACGCGGCACCGGACCCTATGCCCCCCTGGATGAGTACCCATGATGATGATGGTGGTTCATAGTAATCCGTTTCATATAAATATACTACTCGTATGCAAAAAATATGTCAATAGGCAGGTTTGGATGTATAAATATGCAAATGCAATTGGCTTTGCAAGGTACATTGAAAACATATTCTAATCTTGACAGCAAAATTGATGAGACATACAGTGCTAGTATAACTTTATGAGGGGCAAGGTTGGATCGGAGTAGCTGGGTATTTTATCTGGTCGCTGGAAACGGGTTTGTATTAATTGCTTTTGGGGTTGGACAGCTATTGCAGCGTCACAAAAGAGTTGTCAATTACTGGAGTTTTGTCTTTTTTGAATATACTGGGATAGTGTTATTGCTCACATCAGCGGTACATACAGGAATAGTAAAAGACAATAATCTAGAATATTTTGATGCTCCAATTATAGCCTTTGCTGGCACATTGTTCTATTTTTACTTTGTAAGACTTGCAAACAAGAACTATCGTTTCATCTGGAAAGAACAGTGGCTCTTTATACCGCCAATTCTTTTTGCAATTACCGGAGCAATCCTCTGGTTTATTAACACTAGTGTCGTTGATATAATAGTCATGATCCTTTCTGGGACATCGTTCATCTGGGTTATATTTTGCTGTACTCTTTTAATGATTAGTATGATTCGCCAGTATAAGGAAAATTGTCTGGATCAGAGAAAACGACTCTCTTTTTTAATAGTTTTAACATGTGGGGTGGTTTTCTTGTCAATGACATTTTTTATCCCTGTGCTGGCTAGAATTAATTCAGGGCCATTTATTCTTGCAGAGGCCCTTTTTCTTCTGGCGGTTTACTTCTATCTCATACGTTATCCTGAGTTACTGATTTCGATCGAGAGAGAAAGTTCACCTTCACAGCATGGTAAATCAAAAATTGCAGGTCTCGATGTTAAAAAAGCAATAGATCGATTGGGGCAAATCATGGAACAACAGAAGCCCTATCTTCAGGATGATCTGTCGCTTCCAGATATCGCCAACATGATCGGCCTGAGCGTACATCAGCTCTCTGAAATTCTGAATAAGGAAATGGGAACTAATTTTAAAACATATATAAACGGCTTTCGCATAGCCGATGCAAAATACATCCTGAAGGAAAAGCCTGAGGCCTCTATCCTCGATGTCGCCTTTGCCTGTGGGTTCCGTTCTAAATCGGCCTTTAACAGAATTTTTCGGGAAACAACCGGGATGACCCCGACCGAATACCGCCGGAAGATCGCGGAGGACGAAACGACTCAGAAGGCCGCCCGGTCCCCCGCACCTGATCATTGCACCCAATAGTTCACGACCCAATAGGTCTGGAGTGAATTTGGATCCTCATAAGGATACACAAAAAGCCCAGAAGAATATGTATAGTTGGGATTATTGAAATAGGTTGTTGGGAGGTATCCCACGGTTCCTCCAAAGGAAGTGCCTGTGCTTGTCCCACAGGTATACTGATATCCTACATTAAAACCTGCCTCTATAGATGCTACAAAACCACCTGCTCCAGCTCCAACGGAGAATTTCCGTTCCTGGTCAATAGAAAAACTCTTTTCTTTACCCTGTTCAACCTCGATTTCAAGGACGGTTCCATTGTTGGAAACACTAGCTTGGCCGGCAGGCTGGGCATCGTAGGAATAGCCCCCATAGGTACTTAAGAGGGTATCCTTTGTGGCTGCAGTTGGATATGACTTAACCTGTCCGAGCGTATGGGGCAATACGTTGCTTCCGATATCAGCCAGAGTGCCATTATGTTCATTAAAAAATTCCCTCGTGACGGTATATGTGGAATAATCGCGGGGAAGGTTGATATGGAGGATTTTTCCGACATCATCTGATTGGGGAGATGTCAAAACTTCGTAGGAATAGGTATCGATCGGGACCGCGGTAAAGATCACCCGATCTTCGCCGCCGTTGCAGGTGTAGGTAATACTCTTCGTAATGGTAGTAGAGGTTGTCCATTCCCAGTTCATCGAATTTTCAAAAGAAGCCGAGGCTTTGAAGGTGGCAATCTTGACCCCGAAGATCGAAGCCCCACCTTCATATTCCAGTGAAGCCCCGAGACTGAAACCAACCTTGGTGGTATTTGAAGCGGATTCGCTTGTTTTTTTACCAAAGGTGGTAACCCAGCTATTGTAGGCATAGGAAGGATCGGCCGCGGCAATGTCCGCATAATAGGGGGGTGAGGCCAACACCGCAATCACAATAGGATCGGTAAATTGCAGCTCATGCCCCACATATTTAACCCGGGGAGAGTTATCAAACCCATGTCCAATAGCCATACAGGTTTCCACAACAGCATGGGTAAAGCGTGCCTGAGCATCTGCTCCGTTTATGATTGTATCATCAACATAGAGCTTCTTTGTTTCCAGGTTGTTCCAGTTGTCTCCGGCGATCATTCCAAAGGATGTAATACGAGAATAGGCATTGTTGTTATTTGTTAAGTAATAGGCCACAACCATATCTTTTTTCCCGTCTGCGTCCACGTCTCCGGCGCCTGCGTCAATAATGTAATCTGCATTGGGTAAAAAGTTTCCTATATAAACAGAACTATCCGAAGAACCAAGCACATTGCTGGAAATATAGGGGGCTAAAAAGAGTTCATCGGTCCCGTCTCCATCAATATCCACTGCCACAGGCATGTTTGCTATGTTTGTCATGGAGTCAGGGAAGGCTACTTTATCCCAAATTTCAATCTTTGCTTCCAGGGTCCCCTTGTTCACTTGATAGGTTTTGGTAATCCAGCCTTTGGGGCCCGTGACCTTTACCGCTAGTTCATCGATATTATCTCCATTAAAATCGCCGAAACAGGCCTGGCTTACCACGTCTGACCAGTTAACGCCGCTCCAATCGGAGTCATTAAACCCAGGAGTCATAAACTCAGGATTGGTAACAGGGCTGGAAAATGTACTGTCGTAAAGAGCAAAGCCCTTTCCCTGCACACAGACGACCAGTTCATCCTTTCTGTCCCCATCAAAATCGCCGCCTGTAAAGGAGCTAACTGGGGCAGTGAAAGTTTTAGAGTCTATTATAGAGGCAGATGACCCATCGGCACTTACCTTAAGAATCACCGCCTCATTATAATTTACGAGGAGGATTTCCTCTTTCCCATCCCCATCGATATCAGCGGAAGACATCTGGAAATAGGGATAGCGGGTATTCCGTGCTATAGAATTGATAAAGAAGGCACTTTGTTCATAATAATTATGAAGCTTGTCGGATGCGGTTATTCCGCTGATTTGCTGGGGTGTGGAAAAAGAAACCGCAGTGGTGGCTGTATGGCGGCCCACTGTCATATATAGCGAAGTGCCTCCATTCGTGGGTGTATAGAATATCACCCATTCATCGATCCCATCCCCATCGAGGTCTGCGGTCACACTTCGTTTGGCGCAGGTATTTGCCCAGCTCGTCGTGCCGCTCCCTGAGAATGGATATGCAGCGGAATAGACTGTGCTATTGTCTCCCCAGAGGGTACTGTAGGATCCAGAAACACTGATCCCTAGTTGCAAAACCTGGGCCGTGGGATTGTACACTGTATAGGGTTTTTTAAGAGGTTGCCACGAATCGGGATCCGTAATCGTAAAGGTCTCGCCAGTTGTTGCTGTTGTTGTAAGCGCTGGCGGATTGTTGACCTCCTTAACATTCAACTCGTTAAGGATTTCTTTTGCTTTAGGTGAAGATGGTTCTGTGGAACCTCCAGTCCCCATGGGGCAGGCAATTAAAAAAGGTGCGCAGAGGACTACCAGGGCTGCAAGCCATATCCGGCTATTGTAGCGATCTAATCGGGTGATGAATTTTGTGTGATACAGCATGATATGCTCCTTCTTGGCATAGAATTTCCTTTTATTTTATCTCTGACAGTTATAAAATGCGTCCTGGTCTATAATTTAGGACATACGGGGCGTATCTTCCTTAGGATGATCGGTACCGTTTTCTGTATTCGGAGGGTGTCAGGTTGGTCAACGGGTATCCTTGCAAATAAATCCTGAAAAAGTTATGTTTTATGATATGCAGACCAAGCAAAGGATACTATAGCAGGGACGCAATGGAATCCGACAAAGTCAGAAATCTGCTCGCATTTTTATATGGGACCGACAAGGCACCCACACTCACAAAACAACTAACGTAGCTCCTGGAACAACTTTTTAAAACTTATAAGGGTCCAGAAGGCGGCCCCCACAAGATTGATGAACGGGACGCACTGCTTATAACCTATGGAGATATGGCGGGGCCCACCGATGCAGAAGGCTGGGGCTTGGAAAAACTGCACTGGTTTTTTCAGCGATGGAACCAGGGTGCCTTTAATTACCTGCATATACTGCCCTTTCATCCCTTTACTTCCGATGACGGCTTTTCCGTAGTAACCTACAGGGAGGTTGATGAACTGTATGGTACCTGGGAAGATATTGAGTCTCTCGGTGCGAAACATAAACTTGCCTTTGATCTGGTAATTAATCACGGGAGTGTCTCCAGTCCCTGGTTCCGAGGCTTTCTCGAAAACCGGGAGCCCTATAACCAATGGTATATAAGCCGGGAGCCCTATTATGACTATTCTGCGGTTGTTCGCCCCCGAACCCATCCACTACTGACCCCCTTTACCAGAAAGGATAGAAGCACCGTATATGTGTGGACCACCTTTAGTACCGACCAGGTTGATTATGATTTTTCTAATCCCCAGGTTTTGTTTGAGTTTATTAAGATTTTGCTCGAATATATTCAGCGGGGAGCACGGATCATCCGACTCGATGCCATTGCATACCTTTGGAAAGAAGATGGTAGTTCCTGTTTGCACCATCCTAAGACTCATGGTGTGGTAAAACTACTTTGTGCTATTATAGACCTGTTACAGTTAGATGTACTGCTTTTAACCGAAACAAATGTGCCCCATAGGGAAAATATTTCCTATTTTGGTGAGGGCGATGAGTCCCATATGGTCTATAACTTCGCTCTTCCTCCCCTGGTGTTACATGCCGCCATTTCTCATGATACGAACCCCTTACAATCCTGAGTCGCGGATCTATCAACCTGGCTGGATGAAAAATCCGATACGGCACCGGTGTTTTTAAATTTTCTGGCTAGTCATGATGGTGTTGGTTTAACCTCAGCAAAGGGTTTAGTTGATGAAAGGAGTTTTAAGAAGACCCTGAACATTGCTCTGCAACGGGGTGCTTTAATTTCCTACAAGGCCGCTCAGGAAGGACTAATCCCCTATGAACTAAACTGTTCCTATTTAAGCGTGGTCGCTCCCCCGGAACTGGGGGGCCTGCTGAGCGTGCCCGGGCTTTTCTCGCCACCCAGGCCATATTGCTGGCCTTCAGGGGCCTCCCGGCGGTATATTTTCACAGCTGGGTAGGGGCGGAGCATTGGAGTGAAGGGGTAGAAAAATTGGGGTATAACCGAGCAATAAACCGACAAAAGATACCCCTGAACATCCTGGAAATAGAACTGCAGATCGAAGGAAGCCTCCGTTCTTTGGTATTTCAGGGCTTTAAGCGGCTTTTAGAATTCAGACAGCAGGAACGGGCTATGGCTGCATTCTGCGGGCAACAGGTGGTACAAGCCGATAAGGGGTTACTCTGCTTGCTCCGGGGCCCCGACAAGAATGACCGCCGGGTCCTTTGTCTGCAAAATCTGGGGCCTGAGCCCTGCAACTATGGACTGCCTTCGAATCTTTTTAACTCAGCCCACTTCCCTAAGAACTGGAGTACCCCTCTTTCGGCCTGGGAGACCCGCTGGCTTGCCTTTGGCGGGAACAGCCCTGCCAGAATACTTGTACTATAGCAGCGGAGATCAGGGGTAGAAATACCACTGTAACAGGGCTTTTTTAAGGAAAATATCATATATTCAAATTGGAGCAGATTATATGATAATTAGTCAGTAACTGATTTTGCAAGAAACATGAAAGAAGTCCTTAATAAAATAGAGTATCAGGGTGAAGAGGTTCTTCTGGTAAGAAATAAAAAAGACTTGTTAAACTTGTTCCCCAGAATTCAGGTGGTACTGCCCTGGAAGTCCTCTCGGAAATTTATCGAACTTTACCGGACTATGCAGCTGAAACCTGGCTTAGTGAAACCAGACTGGAGGACTTTAATCAAGAGATTCGAAAACCATGGGATGTCTAGTGGATACCTGTATCTGGATAGATATTGAACGAGGAAAAATCGGCTCTGCTGATGTGGCAATCCGACAAGCCCAGTAAAAATCTGTGGACTTGCTAAAGCGAAAACCCCTTTTACGGATTGATGAAGAGACAGGGGCAATCTATAGCCGGTTAGCTGCGGATCTATGCAAACAAGGAAAATCCAGTAATTATAGGATTATGGACCTATGGCTGGCTTCTCAGGCAATTCAATATAACCTCTTATTGCTTACCTGGAATCTTATAGATTTTAAAGACATACCGGGCTTATCGGTTGTTTCTCCATAGATTCTGCTGTTCCATTTTTTCCTTGCCCCCTTTACCTCAGGATGTTTTATCCGATAGGCTTTCTGCCAAACTGTAGCACTGTAAAAAGGAAGGTGTACTATGGCAGAATACAATAAGGTGGGTGAACGGATTAAAAGGATCCGGGAATCTCGAAAAATCAGTGTGGCGAACCTTGCTGAGCGGGCTGGACTGCATCCGGATCTGGTTGCGGCCCTGGAACAGAATGAACTCCCCCCGTCGCTGGCACCCCTCATCAAAATTGCCCGGGTCTTAGGGGTCCGATTGGGGACTTTTCTGGATGATGTGGATACCATCGGTCCGGTAGTTGCCCGCGCTGGTTCGCCGGTTCCGGCGGTGCGTTTTGCCGGCAGTTCCGGGGCTGCATCGAGTGATCTGGATTTTTATTCCCTGGCTCATAACAAGGCGGGCCGACACATGGAACCCTTTATCATCGATATCCATGGGTCTTCATCAAAGGATATACAGACCTCTTCCCATGAGGGGGAAGAATTCATCTATGTGCTCCAGGGTTCTGTGGAGATCCTCTATGGTAAGGAGCCCTATGTGCTTCATGAGGGAGATTCGATCTATCTGGATTCCATTGTAGAACACCATGTACACAGCACCGGTGGCGAGGCTCGGATTCTTGCAGTCGTATATACCCCCTATTAAAAGGAGCCTCCTATGTCACTGCAAAGCTCGGTACCGCTTTTAGAGAAAACCCTGGGCCAGGTTCTGGAAGAACAGACCCAGGCTCATCCCGATAAGGAATTTATTGTCTATTCAGATCGGAATCTTCGTTTTACCTATGCCCAGTATAATGAGCGGGTTAATGCTCTGGCCAAGGGCTTACTGGCCATAGGGCTTACAAAGGGTGACCACCTGGGAATTTGGGCGACTAATGTGCCCGATTGGCTCACCTTTATGTTTGCCACCGCAAAAATCGGGGTGGTGCTGGTAACGATTAATACAAACTACCGGACTGCGGAGCTGGAATACCTGGTGAAACAGGCCGATTTAAACGCCCTGGCCCTCATTGACGGTTGGCGGGACAACGATTATGTGGCTATGGTCTACGAGCTCATCCCGGAACTGCGTCATAGCGAACGGGGATATTTGCAGAGTGAGCGGTTTCCCTGTCTGAAGCATGTGATTTTTATTGGCCAGGAAAAACACCGGGGCATGTACAATACAAGCGAGCTTTTGCTCCTCGGTACCCATATCGAAGATGACCTCCTGGAAGCGGTCAAAAAGGAACTCACCTGTCAGGATGTCATCAATATGCAATATACCTCTGGGACTACCGGTTTTCCTAAGGGAGTCATGCTGACCCACCGGAATATCCTGAATAACGGCTACTTTGTGGCCGAAAGTCAGCGTTTTGGAGCCGATGAGCGGCTCTGTGTGCCCGTACCGCTTTTTCATTGTTTTGGCTGTGTCATGGCGGTTTTAGGTACCCTGACTCACGGGGGAACTTTAGTAATGCTCGAAAGTTTTGATCCTCTTTTGGTTCTAGCGTCGGTACAGAACGAGCGCTGTACCGCCCTGTATGGGGTGCCTACCATGTTTATTTCTGAGCTGAACCACCCCATGTTTTCCATGTTTAACACCTCATCTTTAAGGACGGGCATCATGGCAGGTGCGCCCTGTCCTACGGAGGTGATGAAACGGGTCATCAGTGATATGCACTGCAAGGATATCACCATTGCCTACGGGCTTACCGAATCTTCACCGGTTATGACCCAGACCACACCGGAGGATCCTTTTGAAATGAAGGTTGCTTCTGTGGGACGCCCCCTTCCCGGCGTAGAGGTGAAAATTGTGGACCCCGAAACCGGCGAAGATTGTGCTGTCGATGTGCAGGGTGAAGTGTGCTGTCGGGGTTACAACGTTATGCGGGGGTATTACAAAAAGCCTGAAGAAACCGCTAAAGCTATTGATGCCGACGGTTGGCTCCATTCTGGGGATCTGGGCACCGTCGATGCCCAGGGGTATTTCCGCATCACAGGCCGTATTAAGGATATGATTATCCGGGGCGGCGAAAACGTGTATCCCCGGGAAATTGAGGAATTCCTGTACAACCTGGAAGGTGTTAAGGATGTGCAGGTAGTGGGGGTCCCGAGCAAAAAGTATGGCGAAGAGGTGGGGGCCTTTATCATTATAAAGGATGGGGTATCGTTGGAAGAAGCCGATGTCCGGGATTACTGCCGGGGTAAAATCTCCCGGCATAAGATCCCCCGTTATGTCTTCTTTGTAAAGGAATACCCCATGACCGCTAGCGGTAAAATCCAGAAGTATAAACTGCGGGAACTGTCCCTGAAGCTTTTGGCAGAGCAGGGGATAGTTCCAGAATGAACCAATATCTATCATTCACTTCATTTCTCAGTCAACTGAAAAAATATAGAACCCTACATAAGGAGATACTTTGTATCCTTCTTGTCAGATCCTTTGCCAGAGGAACCCAGAGGGAAGATTCAGATATAGACATGGTGTTGCTCACCGAACAGAAAGAAACAATGCTTAGTAAGCTCTCCTGGGTTCATCAATTTGGTCACCTAATTTCTAGTCAGATAGAAGATTATGGTCGCATCACCTCCTCCCTGTACTGGCAAATAACTAATACTGCTAGTATACTAGCAGTATGAATACAATAGTTTCCCCTAAACCCTGGCATAAAGGGTATGTCATTGTTTTTTGTCTTTTAGCTCTATCAGGGTACATGATTTCCTGTAGTTCAGCTCGGTATGCTGAATCGGAATCCCGAGATTCTGAAACTGTACATTCTGAACCTCCGCCGGGTCTTGGGAGAGGTATAAATTTAGGAAACTATCTTGAAGCTAAGGGGTATGAGGGAGCATGGAGTGGCGGCCGGAAAATAGAAGCTACAGATTTGGAGCGAATCAGGAACCGTGGCTTTACTACGGTACGTATTCCGGTCCGTTGGTCTGATCATTGTCAGAAAGATCCTCCCTATCAAATCGATGCAGCCTTTATGGCTCGAGTCCAGGAAGTATTCGATTGGGCTCTTAAAGCAGAGCTTAATGTGGTACTTAATGTGCACCACTATGAAGAAATGATGAATGAAAGCCGATTGTTTTTACCGAAACATCGGGAACGGCTCGCAGCAATCTGGAATCAAATCTGTAATGCTTTCCCCTTGGACCGTTATCCTAAAGATTCGGTTGTTTTTGAGTTGTTGAACGAACCAAATGGAGCCGTTGGGTATGATGAATGGAATGCTATTATAGCAGAATTAACCGCACTGATTTGGGATAAAAACCAGCAGGCCCAGCGTAAAATCATGATAGGAACCGCTAACTGGGGTGGAGTAGGCGGGATATACAAATTACGATTACCAGATACTTGTAACAGGGATAATACAATAATCACCTTCCATTTCTATGAGCCCTTTCAATTTACACACCAGGGG
>Ga0101944_10007342_pt1 | contig 11080 bp, 8 predicted proteins | sample DewCreD2012metaG_FD_75245 | JGI IMG/M metagenome (GOLD analysis project Ga0101944, IMG submission 75245) | Hot spring sediment bacterial and archeal communities from British Columbia, Canada, to study Microbial Dark Matter (Phase II) - Dewar... ... | reverse complement strand
CGCCAGCCCCACGACGAGCGGCGGCAGGACGATGGGGATGTCGAGGAGGGCGTCCACGGCCGACTTGCCGGGGAAGTCGTACCGCGACATCAGGTATCCCAGCGGGACGGCGATCCACAGGGACAGGATGGCTGCGATCGTGCTGGTCGCCAGGCTCAGGTAGATCGAATACTGGATCTCGCGGGTTTGCAGCGCTTCCCAGAGGCGGGCTGGGGAGGAGAAGGAGGCATCGGCGGCCAGCAGGGCCACGACCACTGCCGCAGACAGGCAACCGAAACGACGTGCTCCCCTTGCATCATTCATGAGTCGCCTCCTTCAGGCTGATCAAACTGTAGCGGATTCTCCCGAGCCACGATGCACGAGGCGGCGGACCTCCCGCGGCGAAACGGAGAGGTCGGCGGCCTGGCGCGATTGTCAGCGAGGCCATGTACCAGCGGGATGGAGCGCCCGGAAGGTGCTGCCGCGCCGGCACGCGTGCAGGTGATACATGCGATACATCAGTGCGCCCTCTCCCCAGAGGTACCAGGCTTCGCGTATCGCCAGGCGAGCGGCAACGGGAAGCCCTGGCATGTCCCCTGACATGCCGGGATTCCACCTTACAAGTCGCGGCAGGTTTGTAAAGAAAAAAACACGACCGGGCCTCCCGACGGAAGCCCGGCGTGCCTGTTGCAGCGTCGGAGGTGTGGAGCCAAAGGGAGATCATTGTTTGCACCCGGTCCCGCGCAGGTTGCCCGCACTCGATCCAGATGCCCATCCTCTCCAGGGTCGTACCAGGCCAGTCACGGGGTGCGGACTGTTGCGGCTCTCCCGGTTGCTGCACGCTTCCGCGGGTCCAGGTGCATCCAACGGCCCGGCCAGCGCGGGCAACCGTACGCAGGCGACGCAATTGTACGCTTCACCAAGTGTCCACTGGCGGGGCGGCAAGTACCTGCGCCAGGGGTGCGGCCGGTTCTGTGCGGCGCGCGCCATGGCAAGTCCACGGGACGCGCATGATTAACCGCTGATTTTTCCGCAGGTTATAGATGAGGATGGATGGAGGAGCGAAATCGCGATTGCCTGCAGAAAGAACGCTAACTTTTTTTGGGAAATTGTTGTGCCGCGCGGGACACGCGCGCAATCATGCGCTGCGGCCGTTTGCAGGGAGCTTGACGTGTTACATGTATACAGGCGGCAACGTACAGGTCTCAGCCGATCAGGCCGCGAAGCCGTGACAGGAACAGTTCCATCTCCCGCACCAGGTTTACAGGAGATTGGTACTGCAAGTGAGGCTCGACCGTAAGGTAACCATTGTAGCCGGCCTGCTGCAACTGACGGATCTGGCTGGCCCAGTTGACTACGCCGTCGCCGAGCATCTCCCAACGGCCCTGGCCTGCCCTGCACGACGCGTCCTTGACGTGCACGTTGCCGACATATGGCCGCACGAGCGGATAGCCCTCGGACACAGGGTCTTCGGCGAAGCCGCCGTATACGACGTTGGCGGGGTCCCAGGTGACTCGCAAGGCAGGCGAGGCGACGGCCTGGACGATCGCCTGCGTCGCCCGGCCGGTGTCGGCCCAGGAGCCTTGGCCGTTTTCCAGGAGGAGTTGAAAGCCGGCGACGGCGGCCTTGTCGGCGGCGCGGGCGAGCGAGTCGATCACCACGGATGGGACGGGGGCGTCAGCGGGCACGTCATTGCTCTTGGGCAGCGCGAAGACGGTGACATTGCGGGTACCGACGCGGGCGGCGAACTCGAAGAAGCGCGGCAGCAGATCGTCGAGGTGCCGGCGGATCTCGTCGGCCGTGTCGGTGGATATGGGCACCTTCGAACCGTCGATCTGCATGACCGGCTTGAACAGGCCCGGCGAGATGGCGGTAACGGCGGCGCCGTAGGCTTTGACCGCGGCGGCAGTCAGGTCGCACGCCCAGGCGGGACAGGCCGGCAGCCGCCAGCGGTAGGCGTAGCGGAGTTCGTAATGCTGGATGGCCCACCGGGTGCCCAGTTCCAGGGCGGTGAACGGGTCGTGCGAATATTCGTCGGTAATGAGGGAGATGTTTGTGGCCATAATGGAGATGTTACAGGCACACGGCCAGACTGCAAAGCGATGAGGCCGGCCCCCCTGACAGATCACCGGCCGCAGGTCCGCCCCGACGGGACGAATGGGAGGCTCGGCATGACTGAGCTGCCGGCGCGCCCGAGACGGGGCACGGTCCGGCCCCCTATGCGGCTAATGTGGCTCCGGGAACCTGCCGATAACAGACGCATGTCACTGTTTCCGCCATGCCGATCAGGACACCCCTGTCGCTGTCTCCGCCATTGAGCCAGGCGGCCCGGCGGTTCTATGGAAGGATCTATCATGAAGAAAGTCCTGATCGTTTTGGGCGTGGTGTTCCTGGTCCTGATCGTCGGAGCAGTAAGTCTGATGGTAGTGGCGCAGCAAAGCGGCAGCGCCACGCAGGAGGTCTTCTTCAAGGCCGTCCAATCGGGCGACCCTGGACAGGTGACGGCCCTGTTTGACCCGGCTCTGCTGCAGGAGGTGGACGAGCCGGTGTTGGCCGCTTGGATGGCCTCGGTGAAATCCGGGCTGGGCAACTATGTCGGCCTGAGCAAGACGGACTTCTCAACGAGCATGAAGTACGACGACGGGGTGAAGTTTGTCGAGAGCAAGGGCACCGTCAACTTTGAGAAGGGTACCGCGACGTCCGAGATCACAATGCGGGACGGCCGCATTGTGGCCTGGAACGTGGTGTCCGACAAGGTCCCCGCGGATTGGTTCCGTGGACCCGCGAGCACCGAGCTGTACCAGAAGAAGGGACACGATTTCCTTCAAAAGGCCCTGAGCGGAGAGGTTCAGGCCGCCTTTGACATGGAGCACGAAAGCCTTCAGCAGGCGCTGCCGCTGGAGAAGTTTAGGGCCGCCCTGGAGAGCGTCAGCCGATCCGGCGGGGCGCTCAAGGCGATCCAGTACGAATCCAGCACGGTCTCGGGCAAGGCGCCCCGGCTCACGCTGAGGCTCCTGTACAAGGTCGAGTTTGAGAAAGGGGCGGTACCTGCGTCGGTTGAATTCCAGTTCGCCGGGCTCAAAGGCCACATGACGGCCTTCGCGGTTCCGGCTGACTGACGTTCAGCACCGCTGTCCTGCCGACCGGCCAAGCGGTGGGCCGATGCCACTGCCTTGGCATGCGTGGTACCGGCGCAGCATTCACGACTTCTTGGATCAAAACAGGGGGAATAACCAATCTGTGCGGTTGCGAGTGGAGCTGCGTCCAGCCCTTTGGTGTCGGACCGGTGTCGCGCCCGGGCGAGGGCCGTCCACATGCCAGTCACATACCACCGCTCCCCAGCGATGATCGTAACCCATTGCGTCGCCTAGGGCTCGAACCTAGGACCCGCGGATTAAGAATCCGCTGCTCTACCAACTGAGCTAGCGACGCGCTGCGTGCTGAACCATGTCTGCCAAGGATTGTACGCCTCAAACAGGCTTTGCGGCAGGTTCAACGACACGCATAAAAATAGGGCCGGAGCGGTCGGCTGTCAACACCAGGCAGGCAGAAGGGGGCGGGTAGAAGACGCAAGCCTATCGCGGGGAAGGGGTGGGGCATGGCTGCCACGCTCCAAAAACGACTAGGTGACGAGCTGACAGGATGAGACAGGCCAACAGCTGTCCGTTGTCCGTCGGTCGTGGCGAAGGCAATGGAGGCTGCGGCGGCGGTTGACAGCCCAGTCCAACGGCGATACCTAGGCCTGCAAGGTACCGAACCCTGAAACCGTGCAAAGTGGTTCCGATAATGGCATTGTCGCAGGCAGATCATCTCGATCTGAGCGAAGCAGGCGCGGCGGCGCTGGCTGTCCGGGCGGCGCCGCAGCTGCGGGCTGGGGCAAGATCCAGCGCACTGATGTGGGCGCTCTTGGCCTGCGCGATGTTCCTGTCGGCCGTCGGCTGCGTGTTCTACGGGCCGCGCGTGTTGATCATCGCCACGACATGCCTGGCAGCTGCCGGGCTGACGGAGGTGGCCTGCGCATGGGTGGCCCAGCGGCCGTGGCCGAGCGGGATCGCACACAGCCTGGCCGTGGGGCTGATCGCCGGACTGATGCTGCCGGCGACGGCGCCTTGGTACGTAGCGGCGGCTGGGGCGTGCCTGGCGGTGGGCGTGGGCAAGTGGGCGATGGGCGGGCTGGGACATTATCCATGGAACCCGACGGTACTGGCAGTATTGGGGATCTACGCTCTCTGGCCGGAGTATGTCGCCCCGCAAAGGTGGCCCCTGCTGGCAAAGCAGCACGTGATCGTCGGGAACGGATTGCAGCTGGGCCCGCTGGCGGTCAGTCACGTCCCGATCGATTGGGGGACGACGGTGCCGCCGGGCGGGGCGATCGGTTTTGCCGTGGTGCGGGCGGATGCAATCCTTAACCAGGCGGCTGAGCCGGCAGCGCCCGGGCAGGCGGTACCGCTGGATGCGGTGGTGCGGGATTTGTTGCCGTCGTGGTGGGATATCCTGACGGGCGCGGTGGCCGGGCCGATCGGGCAGGGATCGGTGCTGGCACTGGTGCTGGTGTGGCTGGCGCTGATCTGGCGGGGGTATCTGCGATGGCCGCTGCCCATCGCGGTGCTGGGCGGGGCCTTCATCGCGGCCGCGGTGCTGCCGGTGAGTCCGTGCGGGTGGTGGCCGATCGGGTATTCGGCTGACGGCATGCCGCTGGGGCTGGTCTGGGTGGGCTACCAGGTGCTGCTGGGGCCGACGTTGTTCACCGCGATACTGCTGGCCGGCGAGACGGTGACAAGCCCCATCACCAACCGCGGGCAGGTGCTGTACGGGCTGGGAGTGGGGATTCTGACGGTGACGCTGCGGTGGTGGCCGGTGGCATTGCTGTCGGGCTGCTGGGCGGTGCTGGCGATGAACACACTCGTGCCGCCGATCGAACGACTGGTCCGGCGTTGGCGCCTCGTGGCGGGGCGGTAAACTATGTCGATGCTACAGCAGGATTCGGAACATCCGGAGCAGGCAAAAAGCGGCGAGCCGGTTGAGCAGGCGGATCGCGAGGCGGATCCGGCGGATGCGCTTCCGCTCGAACCGCAGGCGGGGCAGCCCGCTGCGCAGGAAGCAGCGCCCGATCTTCTGCCGGACGGGCTGGCCGCTGGCGAGGTGATCGAGGCGCTCCTCTTTGCGACGGACGCGCCGCTGCCGGCCGGCAAGATCGCGCAGGTGCTGGAGCGCGGCACATCCCGCCAGGTTCGCAGGCACATCCAGCAGCTCAACGAGCGGTACGAGCAGGCGGGCGCAGCCTTTCGGATCGAGGAAGTGGCGGGCGGCTACCAGATGCTGACGCTGCCGAAGTTCCAGCCGTGGCTGGCGAAGCTGCTGCGGGCCAGGCAGGAGAGCCGCCTGTCCCCGACGCAGATGGAGACCCTGGCGATCGTCGCGTACAGGCAGCCGGTGCCGCGGGCCGACATCGAGGTGATCCGCGGCGTAGCGTGCGGCGATGTCATTAACCGGCTGCGCGAGCTGGGTCTCGTAAAGATCGTCGGCCGGGCGGAGGATGTCGGCCGGCCGCTGCTGTACGGCACCACGAAGAAGTTCCTCCGGGTCTTCGGCCTGGGCAGTTTGGATGACCTGCCGCGGGTGGAGGAACTCAAGGCCCCCGAACCGGCCAGGCCCGCGCCGACGCCGGCAACTCAACCGCAGCAGGCGGAGCCCGAACAGCCGGCCGGGGCGGCGGCGGAAGCGACTTCAACGCAGACCCCGCAGGAACCGGAGCAAGAGCCTCGGGAGCCGGCGTCGGAGCAGGCGCGGTAGTAGGCGGCACTCCGCAGCGAGACCATTGGCACAGGATCCTCTGCGTCGGGAACACCGCATGGCCGCAGAGCATGCGGTTGTGGCACCCGGCCATCCACGAAGCGAGCCTAGCCCCGGACCTCCGCCCCCCGATCTCCTGACACGATTGTTCAAGGTCTTGTGCAGTTCACAGGGTAGGCAGCACGCGAAAACGGCCAGACCGGCTATCGGACTGTTCGGAGTTATCCTGTTCGTCCTGTAGATCCCCGTCCGGCCCGTTGGCGTCCGGCAGGCGAGCAGGTATGCTCGGGGCCACTGTCCGCGATCCGGCGGGCGGGCATCTGGATAGACAGGGCGCGTTCTATGAAGCGATCTCTCAATGCGGACCCTGCCACTTGGCGGTACAAGGCCCTTATCGGGACGGGGGGCATCGGGTCGGGGACGTTTTTTGCCCTCAAGGGGAATCATACGCTTGGGCGAGAGGAGAGCCGCTCCGGGCGGTTCCTCGACCGGCGCGATTATTGCAAACTGCACATCATCCAGCATTACGTGGCGGTCCTGATGGGGGCGGGGTTCGTCACCGTGCCGGTCGGCAAGGTTGGCGATGATGCGCCGGGCCGGCAGATGATCGAGGAGATGCGCGAGGCGGGACTGTCCGTCGAGCATGTTCAGGTCGTACCCGGCGATCAGACGCTCTACTCGATCTGCTTCGTCTACCCGGATGGCACAGGCGGGAACCTCACCGTCGATGACTCTGCCTGCGCGAAGGTCGATCCGGAGACGATCCGACGGGTGGAAAAGGAGTTCGCCCGCTTCGCGGGCACCGGCATGACGCTGGCAGCACCGGAGGTCCCGCTGGAGGCGCGGGCCGAACTGCTGCGGCTTGGTAGACAATACCGGTTCTTCAATACGGCGTCGTTCACGTCGGGGGAATTGCAGGCGGCAGGCACGACAGGCAACCACAAGCGGCACACGGATGGACACGATGGGGGCCTCGTCCGCGACATGCTGGCTATGGTGGATTTCCTGGCGATTAACAGGCATGAGGCAGCCATGCTGGCGGGAGTGCCGGCGGAAGAGTCGCCGCAGAGGGTTGTCGACGGCGCGATAGAAGTGCTGCGCGGCATTCAGCCGCAGATGCGCTTTTCGGTGACGGCCGGGGCCAAGGGCAGCTGGACGTGGGATGGAAAGGCGGTGTCGTTCGTGCCGGGACACCGCGTGAACGTCGTCAACACGGCCGGGGCGGGCGATTCGTTTCTTGGCGGGATGATCGCCGGAATCGCGCTGGGCCTGCCCCTGGCGGAGGCGCAGCAACTGGCTACATTGGTAGCGGCGTTGAAGGTCACCAGCTCGCACACGATCAACAAGGATATCGACCGCGACTCGCTGCGAGCCCTGGCAGCGCAGGTGAACGCCCGCCTGAGCAAGCGGGTGCGCCACTTGTTGGAGGTTGCACCATGAGCGTCACGATGCGGATCCTGCAGCAGTTCGACCCGGCCCACGAACGCGAGTTCATGGACCTGGAGAAAAAGTTCGCGGAGTTGGAAAAGAAGCGGCCGGATTATCCCAAGGGAAAGCGGATGAAGCCGATCGCAGCCGAGCAGCCGTGCAACACGCTGATCTGGCAGTGCGAGTTCGAGAGCCTGGACGCGGCCAGGAAGGCGTTGTCATTCTTCGAAGGCGACGCATCGCACGAGGCGTTGTTCGTCAAGCAGGTGCCGTTCTTCCGGCAGGTGAAGATCGAGTTTTACGAGAATTTGAAGTTCTAGCGTGCGGAGACGGATGTTAGGCCAACGGCATTGGTGTGCAGAGCACACCCTGCGTGGGCTTGCTGTTACTATGAACTATTAACTATTGACTATTAGCTATTGACGCCCCCCATGAAAATCATCGACATGCACACCCACGTCTTCCCGCAGTATGTCCGGCTGGCCGTCGAGGTGATGGACCGCTGTGGGATCGAGTCATCGGTCACGCTGGCCTGGCATGACGGGTTCGGCGATACGCTCCGCCGGCACCTGGAGGTGTTCAACGCGTACCCGGGCCGGTTCGCCGTGTTCGGCAACGTGGACTTCAAGAGGATCAACGAGCCTGACTTCGGCGACAAGGCGGCCCGGCAGATGGAGCTGGATGTCGCGGCGGGCATGCGCGGGCTGAAGATCTACAAGGCCCTGGGACTTGATTACCGGCATCCAGACGGCTCGTTCTGGCGGGTGAACGATCCGCGGCTCGACCCGATCTGGGCGGCAGCCGGCGAGCTGGGCATCCCGGTGCTGATCCACACGGCCGACCCGATCTCGTTCTGGGAGCCGGTGAACGAACGCAATTTCTGGAACGGCGTGCTCTACGGCGAGTACGCGTGGTGGACCTACTACCGCAAGGACTATCCGTGCCCGGAGGCGCTGCTGGGCGAGCGGAACGACCTGATCGGGCGCCATCCGAAGACGATCTTCATCGCCCCGCACGTCGGCAGCAAGAGCGACTGCCTGGACTGGGCGGCGGATGACCTGGACACATTCCCGAACCTGTACTATGACATCTCGGCGCGGATCCCCATCCTGGGAAAGAATGCCCGCTGGGCGGCGCACTCGCGGGAGTTCCTGCTGAGTTACCAGGACCGCATTCTCTTCGGAACCGACATGATCTATGACGATACCAACGTGCCGACGGGCATGCAGGCCCAGGCGCTCTACCAGCCGGGCGAAATCCCGCTGGAGGGCGCCGACCCGCTGCGTAGGTACGTCGAGACCTCGTGCGAGTTCTTCCAGTCGCACCTGGACTTCCTCTGCACGGACAAGGTGCAGACCAACCCGCCGTTCAAGAGGATGAAGCAGGGAATCACGATCACCGGCGTGAACCTGCCGAAGGACGCCTGCCAGAAGATCCTGTACCGCAACTTCCAGCGGCTGATGAGCAAAACGCCTGCTCCGACCCGGTAACACGGATGCCCTCGCCGGATTTGTCTGCACGCCCTCGCCGCGTCCCGGGCCGGTGTTTCGCCTTGCATTCATACGCGCAACAGTTACGCTAGCGAGTATGAAACGCGTCTTCTGGCTGCTGCCGCTGCTGATCCTCCCGGTGCTGACCCTTGGCATGCTGGCCTGGTCCCTGGCCGAGCAGGCCGAGGACCAGGCCCTCTCCGTCCAGCGCCGCCAGCACGAGCAGATGGTCGCCACGTGCGTCTCTGCGTTCAAGCACCGGATCAATGCGCTCGGCGGGCAGTTGCAGCAGTGGGTGATCGACCTGCGAAGCGATGTGCCGTCGGCCGAACCGCCCGCCCTTGGGCAGGCGTGGACCGTCGTGTTCGATGCAGACGGCCGGTGTTGGTACCCGCCAAAGTACAGCGCAGGCCCGCAGGACCTGGCCGCGGCCTCCGCCGGCGGCGCCGGAACGCACTGGGCCGAGCTACTGGCGGAGGCGGCCCGGCTGGAGCAGTCCAGCCCGTCGACGGAGCTGGCCGCCGAGCAGTATGCGGCGCTGGACCGCGACCCGGCGCCGGCTTCGGTTCGGGCGACAGCTGTACTGGGCCTGGCACGGTGCATGCGGCGACTGGGGCGGACGGGGGAGGTCACGAGGCTGTACCGGCGGGCGGCAACCGAGTTCGCGGGCACGCTGGATCAGACCGGCATGAACCTGGGGGCTGAAGCGGCCGCAGCGAATTTCAAGTTCGCGCAGGGAACGGGCGAGCCCGTCCTGACCGCGCAAGCCTGGCGGGAGTACGCCGATGGCCTGGTGGGCGAGCGGTTTGCCATGCCGTGGGCGGCGGCGCTGGCGCACGTGACGGGTGCATGGGCCCAGGTGCCGTTGGCGGCTGACGCACCCGACGACCTGGAACGCCGACGAAAGCTGGTGCTGGCGAAGGAGCAACTCGAGCAGATGGAGTACGCGGTGCGGATGGTGCCGGCGGCCAGCGCGACGGACATCGCCCACCTGCTGCCGCGAGACGACCTGTTGCTGCTGGCCCAGCCGGTTCGTTCGGCGGAACCGGCGGTGTTCGTCGTGGCGGCCTTCGCGATGGAGTGGGTCCAGCAAAACATCGCCCGGACGCTGATCGGCGAACTGAACCCGGCCGGCAACACCCGGCTGTGCATCCGCGACGACAGTTCTCACCGGCTGATCGCAGGAGAAGAGCCGCCGGCCGGGCCCATGCGGACGGAGGCATCGCTGCTGGACTCGGGCCTGCCGTGGACGGTGTGCGCCGGCTTTGCGAACTTGCAGGCCCTGCAGGCGCAGGCGTCGCGGCGGAAGATGTTGTTGAGCGGGTCGATCGCGGGGCTGGTGGCGCTGATCGGGGTGGCGACGCTCCTGGCGGTGCGGATGGTCCAGCGCGAGATGGAACTGTCGCAACTCAAAAGCGATTTCGTGGACAACGTTTCGCACGAGTTGCGCACCCCGGTGACCAGCATTAAATTGTTCAGCCAGATGCTCAGCACGGGACAGATCATCGAGCCGGACAAGCAGCGGGAGTATCACCGGCTGCTGTCCAGCGAGAGCGACCGGCTGATGCGGATAGTCGAGAACATGCTGGACTTCTCGCGGATCGTGGCCGGACGGATGCGGTTGCGGTTCGAAACAGTGGACGTGGCCGAGTACCTGGCGGAGTTGCATCGGCAGTTGCTGATCCAGGCCCGGCCGACGGGCCACAAGATCCACCTGCACCTGGGGCGCGATCTGCCAACCTGCGTGCTGGACCGCGATTCGATTGGGCGGGCGGTGGCCAACCTGGTCTCCAATGCGATCAAATACAGCGCCAAGGACCGGGAAATCACCTTGACGGCCCAGCGGCGCGATGGCATGCTCAGCATCATGGTGCGCGACCGCGGCGTGGGCATCCCGCCGCAGGACCTGCCGCACGTCTTCGAACGGTTCTACCGGGCGCGGCATAGAGATACGGAGCACATTCAGGGGACGGGCTTGGGTCTGACGATCGTCAAGGACACGGTTCAGCGGCACGGAGGCACTGTTCGCATCGACAGCCGACTGGGCGAGGGAACAGTGGTCGAACTGCTGTTGCCGATTCATCCGGGAGCGGCAGCACGTGAAAAAGGTACTGATTGTCGAGGATGATCCGGCGCTGGTCATCGGCATCGGCGATTTCGTGCGCGGGTTGGGGTATGCGGTGACGGTGGCGCGGGACGGCGAGCAGGCGCTGCGGTTGTACGAGTCCGTCAAGCCGGATCTGGTGCTGCTGGACCTGATGCTGCCCAAACGCAACGGCATCGAGATCTGCCGGTTCATCCGCAACCGCGGGGATATCACGCCGATCATCATGGTCACGGCCAAGGGCCAGTTGCAGGACCGGGTCGCGGGGCTGGACGTCGGGGCGGAC
>Ga0101944_10007340_pt1 | contig 11084 bp, 9 predicted proteins | sample DewCreD2012metaG_FD_75245 | JGI IMG/M metagenome (GOLD analysis project Ga0101944, IMG submission 75245) | Hot spring sediment bacterial and archeal communities from British Columbia, Canada, to study Microbial Dark Matter (Phase II) - Dewar... ... | reverse complement strand
TGCCCCAATCCCCGTAAAGCAGCGCCGCGGCCCGTTTCCAGTCCAGATTGCGCGGGCGATGTGCTTCGAGGGTGGCCAACTTGATTCCCGGTGGTTGTCCTGGGGACCGGGGTCCGGTGCGCCAGGACGCCAAGCGGGCTACCGGACCGGACGGGGTGTGTCAACCCCGGGCGAGCGCGCTCCAACGCTCCCAGCAGGCCCGGAATCCGGGGGCGAAATCGTCCGGGCGACGTGTCACCCAGTCATCCACCACGGACACCGGGAAAAACAACCCGGTCTCGATCTCGGCAGGCGGCCGACCCAGGTTCTCCAGGCCGAAAGCGACCTCGTCCTCGACTGTCATCGTGAACAGCTGGCTTTCAGGCTCCTGGAAGACGAGGCCGACGCGCGTGGCCAGCTCGGCCACCGGGTGGGTGCGGGTGTTCCAGTCGCCGATCCAGACATCGCCCCCGAAGACCCCACCGGTCGCCTGCGGCACCAGGCCGTTCAGCGCCAGGCACAGCGTCGTCTTGCCCGCGCCGACGCCGCCCATCACCGCGACGAATTCGCCGGGCGCGATGCGCAGGCTGACATCGCACAGGGCCGGGGAGATGGCGGCCTCGTCCGGCGGCGCCCCGGCTCGCGCCCCCGGATAGGCATAGTACAGGCTCTCGATGCGGATGGCCGGGTCAGTCACGCTGGCTGCCTGTCAGACCGGGCCGGGTCACATCGCCCGGCGCGGCTCAGCGCTCGCGCCAGGTGCGCGGCTGCGCCAGCTGCTCGAGGCCGGGATAAGCGCGGCGCACGGCCAGGACCAGGAGAACGCCGATCACGCCGCCAATGGCGACCTGCGGCAAATTCACGGTGACCGCCTCAGCCGCAGCCGGGCCGAAGCCATACAGGAAGTACTCGATGCCGAAGTAGCCGGCCACCATGATGACGCCGCCGACGATCCAGCCGGCGAGCAGCCCGATCATCCCGCGCCGCCAGCCCAGCCACCCCGCCACCAGCCCCTGCACGCCGTGGATGAGGAAGGACCACACGGCAAAATGGGCATAGCCGCCCAGGATGTCGGCCAGGCCGGTGCCCAGGCCGCCGACGACAAAGCCGATGACCGGCCCAAAGGCAAAGGCGGCGAAGTAGACACCGACGTCAGCCAGTGTGAAGTAGCCGCGCGTCGGCGCAAAGGGGATGCGCACCACCAACGTCAGCACCGCCGTCACGGCAGCAAGCACGGCCACCAACGCAATGGCACGCACACCAGAACCAGACAGCCGGGATGTTCGAAGCATGGTGCACCTCCTGTGAAAATAGCCGATTGCTGGCAGCAAGTAGCCAGCCGCCGCCCTGGGAGCGCCGAGCCCCAGCTCGGCCATCCCCGGCCATTTTCATGCACTGTTGGTGTGCAAGCGCTCATGGGGAACTCCCGTGAAAATAACCGGTTGCGGGCAGCGAGTAGCCAGCAGCGGGCCTGGGAGCGCCGACGCAGTCCCGGTGCTGTTCCGGGAGCCCCAGCTCGGCTCGGCGCTCCCAGGCCGGGCAACCATTGCCTGCGAACGGCTGTTCTCATGGGACGCTATGTTCCTGGGAGCGGCAGGGAGACCAAGCCATCAGGTCGCTGGTACTCAGTCTACTTCCCCCAGGTAGATCATCAGGACAATGAAGGCGATGTAGAGCACGATGCCGGCCAGAACGAGCAGCAGGATGAACAGCCCGCTGGCGATGCCGATCCACGACCAGGTGCGGGTGCGACGGGCGTCCACTGCGTGATTGGCCGACATGACCCCGATCAGTCCCAGGACAATCGGCGCCAACGGCAGACAGTAGTAGATGCTGTTGCAGGTCAGACAGGAGGCCAGCACGATGATGCCACTGAGAAGCGCCCCGTAGGCGGCCAGGTCGTACGTGTTGCCCATAAAGGTGATGCGCACCCCCGGCGGGCGTACCGTAGCGGTCGGTGGCGGTGTCTGCTCGGCCGGCGATTCCACCGCCGCTGCTTCCGCAGTCGCCGCGTCCGCAGGTGGCACTGCCTCATCAATGGGTCTGACCTCGTCCGGCGTCAGATCAACGATCGGACCTTCAGGGGTTGAGTTCTCCATGGTCTGCCTCCCGAGAGACTACGGCGCCGGGGTCACAGCATGCTCCAGCGACCACCTTTCTTTCGAGCCGGGGGAATGGGGTGGCTGCCGCAAACACCTACCCGCCCCGGCCTGTGTCCAGCTTGCGGTAGACCTCCAGAATCTCGGCTGCGATATTGGGCCAGTCGTACCGTTCGGTGGTCTGGCGCGCCTGCTCACCGAGCTGGTCGCGCAAGAAGGGATGCCTGATCAGAAGTAGGATTTTGTCGGCCAGCGCGTCCGGGTCGCGTCCGGGCACCAGGAAGCCGTTGTAGCCGTTCTGAATGCTGAACGACAATCCGCCGACATCGGCACCAATGACCGGCGTCCCACACGCCATTGCCTCCAGGGCAACCATGCCGAACGACTCATAGTGTGATGGCATTACCACCACGTCGGCGGCGGAATAGTGCCACACGAGCTGGTCCTGATCCCTGGCGCCCATAAACATCACCAGTTCGCCGATGCCAAGCTCGTTGCGCAGCTGTTCCAGACGCTTCATCTCGGTCTGATTGGTGTCGCCACCGTCGGCCCCGTCGCTGCCGATGATGCACACACACAGGTCCTCCTGCCAGTTCGGCATCTGGTCGGTGACCCGCTTCATCGCACGAATCAGGATGTCAATCCCCTTCAACGGCTGAATGCGCCCGACGAACAGCACCATGTGGTGATTGGGCGGCATCCCGAAATGAGCCTGCGCCTCCGCGCGCGGGATGGGATGAAAGAGGCGTCGGTCGACGCCCGGCGGCACCACCGCGATGCGACTCTCATCGGCGCCATAGGCCGTCATCATCTCCGACTTCTCGATCGGAGTAGCCGCGATGAGACGGTCGGCGAACTGCATAATCTGGCGTTCGATCGCGATGCGGCGCTCACTTTCGCGCTCGCTGGGAGCGGCCACCAGGTTCTTGAAGTGACCGAGCGTGTGGAACATCTGGACGATCGGCGCCCCCCACGCCGCACGCAGGTCACGCGCCGCCCATCCCGACAGCCAGTAGTGACTGTGAATCACATCGTAGCGCAAGCCTTCACGCTGAGCGAAGTCGAGCGTACGTTCGACGAACTCGGGCAGGTGGTCGAGGACGACGTTCTTGTCGAGGGGCTGTTCAGGCCCGGCCGGAATGTGGATCACGCGCGCCCGCTCACCCAGACGCTGTTGACCGGTGATGCGGGGAATGCTGGCGTCCTGCGAGCGCGTATAGACATCCACCGCAATCCCCCGTCGCGCCAGCTCGCGGGTGAGGTCGCGCACGTAGACGTTCATGCCGCCCGTTTCCTTGCCACCCAGCGTCGCCAGGGGACAGGTGTGAACGCTGATCATCGCGACACGTTGGGTCATCACTGCCTCATCGGTGACAGGTAGCCAGCGCCGATACTATAGCATAACGTGGACAGAATGGAAACCTGGCGTCAGGCTTGCGGGCCTGAACGGCGCAATTTACGGCTTCGTGGATTGACTATTGACATTTTGGAGAACATTTGCATATAATTGAATGGACTCCGCACCTGAAATCATCTCACGTCGCAGCACCTCCTCCTCTTCCTCTCTCAGGTCGAAGCCCGCGCAGTCAGCAGCCGTTCAAGTGAAAAGGAGGCAATCCGATGTCCACGCAGGGAATGTGCCGCGGCCGACGGCTTCGCCTGGCGGCGATCGTCGGCCTCGTGTTACTGGCCGCGTCCGTTGCGGATGCGGCGATGGCCCAGGCGCCGCTGGGCGCCGGTCCGCCGTTCCTCATCAGCTCGGTGCAAGACCACGATACTGATCCGGCGGTAGCCTACAACCCCGGTCAACATCTGTATGTGGTGGTGTGGGATAAGAATGGCGCAATTATGGGGCGCGTCGTGGATGAACGCGGCGCGCTGCTGCACGCCGAGTTCGTCGCCAACGGTGCCTTCGGCGCCACGAACGGCAGCTCGCCTGACGTGGCCTACAACAGTGCCAGCAACACCTTCCTGGTTGTGTGGAGGCAGTATCAGGGGGGCGCTCTGCCGCACGGTGACATCTACGCCATGCGGCTGCCGGGGAATGGCTGGGGGGTACAGGGTCAGTTCTGGGTGTCGCTCACCAGTGGAGCGTACCGTCCTCGCGTCGCGGCCAACCCCCACGATGGGGAGTTCCTGGTGGTCTGGTACAGAGTTGATGGCGGCATCTACGGACAGCGCGTCGCTGCCGCCGCCGGCGCAGAGCGGATCGAGAGCGAGATCCCGGTAGCTCTCGGCAGCGCCACCCCGGGAAACAGATTTGGGTACGAGACACCCGACGTGGCCTACAACGCCAGCCAGAACCGTTACCTGGTTGTCTACACGCGTTACCAGCCGGACCTGGGTCCGCGCGTGTACGACATCTGTGGCCGGGTAGTGAATGCCGACGGGACGATGCCCGCCGGCCAGATCACCATTGACAACTCACTCCAGGCTCAATGGCAACCCGCCGTGGCGGCGTGCGCCATGGACCCGGCTCACCCTTTCTTGGTCGTGTACGACGATGACTTCGATCAAGAACACTATAGCGGCCGTGTCTACGTGACAGGACGGCTGCTGAACGCCGACGGCAACCCTGTCGAGCTCATTAACATCACCCCACCCCCCTACCCGTCAGAGTTCAATCCGGCTGTCGCCGCCTCGGATGGGTTCGGTTACACTGTCGTGTGGGCGCTGGAGAGTGGGGGCACGGTGCGCATCTGGGGTCGCCGGGTCCGGCCCGATGTCTCGCTGGAGGCGGCCTTCGAGATCTCGGCACGCACCGGGGCGCCGGCTGGGTCCGAACAGAATTACCCGGCGATCGTCGGCGGCTCGCCGTCAGCGTTGGTGGTGTGGGTAGACAATGGCTGGGGCAGCGGGACGTTGGATATCGCCGGGCGGTTGCTCGGCTTTCGCGCACAGTTGCCGGTGATCCGGCGATAGGATGGGCACGTCGTCAGGCAACGCAAGGGCCGCGCAGGGGGGTCCCCACGCGGCCCTGTCGCTGGCAGAGGCCGGCGCGCGGCTAGATCGCCGCCAATACGCTGTCCCTGACCTGGATGGGAGTTGCGTCGGCGGCCAGGATGGTGGCGGCGTGGGTACGCGCTTTCGGCATCGCCTCGGCGATATACACGCGCGCCACATCGGCCTTGCGCTCGGAGATGCGCCCATCCTGGAGAAGCAGCCAGCTGTTGATGGTGTACACGGCCAGATCCACCAGATCGTTGGCGTAGTAATCAATAACCGGTCGCTCCTTCTCGCGCAGACTGTCCTCACACTGCTTCAGAAGGGCGTTGGCTTCCTCCAACTCCCGCCTGAGCGGTTCCAGTGACGGCCCGTAGTCCAGGTCGGCCCAGCTGTCCAGCAGGTCGTCCAGTCCGTGGGCCAGCAGCTTGCCGATGGCAGCCACCACCTGGAGCTGGCTGGTGCCCTCGTAGATGTTGGTCACGCGGATGTCGCGGAAGTGACGCTCGACGTTGAAGTCGCGCATGTAGCCGACGCCACCGTGCACCTGCATCGCCTGGTAGCACACGCGGTTGCCCATCTCGGTCGCATAATACTTGGCCAGCGGCGTCAGCGCCTCGGCCAGGCGCGAAGCGTCCTTGAGACGCTGGCGGGCCGACTTGTCAGGATTCTCTGCCTGAGCCAGGTATCGCTCGTAGGCCTTGGAGAGATCAACCCAGATGCTGGTGCGGTAGATCAGGCTGCGCGCCGCTTCGATCTCGGCGCGCATCGTCAGCAGCATGCGGTAGACTGCCGGCAGCTGGGCGATGGGCACGCCGAACTGCACCCGTTCGTGCGCATACTTGTGAGCCTCGCGGTAGGCCGCCTCGGCAATGCCCACCGCCTGCGCCGACACAGCCAGGCGTGCGCCGTTCATCAGCGCCATCGCATAGCGGATTAACCCGAAGCGCTGCTTGCCGATCAATTGGGCAGGCGTGTTGTTGAACTGCAGCTCGCAGGTGGGCGAGGCGTGGATGCCCATCTTGTCCTCGATGCGCCGCGTCTGCACCGTCTCATCGCGCTCGACCAGGAACATAGACAGCCCACGAGCGTCAGCGGTGCCCTCCTCGCTGCGCGCCAGAACCACCAGTACATCGGCACAGCCGTTGGTGATGAAGCGCTTGACGCCGTTGATGCGCCAGGTCTGGGCAGCCTCGTCCCACGTGGCGCGCGCCTGGACCGATCCCAGGTCAGACCCCGCATCTGGCTCGGTGAGCACCATCGCACCGCTAACCTCGCCACGTGCGAAACGCGGCAGGATGCGCGCCCGCTGCTCATCGGTGCCGAACTCGGCAATGGTGGAAGCGATCTCCTGCAGGCCAAACACCGTCATCAGTCCGGCCTCGGCACGCGACAGGATCTCGACCATCATCTGGTAGATGGTCTCCGGCACATTCATGCCGCCATATTCCCACGGCAGCATCACGCCCATCAGCTCGGCCTGCTTGAGCGCGCGGATGGCATCCTGCGTTGCCCGGGCGTACTCCACCTTCCCATCACGAAACTGCGCGCCCTCAGCGTCGGCCTCAGCCGCGCGCGGCGCAACGATATTGGCGCAGATGTCGCCCAACACCTCCAGAAGGATGCGGTAGTTGTCGCGCGCATCCTCATAATTGCGCGGCGCCGTGGGGTAGCGATCGCGATAGCTGTAGCCGCGCTCATTGAGCTCGACCACCTCGCGCAGGTCAGCGTTGTCGAAGTAGAAAAGCAAATCGGGATTATCCAGAAAAAAGTTATCAGCCATTCAAGCACTCCGTTCAAGTCTCAAATATCAAATGACAAATACCAAACCGCCGGCCCGAGACAACGTCCTCTGTGCCAGGCCGGGCAGGAACACGTGCCTTGCCTGGGCCTTGCCACCCGTCACTTGACATTTGTCATTTGATATTTGCCATTTGCCATTTGATATTTGAGGTTCTGTGTTTCCTCTGTTCCCCGCCAGGGACGGAAGCGCCTCGGCGCGAACAATTAATTGGACTACGCCTTGCCAAACGCCTCTTTCACACCCCGCGTGTTCAGGTAGTAGATTATGATCGCGTTGATCACAATCGAGACCACCCGGGAACCCCAGTCGCCGTACAGAGCGCCCTGGATAATGGTAATCACAATGCTGGCCACCAGGACAATGATGCCCAGCGTCCACGCCCATCCTTTGAGCGACCAGGCGCCAATGGCGAAGATCAGTTCGCCGACGCTGAGTACCAGCAGGATCAGCCCCAGCACGATCGCACCGGCGCCCTCGGCCACCGCCCCCACACCGGCGCCCATTGCGCCCAGACCGAGCAGCGCGATGCTTCCTATAATCCCGAAGATGCCGCCGATGGCTGCCAGGATGGCCAGGATGGTGACACCCGTAGGTCTCTTTTTCTGCTCCATCTTCTCTTCTCCTTTGACTTGGACTTGCCGTGCAACGCACGGACCGCGGTCTGCTCTTCTGAGATACCTGTCGTGGTCACGAGGCGCCCCCGTCCCTGGCGAGGAGGGGTGGGCAGCCATACACGCTTGTCTTCCCGCACACCCCTACCCCCTCTCCATCCAGGGGGGGCAGGGTGTGGGGTTCATTTCGCCTTTTCGCGCAGGGCCTTGATCATCAGCGGAATCACCTCGGCTGCGTCGCCGATAATCTTGTAATGGGCAATCTGCATAATCGGCGCATTCGGATCGGTGTTGATGGCTATGATCTTGTTGGAATCGCTCATCCCGGCGCGGTGCTGGACAGCGCCTGAGATTCCGGCCGCGATGTACAGGCGCGGGCGCACGGTGGTGCCGGTCTGGCCCACCTGATGCTCGCGCGAGATGTACCCGGCGTCCACCGCCGCGCGTGAGGCACCCACCTCGCCGCCCAGCAGGTTGGCCAGGTCCTCCAGAAGTTGAAACTCCTCCTTGCTGCGAATCCCGGCCCCACCGGCAACGATGACCGGCGCGTCCTTGAGATTGACGCTCGACTCGCGCGACTCGCGGCTCAACACCTCCAGCGCCAGATCACCCGGCGAGAACGTGGGCGTGACGGCCTCGACTCGACCCTGTCGCGCCGCATCCGGCGCCGGTTTGCGGAACACCCCCTCACGCACCGTGGCCATCTGCGGATGCATCACCGGATTGACGATCGTGGCGATCAGGTTGCCGCCGAAAGCCGGCCGGATTTGATACAGCAGGTTGGCATAGACGCGGTTGTCGCGCCGCGAATGGTAATCGCCAATCTGAAGATCGGTGCAGTCAGCCGTCAGTCCGGCGCGCACGCTGCTGGCAACGCGCGGCGCCAGGTCGCGCCCCACCGGCGTAGCGCCGAAAAGGACGATGTAAGGCGAGCGCGCCCGCACTAGATCGCTCAGCAGGCGGGCATAGGGCAACGTCCGGTACACCGCCAGCTCCGGATGATCAGCCCACAACACCACGTCGGCACCGTACGCGATCGCCTCCTGCGCCAGCGACTCGACCTGGTGGCCACCAAGCACGCCACACACGTGCGCATCGAGCGTCTGCGCCAGTTCGGTTGCTTTGCCCAACAGCTCCAGGCTGACGTCGGCGATCCGCCCCTCCTGCTGCTCAAGAAACACCCACACATCACGTCCGTCAGTCATCAGGTCTCCTGCATCAGCAATCAGTGTTCACTGCGGGGAACGCGAAACAAGCATAACCGCTAACGATGACCGGCCCCCCTACTCGCTGCTCCCCATTCCCTATTCCCTTCTGTGAAAAAGGTGCACGGCGCGTGACTTACCTCACCCCCCGGCCCCCTCTTCACACGGTGGAGAGGGGGAGCGTTCCCCCTCTCCGCAAGCGGAGAGGGGGTTAGGGGGTGAGGTCTGCACCGGCATTCTCATTCATCGTTGGTGTGCCCCCGCTTACGGGAGCTCCCTCATCCGACAATATACTCCTGCACCAGCTCCTGAACCAGCGCTGTGATGCCCTCACGGGTGGGTGCGATGGCCTTCGTCTCGGTCGTTTCCAGGACAACCATGTTGATCTTGTGCACCTGTGTCGGCGAGCCGCCAAGCCCGATCTTGTCCGGCTCGGCGCCGATGTCGTCAGCGTTCCAGACGGTGATTCCGAGCCCCCGCGCGCGCAGGAAGCTCTGCAGGTTGGCCTCTGTCTCGAACTCAGGCCACTTCTGCAATAACGCCGAATACTCCTGAGGGATCGCGGCCAGCTTATATTCGATACGTTTGCGCGCCGAGGGTGGCCGCGGCTGGTTGGCCGATCCGACGACTGTGAGCAGACAGGGGAGCGGGCAACGCACCAGCTCCCGTCCGCGCTCGAGCGCCCGCATCACCACCACCGCGCCATCCTCCAGGCTGACGATGCGTTCGGCGTAAGTGATCTGTGGCACACCCAGCTTCTCCGCCGTCTGCGGTCCGACCTGAGCCGTGTCGCCATCAATCGCCTGTCGCCCACAGAAAACCATATCAAAGTCGCCCAGTTTGCGCACAGCACACGTCAGAGCGTATGACGTTGCCAGCGTGTCGGCGCCGGCGAAGCGACGGTCGGTGAGCAGGATCACCCGATCAGCGCCCCGGTAGAGCGACTCGCGCAGGACCTCTGCCGCCGACGGCGGCCCCATAGTGATCACGGTGATGTGACCACCCTTCTCCTCGCGCACCTGCAATGCCATCTCCAGCGCGTTCAGATCCTCAGGATTGAAGATCGCGGGCAACGCCGAGCGGTTGACTGTCCCATCTGGCTTCATCACCTCCCCAGAGAGATGGCGGGTGTCGGGCACCTGCTTGACCAACACCACCATCCGATAACCCTTGTGAGCAACCATGCAGTCCTCCCCAGCCGTGTCTTGCTTTCGTCCGGCAGCAGTATAGCATCCCTCACCCTGCCTGACAAAGCACACGTCGCAACATAAAACACCGGACCATCGTGAAGGTGGCGCGTCCTGCGAAAACAGGAGACTTCGCGTTGACTTCCCACACTATCTGACCTACAATCGGGTCTGCCCCTGAGCCTGACGGACCGAACAGGAGGGATCAATGCCTGACAAGACGGCTTCCGCCCGCAAGGATCGTCCGCCAACCCTGGTGCTGATTGACGGCCACGCACTCGCCTATCGCGCTTATTTTGCGCTGTCCAACACGGCCATGCGCACCCGGGCCGGGGAGCCGACCCACGCCGTCTATGGCTTCGCCCTGATGTTACTCAACGTCTGGGAAGAAATGGCGCCTGAGTACATGGCGGTTGCTTTCGATGTGGGCCCCACGTTCCGCCACGCTCAATACGCCGATTACAAGGCCACCCGCGAGAAGATGCCCGAAGACATGAACACGCAGGTCAACCGCGTTGAGCAACTGGTGCGCGCCTTCAACATTCCGGTGTTCACGGCAGCCAACTACGAAGCCGACGACGTGCTCGGGACGCTGGCAAAACAGGCCGCCGCCAGGGGCGTGGATACCATTATCGTCACCGGGGATCGTGATGCCTTTCAGCTGGTCGGACCGCACGTCAAGGTTCTTCTGTCGGGGAAAACATTCAGCGAGCGCGTGCTGTACGATGCACACGAAGTGGAGGCCCGCTATGGCCTGCCACCCGATCGGCTGATCGAGCTCAAAGGATTGATGGGCGACACGAGCGACAACATCCCCGGCGTCCGGGGCATCGGGGAAAAAATCGGTCGTCAGCTGATCGCAAAATACGGCACGCTGGAAGAGATCTACTCGCATCTGGACGAACTGCCGCCCAGCCAGCGGGCGCGGCTGGAATCCGACCGGGATATGGCCTTCCTGTCACGGGCGTTGGGACGCATCAAGACGGATGTGCCGTGCATCCAGCTGGACCTCGATGCCTGCCGCACGCGCGATTTCGACCGCGCCGAAGTAGTGCGCTTGTTTCAGGAACTGGAGTTTCGCAGCCTTCTGAACCGGATTCCCGGTCAGACGCCTGCGGCGTCGGCACCGCCCGGAAGCCTGCAACTGGGCATGTTCGACGCTGCCGCGCGGTCGTCGGCCGCCCCGACAGCAGGCGGAGCGCCCCAGGCAGGCGACTACCAGGTCATCTCATCGTTGCAGGCACTGGGAACATTGG
>Ga0101944_10007337_pt1 | contig 11085 bp, 10 predicted proteins | sample DewCreD2012metaG_FD_75245 | JGI IMG/M metagenome (GOLD analysis project Ga0101944, IMG submission 75245) | Hot spring sediment bacterial and archeal communities from British Columbia, Canada, to study Microbial Dark Matter (Phase II) - Dewar... ... | reverse complement strand
GCTTCGCCTTCCGCAGCGATGGCTATGCATGGTTCGTGGTGGCCATCCTGTGCGTCGGCTCGGTGGTGGCGATGATCGACCGGCAGGTCATCAACCTGCTGGTGGAGCCCATCAAGGCCGACCTCGGCCTTTCCGACACGCAGATCAGCCTGCTGCAGGGTTTCGCCTTCGCGCTCTTCTATGCGTTCACGGCCGTGCCGCTGGGGCGGCTGGCGGACTCGGGCCACCGCCGCAACCTCATCATGGCCGGTGTGCTGCTCTTCTCCATGGCGACATTCTCGTGCGGGCTGGCGGGGGGCTTCCTGACCCTGTTCCTCGCCCGGATGATGGTCGGCATCGGTGAGGCCACGCTGGCGCCGGCGGGCTATTCGATCATCGGCGACTATTTCCCGCCCGAGCGGCTTGGCCGCGCGCTGGGCCTGTTTGCTGGCACGGGATTCGCCGGCTCGGGGCTGGCGCTGATCATCATCGGCGGGCTGCTGGGCCTTCTGGGTAACGCCGAGACAGTTGCGCTGCCTGTCGTCGGCGAGGTGCGCGACTGGCGCGCCGGATTCTTCATCGCGGCCCTGCCGGGACTGCTGTTCGCGCTGCTGCTGCTCCTGGTGCGCGAGCCACCGCGCAGTCAGGCCGTGGGGGCGGTTGCAGCCAGCGTGCCGCTTGCCGAGGTGCGCGCCTGGCTGGTGGCGAACCGCGCGCTCACCATCCCGCTGTTCCTGGGGCTGCCCGTGCTTGCCGCCGGGCTTTTCGCGCTCAACGCGTGGATTCCGACCTTTCTCATCCGCCTGCATGGCATGAGCCCGGCCGAGGTGGGCGGCGTCTTCGGGACCATGGTGGCCGTGCTGTCCACGGCGGGGGTCGTGGCTGGCGGCTGGCTTGCCGACCGGATGGTCGCCGCCGGACGGCCGGACGCCAACCTGCTCGTGCCGGCGCTCGCAGCACTGGGCGCGGCGCCGTTTGTCATCGCCTTTGCGCTGGCCGGGACCGCCTCGCAGGCGCTGGCCTTGATGGCGCCCGTGCTGTTCCTGGGCGCGATGCCCTTCGCGGCGGGCACGGCTGCAATTCCCGCGCGCGCGCCCAACCGGATGCGCGCGCAGCTCCTGGCCCTTTACCTGCTGCTGGCCAACCTTATCGGCGGCGGGGTCGGACCATGGCTGGTGGCCAGCTGGACCGACCGGGTGATGGCCACGCCCATGGGGCTGGGGACATCGCTTGCCGTGGTGCCAGCCGCGCTGCTGCTGCTCGGGGCCCTCATCATGGGTGCCGGCGCGCGCCGCCTGGCCAGCGCTGCGCAGCATCTGTGACGGCTGCGCCGCCCCGGCGCCCTAGGCCCCCCGCCCTGCCCAGTCCTCGCGGATGAGGTCGGCCGCCTTCTCGCCGATCATGATGCTGGCGGCATTGGTGTTGCCCGAGATGGGCGCCGGCATGATCGAGGCATCGGCCACCCTAAGCCCGTCAATACCGCGTACACGCAGCCGGTGGTCAACGACCCCGTCCGGGCCCATGGCGCAGGTGCCCACCGGGTGATTGCCCAGGATGGTCGTCGCGCGCAGATGCTCCTCCCACTGGGCGTCGGTCGTGCAGGCGGCGCCGGGCAGGCGCTCCGCAACGATGTGGGCGGCGAGCGCCGGCATGGCCATGATCGCGCGCACGCGGCGGCAGGCCGCGACCAGGCGCTCGACGTCGTGCGCATCGCCCAAAAGCGCATGGCGGATGACGGGAGGGGCGTCCGGGTCGGCGGATCGCAAGTGCAGGCTGCCCCGCCCGCGCGGGTAGTTGAGTGCGGCGATGATTGTGATCGCCGGCCCGCGATAAGGGCGCACGCCGGCGGGCGAGACCTCGAAGGCGAACGGCCCCATCATCAGCTGGATGTCGGGGCGGTCGGCACCGGGCCCGGAGCGCAGGAAGGCCACCGCGTGCGGATAGGGCGAGGTTGCGGCTCCGCGTCCACGCACCAGCCAGTCAATCAGATGCCGGTAATCAATGTGGGCTTTGCTTTCGCCTCGCAGCCGGGGCATCCGTTGCATCAGCCTCTGGGCATACCAGACTTCCAGATGTTCACCGTACACCCGAATCCCGACTTCCTCACCGATCAACCGGCTATGAACGGAATACGTGTTATGTTGAACATGCACCGTACTGCTGGGACCGACTCTCACCTGGACTCGCTTGAAACTCTCCAGTCTCCGCTGAGGCAACTCCCGCAGGTGGCTCACTTCCTCCTGGAATCGTTTCTGACGTCCGGCGTTCAGCCGTGCAAACATCCCCCGCAGAAACTTCGCGTACTGCTCCCGACTGGCAAAGTCTCCGCTGCCCCGCAACATCAATTCCTGCTGCACTGCCCGATGCAAGCGGTGATGCCGCTGCTCCACATCTCCATTCTCATGAGGATGACCCGCCTGGCTTTTGCGTCCCTTCAATCCATAGTGTTTCAACAAAGCCTCATAGCGCTGCGTGAACTCTTTGTGTTCGCTGAGGTTGTTCACCGCCGTCGTCAGGCGATCCGTTTGATGAACTTGCGGCACCCCACCCAACTCCCACAGCGCATTCTGAAGTCCTTCGCTGAGACTTTCAAAGTTCTCTGAAAAACAAACCGTACCCGTTTCCCAATTGGAGTAAGTCAACACCAAGTGGTACAGCAAATGGGGAAAGCTCTCTCCTGCCAGAGTGATTCCCAGATTCCCCATGTCGGTAAAATCTGATTGAGCCAGCATCCCGGGATGATGCTCCTGGGGAAAGAACACCTCCTTGGGGGATCCTTCCAGCGCTTTCCAGATTTTGACCCGCCGCTGCAAGGTCCGCAACTGACCCTCCTGAAATCGCCCCGCATACTTCCGCTGAAGATACTCAAATACAGTCTTGGCTTCCAATCCCGGACTGACCTCCAGCAGCTGCCTCACTTCCTCCCAGACCTCCTCAAAAGGATCCGGTCGGGTTCGCCAATCATGCTCTGTTTTCATCTCACTCGGTAATCTTCCTGCCCGGCAATATTTACGGGCTGTCTTTCGATCCATGCCCGCTTTGATCGCGACCACACTCAAATTCGATTCCTCATGAACCAGTCGGAAAAGTTGTTTCACCTGTTGGTCCGTTACCATTTGTTACCCCCTCGCTTCAGGTCTTTCGAATAGGGTAACGAACATTCCCCCAAAGGAAAATCTAATCGGGGTTCAACTCTCGGTCCTCCTTACGGCGCCGATCCCCACTACCGGTCGATGGAATGAACACCATCGTTGCGGGGACCGACTTTTCCCTGGACTCCCTGGCCACTCTCCTGTCGCCCCTGCGGGCATTCCCTGTTCAGCAGTCTTTCCAGACTCTCACTGAAAAACCACTTCCTCCTCCCGGTTTCTCTCAAAGTCTCCCTTGACTCACTCTTGCGTTTTTCCTCTTCTCAGCTCACTCCACTGCCTCTTTAGTTCCAATGCCGAACTGATCTCCAACATCCGTTCTACCTCTTCCCCAGACTTCCCCCAAAAGGTCGGTCCCGCTTACCAAACAGCCGGTGCAACCACCTGGCTCAGTCAACTCTCCCTCCCCCACCTCGCGAGCACTCTGATTCCCCACTCCCACTATCTCCGGAACTTATCCACAACCCTTCTTCTTTCACCGCTCAAAAACAGCGTCCACCAATCTCCCCCACTGGGGAATTCTAATTGTCGTCAATGGGGAAAAGTAATTGTCGCTCATCAGCTGACCTTGAATGTGGGCATCAAGTAAAGAGTCTACCCGTTTCCAAGTGTTCTTCTCCCTTTCAACCGTAGCAAAACGTGTAGCAAATTGGCTCATTGCTCTCATTTAACTCTTTTATTTATATGAACTTATCATAGCCATGACCCTCTACTCCCGAAATTATAGGTATTCTTCTTTCCGATACAAATGTGATGCAGCGAGGTGGGTGAAAGATAGCACAGAAAGCGGCCTCATGGTTCATTTCTCCAGAATGCTCCAGATTCTCACAGTAGGGGCAACATCTCTCAGTCAGCAGCTTCAACCGCAAAGTATATAAACTCCAAAGTCCTCTATGTAGAAACTGAAATCGGATGTAGATGAATAAAACCATCTTCGAATCATTTCCTCTCATCGCCTCTAATAACTGTGCGATAAAGGAAACCAAGAAGATTGGTCATCAATATTTTCTCATGGCGAGAGGGCGTTTCCACCCGGAAAGGTGCTCTTCCGCCTGTGAAAGTCCTCGGAAAGGCTATTTCTCTCAGCTGTGCTGCGAGTTCGCATATTTTCTTGTATATAAGTATTACTCTGTTCCTTAGCCACCCTTCTGAATATTTCTCTCTGTCAATTCAACTCTCTGCCGACGACAAGTTGGGGCTGATTTCATTCTACTATCGGCTTCGGCATCGGCAGCGAAGAGTCCTGCGCCTGCGCCTTGGTGTAATTGCATCAGCCCAAAGATATATAAACTCTTATCGCTTTGTCGATCGTACAGATTGGTATATCCAATCGATATAGGAAAAGGTGGAAACTGTGGAAAATGTCCAAACCAGAAAAAGTCTTTAAGGTCGGCCCGGTGCGGGCCTCGATCTTTCAAAACCCGATTGAGAGAAATGGAAAATCTTTCCTGCTTCCCAAGGTGGTCCTGGAAGTCCGTTATAAAGATACCCTGGGTCAGTGGAAAGGAACCAACAGCCTGAGCCTCAATGACCTGCCCAAGGCTGTACTGGCTCTGCAATCGGCGTACGCCTACCTGCTCGATCAGTCCAAAGAGTCCCCTGAACCGCAAAATACTTAAAGTCACGTGACCTCTCTCCTTTATCAAAAGGAGGTGAGTAAAACATGAAACGAGGCAGACCGCCGAAGTGTCCCTACTGCGGCTCGATGAAGATCAGAGCTAAGGGCTACCGGCAGACTAAGACAATGGGCAAAAGACCCTTGAGATTGTGCAACGGTTGTGGACGAAGATTTACGCTCAAAAGCAAAGCCACCCACAAGAAATAAGAACTTCAATCGTTCAATCATTTTTTTCCTTATTTTTCTTTTTTCAGATTCATTTCGTTTCTTCCGACTCTAAAGTTCAAAGGAGGTAATCCCCATATCGCCATGATGTTTGATTCAAAGTCTGAACCATGTTTCAAAGCAGCACCAATCTCATTATTCACAGAAAGGAGTAACGAACATGAACACAGTCACACCCAGTACCCAAAGCATCACCATCACTTACCTGAACCGGCGCGGAGGGGGTTTTGCGGAACGCTGCAACCTCGCCGCGGGAACGTCTGTCGCTCAATTTCTGGAGCAGCAGGAGATTGAGCCTGAGGATTACACGATCCGCATTGTACGGGGTGGCCAGGGAGGTTTTACTCCTACGGCCGACGATGTTCTTCAAGAGGGCGACCGCCTGTCCTGTGTCCCTCTGAAGATCGAAGGTGCTACACTGAGCCTGCCGAAGAGCGCTGTCCAGAGCAAGTCGAAGGGCGCTGTATGTTAGGCAAGCGAAAGCTGAGAGAGGTGGCGCTTCGACTCCGGAGGCGTCACCTCCGCACCCTGATCGAATCCTGGCGCAAAGTCCGACTCGAACTCAGAACGGCCCGGCGGTGCCGTCAAGACCGAGCCCGGCTCCTGCGCCTCGCCCGGAGACACAACCTTACCTACTGCAAGTCCCGTCTTGCAGAGGAAGGAATGAGCATGGTTCGCCTCGATAGAGGTCCAATGTTCTGCCACTGCTACGCCTCCACCCGGGAACACCTGGATTCATTGAAGATCCAAATGGAACAACACCGGGAAATATGGAGAAGCATTCGCCGTGAATCCATCAAGCTCTTGATCGCCACTCTGCAGACCCTGTTGGATGAATGCGAACTGACCAGCAAAGACCCTCTCAAAGCCCAGTGGGCTCTGCCCGGTCTCCACCTCGAAAATGTCCTGATCGGAGACCTGGAAATCACGCTGAATCTGGAACGCTTCGATGTAGAAGTCTTCAACATCTCGGAAGAGACTGCTTGGCGTGGTGGTTTCCAACATCCGCATGTGGATGGCGATGGCCAGCTATGCTGGGGCCGCTACTCTGATCAGGCAAAGGCCTATCACCAGTCCGGAGACTTTCTGGCCCTGCGCGACCTGATCAACAACCTGCTCCACACTTACAACTCACGCTCCCCTTATATCACACTGGAAGAGTGGGCTAATGGAGTGGGTGAGCCTTGCCGGGAATGCGGCGAAGTCTATAGCCCGGATGAACTGGTTTACATCGAACGACGTGACGCCACGTACTGCCTGAACTGTTCCGCCTACTGCTCAGAGTGCCGCCAACATGTCCCCTATGAAGATTACGATGTCGAGTGGGATCGCTGCACCGGCTGTGTGGAGTCCCAGACTTCGGACTGTGATGAATGCGCGGAACGATTTATGAAGGACGACTTGCACTCTGTTAAGAGCAAGAACTCGGACGGGGAGACAGATGAGATTCAACTCTGTCCCCAGTGCCACAAGGAGTTCCTGAAGGAACAACCCAAAGAAGAGGAGGAAGAAGATCATGAAGATAGTCCTGACACCGAAAGCGTACTGGCACCTTCAATGGCTGTGCAATCGCAGTCAGAATGAAGTCTCAACCATGGGCGTGCTGTCTAAAGAGAGTAAAGACTTGCGAATCACAGAAATCATCCTGGTCAGCCAGACAGTTTCTGCGGTCCATGTCGAACTGGACATGACCTGGTGGGCTGACTGCCAAGTCGAGTTGTATGAGAAGCACGGCATCGAGCCGTGGCAATGCAGTTGTTGGCTGCATACGCATCCTCGCGGGATTAAGCATCCTTCGGGGACTGATGAGGAAACCATGCACAGGAGCTTCGGTTCCTGGAACTTGGCCCTGATGCTGATCCTGACTCAGGACGGCCACTTCTATGGCCGAGCAGACTTTGATCATGAGTTTTCAAACAGATCAAAGCATCGGATCATGAAGGAGTGCGAGGTGGTAGTGGATTGGGCCAGCACCGAAGGGTTACCCATCACTCATGAGACGCTGGAAACCTGGGAGAAGGAATTCAAGGAACGAGTGAAGGATCAGAGAGATACCTTTGGGCTGCAAGAACAGCGAAAAGGCTCTCGCTTTGCTTCAAACAAAGATCAAGACAGGAAAGGGCGGAAAGACAAACTCCTGAAACCTGCCGCCTGTCTCCTGACACCTGAAAGGGAGGTGAGCGATTATGAAGATGCCTGCCAATGGTTCGGGCTTGACCCCGATGACCCATGCAGTTTCGAATCTGTCCACGGTTTCTGGCCCGATTCTGACGAGTGTGCAGAGCTCGATGACTTCGAGTAATCACCCGCCGGTCGAAGAAAGATTCCTGCGGAGCGCCTCCATCATAGACCAGGACAAGATCAACCAGCAGCCTGTGACCATCATTGGTGTGGGTGCTATCGGTTCTCATCTGGCTGAGATGCTGGTTAAAATGGGAGTTCTTCGGCTGACGCTGATTGATCCCGATGAGGTGGACACCGTTAACCTGGGTGTTCAAGGGTTCTATGAGTGTGAAGTCGGGCTACCCAAAGTGGAAGCAGTTCAAAAGCGCCTCAAAGCCATCCACTCCAAGATCGAAGTCGAGTCGCATATCCGTGAGTATCAATCCGATCTGATTCCTGCCCGGGCAGCATTGTTTTGCTGCATAGACTCCATCCGGACCCGAAGAAGCATCTTCCGCGACTTCTGCAACCACGACTGGGCAGTGCTCTTTGATGGCCGGATGGCTGCCGAGACATTGCGGGTGTTCTGCATCGAGAAAGATCCGAAGAGTCTCCAGCAGTACCGGGACTCGCTATTTCCCTCTCATGAAGCATATCGGGAATCCTGCACCGCCCGCGCCACTATCTACTGCGCCACCATGGCCGCAGCCATCCTCTGCGCACAATACAAACGCTGGGCCATGAAACAGGAACCCGAAGTACATCTGCAATTTGACATCTTGAGCTTCGACTGTATCAGATAAACCTTCGCAAATCCCTACCACTACGTCCTACCATTTACCCCTATTGAAAAGCAGACCCGGTCCAATGCAACCTCCACGGATTGGGTCTGCTTTTACTTTTTTTCTCGACCTTGGATCCGCTCTGACGTTTATACCTGAAGGAGTGAGTTCATGTCCCTCGAACGAGTATCCACACTTTCGTCAGCGCTTTGCTTAATTTGCTCTCAATACAGAGTCCGTTTATCGTCGTTCTTTGCGGTTGTCTTTCCTATGCCGCATCTGTTTCCGGATCCTGTTGAGGATTGCCTGCTGTTCGGGCGACCGTCCCATTTCTAAGTGGCCGCATTTGGAGAAGTTGTTACACGCCCATGCGATTCGCCCGCTGGATAATTCTCCTCCGATCATATCAGCGCCGCACTTGGGGCAAAGGCGATTCTCCGCCCCTTGGTCAGGGCAGTCATGGTCCTGGTGCAAATCTGTCTTGTCCGTCATCTTTGTTTTCCGAGCCGTTGTCAGTCTATGATTGAGAAAGACCAGCTTTGAAGTTTCGTTTACAGATAAAACGTTCGCCAGTTCCTAATTCAGACGATTGATCGAGAATGTCTGGCCCCCTCAAAGCGCCGGCTATGACGAATACCAGAAGGATTAACGGTCAACTTTATGACTATGTGATCCGCTTTCTCTCAAATCGCAAAATCACAAAAAGTATGACCGCCACTGAAAAATCTGTCAAGCGTGCTATCCAATATAACTCGAAAGGAGGTGTCAAGCCATGAATCAAGTTAAAGTGAGTTTCAGCCAAATAGACTGGCAATTGCTAAGGAAACAAAAGCAGACACTGGTGAACATCATTTACGAGATTTCCAAGACTCATCCACCAGCACAAACCAAGGACTTGACCGGTCTGCTTCACCTCTTGGATCACATCCAGGATGAAGCAGCCAAAATCCTCGGTGAAGAGGCCGTATTTGCGAAGAATGACGTTCCGGTAAAGTGAACGGTGTCAATTTCAAGTACTTCAAAAGACACCTTCTCAATGGCAAGCGGCCACAACAGATCCGATTAACCATTGATCTCCTCTAACTCCCCAAATTCAACCCATCCAACATCCCACCTCACTCTTGCATGGGGCTGGTGCGTCTTCACCTGATCGAGCTCAGGACCCCACGAAGAACCCTGCCCCTGATCTTTTCACAACACCATACTGAAGGAGGTGAAAGCCATGATCATGCCCGTGAAAGCAAGACCGCTGTTAGTTGTTGCATCCAGCTCTGTGCTCCAACGATTGAACTTGGAACAGTTTGAACAAGCCATGCGGAGCCTAAGTACGAAGAGTCTAGTTCAGGATCCCAACAACCCCAACCTGTGGATCACCAAGGTTAGTGACATCGAGGTCTGGGGCATCCTGGATGAACAAGCCGGCCCGGAAGGAGAAGATGTACTCACCATTCTGCTTCCCGAAGACTACTGAGGAAGAGATCAACCACAGATCTCTCTGCTTTGTTGAAAGGAGAACAAACCATGAATCTGAACAAGCGAGAAATCGCACACATCCTGGCCGCACTACGAATCGCACAAAAGCAAGACCTCAACGGGATGGCCCACTTTGAGGAAATAGAGCCACTGACGCTTGAAGAAGTTGATGCTCTCTGCGAAAAAGTGAACCTCGATTCTACCGTCCGAACAACAGAAATCATCATCTCACAGGGAACCGTTCAATATGTCCACATGGACCCAGGAATCCGTGTCGTCATCAAAGACTACGACGTTGAGGGAAGAGACTCTGATGATTTCGACATCAGAGAGGACGAGCAGGGCGATAGCTATTTTCATCAAGAGTACCTCAATGATGATGACCCTGATTGATTCCAGACCTTCCCTCACCGCGTAGCACAAACCCCTGCAATAAGAGCTTCCTTCGTAGCCAATTCATTGGGCAAACGAAGGAGGCTTTCAGTAACTCTCAATCTTTGCCTGAAAGGAGGTGAAACCTGATGCGACTGTTTGGAGTGATACTCGGAGAAGGAAACATCAAGGTTGGTGAAGTGATGAACTTCAGCCTGCCCAGCATCATGACCTGTCCGGGTGCGAGCGATTGGTGCAAAAGGTATTGTTATGCCAAAAGAATGGAGCGTTTGAAGCCCAACTGCCGGCAGTCGTACCGGAATAATCTGCACCTGGTACAAAATCCTGATCAGTTTACAAAGATCATGATTGGTGTGCTGCCTCGGATCTTGCCTTGCTTCCGGATCCACGTTTCGGGCGACATATTCAGTAAGGATTACGCAGAAACGTGGAAAAAGATCTGTCAGGCTTTTCCGCAAACAAATTTCTGGTCGTATACCCGCAGTTGGTCCGTCCCAAGTCTGCTCCCGGCTTTGGAAGAGCTAAGGGATGAATCCAACATGAATCTCCTAGCCTCTACAGACCCCGGCATGCCCTTACCACCCCCCGGTTGGCGTACCGCCTTTATTGAAGGTGATCCCCGCGCCACCGGTATGTTGTGCAGCCACCAGGAAGCCAAAGCAGATAGCTGCCTCGCTTGCGGCTATTGCTTTCGGCAGAAGAGCGGGAACGTGATCTTCCGTATTCACTGAGCATTCCTCAAAGGCACCATTCCTGGTGCCTAACTCAACACAACGCATATTCAAAGGAGGTGATGATTATGAAGATTACCCTGGAACTGGTGCGCCAAGTCCTCAGGGAAAGCCTCGGTTTCGACAGCTTCATCGCCTCATTCATCACGCGAGTTGAAGAAGACCGCAGCCACCCTTCGGCCGGAATTACCAAAGACGGCCGTGTGCGCTATAGCCCCCAGTTTGTTCAGAAGCATGTCAGCTGTAAAGAGGACCTGTTCAGCCTGCTGTTCCATGAACTGCTTCATCCCATGTTTGGCCACTTCATCTACCAGAGTGGACCGATCGAGAATATCGCCGCGGATGCCGTGATCAACTCCGTGATCAGCACCCTGTATCCGCGCCAGTCCGCGAGCGGCAACCTGTTCAAGAAGACTCACGATCCTCGTGGAATTGAAGGACTGATGCGACCCCTGAGCCGGCTAAGAAACAGCCGCTATGAGCGGGTCTATGATCGCCTGTACGGCCTCGGCAGACAAGAAGATTCACCCATGACCACCGGAGAGCTGATCCAGACCCTGAAGATTCTGACT
>Ga0101944_10007336_pt1 | contig 11085 bp, 10 predicted proteins | sample DewCreD2012metaG_FD_75245 | JGI IMG/M metagenome (GOLD analysis project Ga0101944, IMG submission 75245) | Hot spring sediment bacterial and archeal communities from British Columbia, Canada, to study Microbial Dark Matter (Phase II) - Dewar... ... | reverse complement strand
TTTTGGAAAGATGCGCCGGCGGGCGCGCGGTCTAGCAGCGACAGGAGTTGGGCACGGAGCGGTTGCGGCTGGGGATGGAGTTCGAGACTTACCACCAGCAGTGGAACCGCGCCACCGAGGAGGCTCTCCGGGGGCAGAACGAAGTGCCGGGTATTTACCGTACGCGCTACAACCTCGAGCCAATGCTCACCATCGTGATTGCCGAACCACTCACCATCAACGTGGGCGCCGGTTTTCAGCGGTTCCAAACTCAATATCCGGCCGCGGTCAAGGAATCTTCCAATGCCGTGATCACTTCTCTGCGCTATCGCGGGCGTTGGGAGGGTCCGGGGGTCGACCGGCACGACCTGACAGCAGGTTACAGCCTGCACGCGGCCACCCGAATTTTGGATAGCGACTACGCCTTCGCCCGGCACGCGGTGGACGTCACCTACCGTTTCCGGCGAGATCCAAACAGTGTCGTTCTGCGCATGGAAGCGGGACGCATCAGCGGCCGGGCGCCCCTCTACGAGCGTTTCGTGGCCGGCAATGCGCAGCTTCTACGTGGCTGGAATAAGTTCGACATCGCTCCGCTGGGAGGCGACCGCCTCGCCACAGCGTCCATCGAATACAGATATCGCGTGTTCCAGGTTTTTTACGACACCGGAGCCGTGTGGGACCATCGAGGCGCGGCGGAACACCGGAACTCGGTGGGGCTCGGCCTGGCCAAGTGGGGCCTGCAACTGGCTCTGGCTTTCCCGGTCAAGTATGGCCGGGCGGAACCCATTTTTATGGTCGGAATGGATTTTTGATGGAGCATCCGCTTCCGAGAAGGCGGTTCTTCGTCCCGTTAGCCGCAGTGGTGGCGGCCCCCCGCGTGGCTTTGGCCGCAGGCCCACTGTCAGTGAAACTGGAAGGCGAGCAGTTGCGCGTTTCGGCGGCCAATTTCAGTTTCTTGCAAGGTAAGGCCTTGGAACGCCTGCACGACGGCGCCACGGTCACCATCGACATGCAGACTTCGCTGGTGGTGGACAGCCGAGCCTCTGTCTTCCGGCGCGCCTTGGGGAGGTTTGTGTTCAGCTATGACCTGTGGGAAGAGAAATACGCCGTGGCCCGGCTTGTGCCGGAGCGCCGCACGGCGTCCCGCCTGACGAGGGAAGCCGCGGAGAGCTGGGCTCTCGAAAACCTTCCGGTTTCCGCCGCTGGGCTGAACCCAGACCGGGATTTCTGGGTGCGCGTGGAATTGTTGATCGAAGACCGGAGAGATCCGCCGCCTTTAGTCAGCGGTTCGGGCGGCATCAGTCTGGGCGCTCTGATCGAACTTTTCAGCCGCACCTCCCGCCCCCAACAACCCCGCCCGCAAGCCGAAGCCGGACCGTTTCGATTATCAGGGCTGAAGAAGTGAGACCTGGCAGGTTGCATCCTGGTCCTCCGGCGGTCAGCGCCGGAAGAGTTTCTTGACGCTGTCGCGGACGCGGTCAAGCAAGGAGGGTTCCACCGGCGGCGGAGCGGCGGCGGGGGTGGCGGAAGTCGCGAGTTTGGGGGCGAGAGGGGCTGGCCTTTTCCACGGTTCCTTGGAGACCATGCGGACGCGGTAGCCCTGGTAGGCGTAAGTGCGCTTCCACACTTGCCCGTCTCCGTCTTCGACAATCAGAGTAAAGCCCGGGACTGCGAACGTCTTTCGTCCTTCGGTGACCGCGACGGAGGTCAATTGCACCGGATGGTAGCCGCACAGATTACGCTCGCGATAAGCGGTTTCGTAGCGGGAACGCCGGGCGTTGAAAACAAAGACGCGAAACCCGTCAAAATCACAACTCTCGGCGCCGGGCGCCAGCGTGGTCCAAAGCCAGTGGTGGCGCGTTTCGCCGTTTTCGTCCTTGAGGTCCGCCAAGGCGAAATAGGATGTAATGCGGTGCCCCTCGGAATACTGCGCCACGTCATCCGGGATCGCCATGATGATCATACGCCCGAGCGCCCATCCCACGCTGCCGTCCGGGGCGCGGACCAGATACCACTCGTCATAGCGCACCGGCTGGGACGTGCCTGGTGACGAAGACGGAGTCTTCGCCTCATTTTCGCCAGCCCTTTTCTCTCGCCGCGAGATTTCGAGCCAATCCGCAGGAGGAGGGGGCGGTGATGGGCGGGGCGGCGGCGGAATCCTGGCAGAGTCTTTCTTCGCTTCTTTTGTCGCTTTCTTCACCGGCGGAGGCGCAGGCGGCAGTAATGGGGGCGCCACATAGGGAGTACGTGGAAAGAGCCCTCGCCCAAGGACTTCCACATGACCTCTTTCCGGAATCTGGCTGAAACTCGGCGCCTGCCGGTTGGGTTCCGTGTGGATGTTGAGCGCTTCGTGGACGGTGCCTTTGCCTTGCGAAGGCAACTCACGCCCCAGGCGCTGCAACTCCTTGAGTTCCTCCATTTGCCGCGCGTTCAGCAGTTGGCGGTTGTCGGTCCAGCCTTCGGCGCCGCGGGAGGTGCGAACTTTCACAAAGCGCCTCCGAATCTGGAGAATTTCGACCTTTTCGCCGTGGCGCAGTTGCGCGACTTCTTCCGAACGGGGCGAGATGTCTTGACGGAGCTTCAGCGTGAGGGGAGCGACGAATGCTTCTCCAATCGCCGGGGCGGGCGCAGGCTTGCGGATGCAAGCGCATAGGGACACCAAAAGCGCAACAGGCGCGACAAATCGAAAGAACGGCATGAACCGCGGAGGATTAGCCTAGCCTTCCCAGTTTAGCAGGGGCGTAAGTCGAAATCATTTGCGAATGCGCGCGCGGCTGTACTTCCACCGGCGTTCCATTCGGGATGAGCCAGGCTTCGCCCGGGCTGTACTGCTCCCCGTTCAAAGTCCCCGCCCCTTCGAGCGCGATGAGGATATGGCTTGTCCCCTGCGGCGGGGGCGCGCTGAAGGGAGCCTGGATCTCCCACAATTCCGTCACGAAATACTCGCACGCGGCCAGGAGCGTTCTGCGCTCATCCAGCCGCCGGACTGCCGGCGGAGGTGGAGCGGGACCAAGCAGCGCCACGGCGGCGCCTTCATCCAGATGCAACGGGCGTCCGCGGTTGTAATCATACAGCCGGTAGGTGATGTCGCAGTTTTGCTGTATCTCGAGCAGGCGCAAGCCAGGACCAAGCGCGTGAACCGCCCCGCCGGGCACGAAAATGACGTCTCCCTTCCGTGCCTCCCGGCGGTCGAGCAAGCTGAGGATCTCCCCTGAGATCGCCGACTCCCGCAAGCGGGCGGGCGTTACCGGTTCGCGAAAGCCGAGAGCCAGCGCGGCGCCGGGAACGGCATCGAGGATGTACCACATCTCCGTCTTGCCGCCCTCGCCGGAGGGATGCACCTGCACAGAAAGCGCCTCAGTCGTGAAAATAAACTTGACCAGCAGCGGGAGGGGCGGCTCGGAGGTTAGCCAGACTTCACCGATTTGGCCTTCCTGCTTGGGAAACCACGGTCCCAGGTCCGATGTTCCCCAGGGACGGGCGTGGAAGGACACATCCAGGCGCCGCGCCGTCTCACTCACCGCTCAGAGCCCTCATCCAAACTCTTCCAGAATTTCTCCAGGCGGTCGAGCCCCCGCGCCAGGTCCTCCATGGAGGCGGCGTACGAAATCCGGATGTGCTTGTGCGTTCCGAAGGCCTCGCCGGGAACGACGGCTACGTGCGCTCCGTTCAGCAGACGCTCGGCGAAGTCCATCGGCGTGTGGATGTTTTTCTTGCCGAAGGCAAGACTGATGTTGGGATAGACATAGAAAGCTCCGCGCGGTTCAGCGCATGAGATGCCCGGGATGCGCCGCATGCGTTCCACCACGAAGTCACGGCGCTTGCGGTATTCGGCGAGCATGGCGCTGACCGAATCCTGAGGACCGCGGAGCGCTTCGACGCCGGCTTTCTGGGCGATCGACGTAACGTTCGAAGTGGAGTGGCTGGTCAGCTTCACCACGGCGCTCACCACATGCGCCGGACCCAATCCGAACCCCACGCGCCAGCCGGTCATGGCGTAGGTTTTCGAGAGCGAGCCTGCCACCAGAACCGTTTCCTTGGCATCGGGCAGCGAAGCAATGGAGAACGGTTCGGAGTCGTACAAAAAGTGGCAGTAGCACTCGTCGGTGAGCAGCCAGATGCCCCGCGGGGCGGTCAAGTGAAGGATCCGCTCGAACTCCTCGCGTTCGATGAGCGAGCCGGACGGGTTGCACGGCGAATTGAGGATCACCATCCGTGTCTTGCCGGTGATGTGATGTTCAATCATGTCCGCCGTAAGGGCGAACCCGTGGGCTTCATCCGTCCGGACGAACACGCACTTTCCGCCGGCGAAGTTGACGACGTCCTTGTAGGTGACCCAATACGGGACGGGCATGATGACCTCGTCGCCCTCTTGAATGAGGACTTGAGTCAGGTTAAAAATGATCTGCTTGGCGCCGGCGCCCACCACGCATTCCGGCGGAGTGTAATGGGTGCCGAAGTCCGCAGCGTGGCGTTCGCAGATGGCTTGACGCAATTCGAGCGTCCCGCTGGCGGCAGTGTACTTGGTGAAGTTCTCCTCAATGGCGCGGATGGCAGCGCGCTTGACGTTGTCGGGTGTGGGAAAGTCCGGCTCGCCCGCGCCGAAGTCCACGACGTCGGCGCCCTCCCGGCGGAGGCGGTCTGCATCGGCAGCCACTTTCATCGTAGACGACACCGTAATCCGGCCGATTCGCTCGGTCAGTTCAGGCATTTTCATTATGCTTACTTGGTTGCTCCCAGCAGTCTTTTTTTGAGGCGGGTTTCCACGCACGCAGGCACCAGCCCCGAGATGTCCCCGCCTAGTCCGAAAACTTCTTTCACCAGCTTGGAGCTGATGAACGAGTAGGCTTCTCCAGCCATCATGAACAGAGTTTCGATCTCCGGCTTCAGGCGCCGGTTCATGAGCGCCATCTGAAGCTCGTATTCGTAGTCGGAGATCGCCCGGATGCCGCGAATCAGCACGGTTGCCTGCTTTCGCGCGGCATAGTCCACGAGGAGACCGTCGAAGCAGTCCACTTCGACGTTCGGATAGGGGGCCACCACCTCCCGTAACATCTCCATCCGCTCTTCAACCGTGAATAAGGGCGATTTCGAGGCGTTGCGCAGGATCGCGACAATCAACCGGTCGGAAATCCGCGAGCCGCGCTCGATCAGGTCCAGGTGCCCGTTGGTGATCGGGTCAAAGGAGCCCGGGTAAATGGCGATGATCTTCGAAGGCTTCGTGACCAAGTTAGTATTTTTATTTTAGCCTGACTTAAGTGGCGCGGCGGGCTGGCTCCACGTTAAGATCACAGCGTGGCGCTTTGGAAGCGGTTGGCGCCGGCGGCGGCGCTGGCTCTTTTGATAACCGGGTTCTACTGGAAACTGGCCTTTACGGGAGAATACCTCTGGTTCGATTCTCCGGACATGGCCAACATCGAGCTTCCAAGGCTGAATTTCCAGGCGCGGGCGATCCACGCGGGCGAGTTTCCGCTGTGGATCCCGCATTCCTGGGCGGGGCAACCGCTCATCGGGCAGACTCAGCCGGGTCCGCTGTATCCGTTCAACCTCCTGTTCTGTCTCTTAGCGTTTCGCGATGGCGCTCTGTCGTTTCCGGCCGTCAACTGGTACTACATCTTCATCCGCTTTCTGGCGGCGCTTTTTTGTTATTGGTGCGCCCGGGAATATGGACGATCCCAGGGGGCGGCGGTGGCTGCGGGCGTGGCGTTCGCCTGTAGCGGGTTTCTGGCTTCGTGCGGGTGGATAGACGTTGCGAACAGCGCCATTTGGATTCCCTTGGTTTTCTTGTTTCTGCACCGCAGCGTGAAGGGCGAACGGCCGCTGGCTTCCGCCGCCGCGTGTGGTTTCTTCGCCGGTTTCGCTTTTCTCGCGGGACACCACGAAATCCCCATTCTGACGTTCTGGGCGGCGGTAGCTTTCTGGGCGGTAGCACTAGTGCGTGACCGGAAGCTGGCCAACTCGTTTGCCGTGTTCTTGACTGTTTTCCTGCTTGCCGGCGCGGCTCAAACGCTGCCGTCGATGGAATACGCGCGCCTGGCGGTGCGTTGGACAGGATTGGAGCTGCCCCAAACGTGGAAAGAAGCCATTCCTTATACCGTCATTGAACGGTACTCGATGCCGTGGACGGCGCTGGTGGGTCTGGTTATGCCCCGGAAGGGCTGGCACGATCCGAGCGTATACGCCGGCGTCGCGGCCTTGTTTTTCGCCGCCGCCGGCCTTGTGGCGATGCGCCGCGAACGGGGCGTTCGCTGGATGGGGGCGCTTGCGGCGGGTTCGTTCCTATTCGCCCTGGGAGCGAACGCCCCGTTTCACGGGCTGCTGTTCGAAACCCTGCCGATGATCGGCAAGACGCGTGTGCCGCTGCGGGCCCTGAGCCTGTTCAGCTTTGCCTTGGCGATGTTGTTCGCATTCGGAGTGGACGCCGCGAGGGGAGCGAAACTGCCGCGGCTCGTCCGCTGGGCTGCGCTCAGCTTGACGCTGGTGGCGCTGGCGGAATGGTCGAGCATTCAAGCGTTCCCCCGGCGCGGAGCGCCGGGCGTGGGGGAGTTCCTGGGCGACTTGTTCCGCCACGCCGACGTAGCCGCCTTTTTGAGGAGCGAGCCGCAGCCGTCGAGAGCGCTCGTCAACGATTCGGATGTCGCCGCCAATATCAACGAGTGGTACGGTTTTGACGCCGCTACCGCCATGGGAGCTTCGGTAACCTGGAATTTCTTCATCCACGAGATTCACAAGCCGCGTGTTCAGGATCTGTTCGCGGTGACGCACTACGTGGGGCGGGAACCGCAGCGCCCGGAGCAGCAACTCGTCTTCACCAGCGGCGCCGGATTGCGAGTGTTCCGCAATCCCGGCGCCATGGCGCGGGCGCGGATCGTCCACGAGACAGAAAGCGTTCCCACCGAAGGGATCCTGCGCAGCCGTCTGGCTGAAGAGTCCTTCGACATGCGCACCACGGCGCTATTCCTCGGCGCCAAACCGCCGGAACTGGAACGTTGCAGGGGGAGTGAAACGGCGGTCATCACCGACCGCAGTTCGAACGAGGTACGGGTGCGGGCCAAAGCCGCCTGCCGCGGTTTGCTGGTTTTGGGAGAGACCCATTTCCCCGGTTGGATGGCATGGGTGGACGGGGAACCGGCGCCGGTGCATGCGGCCTACGGAGTCTTCCGGAGCGTCGTGTTGCCGCCGGGGGAGCATGAAGTGGTTTTCCGGTACCGGCCTTGGACGGTTTATGCGGGATTCGCGGCCTCGGTTGTGGCGCTGGCCTTGACCTTAACGCTGGCCTTCGTCAGGCGGCCTTCCCAGAGGGGCGCCGCACCGGCAGTTCGTTGAACGCGCGCCGGGCCAGCGCATCAGCAATCCGGCCAACCTCAGAAGCGGGAACATAAACGCCTTGGCCTCCCTCGCCCCATATGGTAATGCCCACGCCGCCGAGACTCCGGGCGTCAAAGCCTTCCCGCCGCAACTGGGCCACCAATACCGAAAGGTCGTGCGATGCCATAGTCCGCTTATTCCTCTGTAGAGGACAAACACAGTTCGCGGACAAATGGCGCCGCTCTTTTACAGAAATTTACAGGCCGAGAACCTGAGCAGCGTATTGAACGCTCGCCCGGACGTTGCGCTGTTCCAACTCCAAAGCCTCCTGGTGCGCCATGACGGATGGACGCGGGATGGGTTTTCGCGGTTTGTTCCCCCGTACGGACCGCAGCGCTTTCGCGAGCGACGGCGCTGCGCGTCCTGGCATTGTGGCCCAATACTTCTCCGTCAGGCAGGGGATTCGCAGGGGATCCCGGGTGAGCATGTCGAGCGAGAAGCGAACGTGCGGGCGGGCTTTCCGGATGACGCCGAGGATTCGGGGCAGATCCAGGAAGCCCTCGCCTAAAGGCACTTCCGCCAGTAGGAAGCCGTCCTCGTATTCCTCCACGGCCATGTCTTTAATGTGGGAGTTCACGGCGAACGGAGCCAGCGCCGCGGCGGTGTCAAGCGGATCGTCGAGGAGCGCGATGTTATTGCCCCAGTCGATGCAGACGCCCAGCCACTCGCTGCCGTAGCGATCGAGAAGGGGAACCATCTCCTCGATGGTCCAGTCCTTGTGGTTTTCCACTCCGGCGGGAAAGCGAAGCCGTTCCAACACCCGTGCAGCCTGCTCTAACCGCTTTTGGGATTCGGCGACAAACGCCTTCCACTGGTCGAGTGAGGAGAAGGTCTCATAACGGCGTCCGCTCAGGCAGGTCACGCGCAGGCAGCGCGCGCCAGCCTCCTTAGCCGACCGCACCGCCGCTTCGAACTCTGTAGCGTCTCCGCCTTTGGGCAGGGAGGCGGCGATTTCGAGGTACATGCCAAGTTTCTCGGCGTGCTCGCGGACCTGCCGGAGGTAGGCGGGATCGGCACTGGGCAGCGTCGCCTGAACCCCTCCGGCGCCGCGCTCCCAGGCGTACTGAAGGTAATCGAGCGCATGGCGGGAGGGCTTGGCGATGATGAAGCAATCCGGGGAGAGTCCCATTCGCGTGCGAACGGCAGGTTCGGCAGCCGCCGCCGCGGTTGCCGCCAGGAAGGCCCGTCGGGTCACAGCTTCAGACTCCGTAGTACTTCGTCCCATGGCTTGCGATAGGGACGCTCGAGGTATTTCGCCGCCGCCGGGTCGCCCACGATCGTCTCGTTTTGAGCGTCCCACGTCAGCGTGCGCCCCACCAACATCGAGATGTTGGCCAAGTGGCACGCCGCCCCCACTTGATGCCCTTCCTCGACGTCCGCAACGGGTCGGTTCCGGCTGCGGACGCAGTCCAGGAAGTTGCGCTTGTGAAGTTCCATTTGCTCATCCGTGGATCCCTGCGCGCTCACTGGCTTGGTCCAGGGAACGGGCTTCGCATCGACCCGCGGCGGATGACCGGGAGGCGAGGACCACGGCGGGATCAGGTTCTCCGGGGGCTGCCGCATCTCAGGGAACACTTCGAAACCGTTGCGCCCGATGCGGAGAGAAGCCTTCGTCCCATAGAATTCGAACCCCGGCGCGCCGCGCCCGGCGCAGGCTTCGCGGATCGACACGACCACCGAGAAGCCCGGATACAGAAAAATGGCGTCTTGTGTGTCGGGCGTCTCGCCATCGTCTTCCAGAGCAAAACGCCCTCCGATGGAAGCGATCTGGCGGGGTCCCTTCACCTGCATCGCCCAATGCACGATGTCGATTTCGTGCGTGCCGAGGTTGGTCATCTGCCCTCCCGCGAAATCCCAGAACCAGCGGAAATGGTACAGCGCGCGATGGCGGGTGTAAGGTCTCTTGGGCGCGGGTCCAAGCCACAGATCATAGTCCAAGCCGGGCGGCGGATCGGATTCCGGAGTCCTGCCGAAACCCGGCATGATGTTGCGGAACGAAGACGCCCGGATGCTGTGCACTTTCCCCAGGTAGCCGCTGCGGATCAGATCGACAGCCGCTTGGAAGTGCTTGCCGCTGCGCTGCTGCGTGCCGACTTGCACCACGCGCTTGTATCGCCGCGCGGCGGCGGTCATCCAACGTCCTTCGGCTACGAAAGCCGTGAGCGGCTTTTCGACGTAAACGTCCTTGCCCGCCGCGCACGCCAGGATGGTGTTGAGAGCGTGCCAGTGGTCAGGCGTGGAAACCACTACGGCTTGAATGCTCTTGTCTTCGAGCAGGCGGCGGAAGTCGCGATACCCCTTCGCCTTGCCGCCCGAAGCCGCAACGCCCGCCTGAACGCGCGGCTCATAAACGTCGCACACGGCGGCGATATCGGCGTCCGGCATCTTTTTGAAGTCCTCGAGATGACGGGCGCCGATGAGCCCATAGCCGATGAAGCCAAGCTGTATCCGGTCATTTGCGCCGAGCACCCGCCCATAGGAAGCGGCGGTTAAGGCGCCCACAAAGCCCCGTCTGGTGGCGGACATGGGTGGAATGGTATCACAAGCGGGCGGAGGCAAGAGATGGACGGCGGATGTAGCCGGTAGAAGCGCGTTTGACGTCGACCCTCCCGGCGCATCAACATGGAGCCAATGCCGCATATCAGCCTCCAATCCATCTTCGATTCCGGCGACCCGACTCTGTGGGAGGTGCGCAGCCGCGCCGCGGGACCTCAGGGCGCCCTGCCGTTGACCGCCGATATGCTCCGCAACCGCCCTTCCGGGGATCTCTTCGGCTGGACCATGAACGCCGCCATGGGGTGGGAGCCTTCCCGGATGACGGGCGCCGAGTTTCTCATCCTCAGCACGCACGGCGGGATTCGCGCGCCGAACGGAGAGCCGGTCGCGCTCGGATATCATACCGGCCATTGGGAAGTGTCGTTGCTCATGCAAGCCGCCGCCGAACAACTGCGCTCGCTTGACGCCGTTCCCTTCGCCGGCTACTGTACCGATCCTTGCGACGGGCGAACGCAGGGCACGCCCGGCATGTTCGATTCCCTTCCCTACCGCAATGACGCAGCGCAGATCTTCCGGCGCCTCATCCGGTCGCTCCCAACCAGGCGGGGCGTCATCGGGGTGGCCACCTGCGACAAGGGATTGCCGGCGATGATGATGGCGCTCGCCGGCTCGAAGGACTTGCCCTGCGTGCTTGTGCCCGGCGGGGTGACTCTGCTGCCGGAAGACGGCGAGGACGCCGGCAGGATTCAATCCATCGGCGCGCGATACGCGCACGGCGAGATCACGCTCGAGTACGCCGCCGAGATGGGATGCCGCGCGTGCGCGTCGCCGGGAGGAGGCTGTCAGTTTCTGGGCACCGCCGCCACATCGCAGGTGGTGGCCGAAGCGTTGGGTTTGACGCTGACCCACGCGGCGCTCGCCCCGTCGGGGCACCCCGTCTGGATCGACATGGCTCGGCGCTCGGCTCGCGCGGCGGTGAGTCTCGAAGCCCGGGGCATCCCGCTATCCGCGGTTCTCAGCGACGCGTCGGTGGAGAACGCGCTGGTGGTCCACGCCGCCTTCGGGGGTTCAACCAATTTGATCTTGCACCTGCCCGCCGTGGCGCACGCCGCCGGACTTCGCCGCCCGTCGCGGCAGGAGTGGGAGCGGGTGAACCGCCAGACGCCACGCTTGGTGGACGCTTTGCCCAACGGTCCGGTGGGCTTCCCTACGGTCCAGGTGTTCATGGCCGGCGGCGTGCCC
>Ga0101944_10007335_pt1 | contig 11088 bp, 9 predicted proteins | sample DewCreD2012metaG_FD_75245 | JGI IMG/M metagenome (GOLD analysis project Ga0101944, IMG submission 75245) | Hot spring sediment bacterial and archeal communities from British Columbia, Canada, to study Microbial Dark Matter (Phase II) - Dewar... ... | reverse complement strand
CATAAGTGAACTGAGGCTCAGAACAATAAAACCAAGCGGAAGGGCCGTCAACACAGGCTTAAACACGCGTTACTCCTACGTTTTGACGCCGGATTCAGGTATCAGGTCAGGTATCGCTATCTGCATCCGGAGTTGGGCAGGTGGTTGAGTAAGGATTTTATTGAGGAAGAAGGTATAACCAATCTCTACGGATTTGTAAAAAACGCTCCGGTAAACTTGCTTGATCCTTTAGGTTTACGAGAAATCGGATTCGGACCTTCTGCCTCAGCAGGAATATCTGCGATTTTTGGTGCCGAGGTGTCTGTTGCATCGGTAATTACGAGTAAAGGGCAGGTTTGCGTCATTCTACAAATCACCGGGAGCACCGGTCCTCAGATGGGATTCTTTGCTGGTCCGGGGATTACAGGTTGTTACTCAACGTCCAAAATTCAGGGGCCAGCCTATTCGCTTGGCGCGACGGGATTCGCTGGTTCTGGCCCCGGCGTCGTTGCATCTGCGGATCTTTCACGGCCACCAGGCGGGAAAACTGATTCTGTTACCGCTTCATTTGGAAAATGGGGGCCAACTGTTGGAGTCGGAGCAGCACTCCGTGTCAGCGCTTCATGTACTGGCTGCGCGAGTGTCAAGTGGGGTCCCCTGGCGGTAACTTTGGCACAAATAGATGCCCAAAAGTGTATTGCAGACGCCATGATCAAGCTAACAAAGAAAGTCTTTTTTTGACCCTTTTACACATGCAAAATAAGTACCAAGGCTGGCGATGGTTTGTTCCAATTTGGATAACAACGATTTTTGGCTTGGCACTTCCGTGGGAATGGATTCCCACAGCTTTTGGATTTTTCTACTTAATTCCGTTTCTAATAACTGCTTTTATCGCCCACACACCATATCGCCGCGGTATTATGTCGGCAACAGACGGCATAGTGTTAGTGATCATCGGGCAGTTTGGATCTGCTCTGATTGGGCTTTCTCTCAAAAAAATCATCGAACTACTTGGCATAATGGGATGAGGCTCCATCCACAAATACGACATTCCGCCAATGCCCGCGCCTACGTCACTGCCGGGATCGTGCAGGGGACCCTCCAGGAGACCCTTGTCCAGAACCGCACCCACGACCAAGCCAATGAAATCACCCGCATCTCGGAGCGCCAGGGGGACCCGGTGTGGGCAAAGCCTGCGCATGACCTGGCCGGAAACTTGACCGCCATCCCCCGGCCGGGCTCGCCCACGGGCGCCTTCATCTGCGTCTGGGACGCCTGGAATCGTTTGGTGAAGGTCAAGTTGGACGAGAACACGGTTTTGGCAGAATATGCCTATGATGCCTTGCATCGCCGGGTGAAGAAAGTGACGGATGACGAGGTTCGGCATTTTTATTATTCGGACCAGTGGCAAGTGCTGGAAGAGCGCGTCAATGCAGGAACAACTGCGGATCGGCAGTTTGTTTGGGGCTTGCGCGGCATTGACGACCTGCTTTTACGGGACCGCGACACAAACGATGATGGCACGTTGGACGAGCGATGCTATGCGCTCCACGACGTCATGCATGTGACCGGCATCGTGAACGCGGCCACCGGCCAGGTCCTGGAGCGCTATGGCTACAATGCCTTCGGCCAGGTCCGTTTCCTCGACGCCAGCTTCGCCCCAACCACGCCGGCTTACGATTGGGAGACGCTGTTCGACGCCTACCGCTGGGACGCGGAGACAGGCTTGTATCAGGTCAGGTATCGCTATCTGCATCCTGGGTTGGGGAGGTGGCTTAGTAGGGATTTTGGAGAAAACAGAATTGAGCAGTATCTATATGTTTTTGTAAGAAATAACCCGCCTATTTTCCAAGACATAAACGGCTTGGAAACATGCAGCTCATTTGTCGAGTCACTAATAAATGACTTTTTAGAAAATGATTCAGCAAATGCGCTTGGCCATGTTTGGCTTGCGAAGCGCGGTACCACGCTATCAGATGCGGCTGGTTTTCGACAAGAGCTTGTCGCTGGTGGCCAGGGTGGGGCCGTCAGTCGCCATATTTATGGACATGGTGGTGTTATGATGGCTATGGAAACTGCTGTCGGAACATCCCCTCTAGGAAATATAGTTTCTTATATAAATCAGGGTATTGATTGGGCACAACAATTTCTTGAAGGAAGAACTGAGACTGAGGCAGCGGCGGAAATCGCTGGAGATCGCGCAGGCCGCGCTGTCGCGGATATTATTCGCAACGCGTACCATGAAGGAAAATCAGACGATTGCGCTCAGATTGAGAACCTGCGGCGAAAACTAAAGGATATCTTATGCGATTGAAAACCTTACTCGTTATAATGGGTTTTATTGCTGCAATCATGTTTCTATTATGCATGGTAATGCGAAATAAAAAAACTGTCATTCGAAGCATTGAGATGCCTAATGGAGGCGTTGCGAGTATTGTATCACGCATTGATAGCGCTTTGTTATTGACGTATCGTGCTGACTTGGTTTTTTTTTCGACAAAAGGGTATATTGTTTACGAAACAAACCTTCTTCGTAATAGGGATAGCATAGAGGATATACGAAATGAATTTATTTCGCTTGAGGCATATGAGCGAGTACTGAACCTGAAGGCGACAGGAAATCATTATCGAGGGACAAATATATTTTCACTGCCAAATGGAAAATGATATCAGCAAAAAAACTAACAGAAAAACCGTTAAGTCCTAAGGCACGGCATGTGCAAACCACAAAATAAACGAATTGCTTCAACTCCTTATCCAGTATGGCTCTGTGCAGGAATCTAATATTGAAATGTTCTTTGTCCCCCGGAGACATTGTGATGCTGACCGCCGCGGTGCGGGATTTGCACCGCTGCCAGCCGGGACGGTTTGTCACCGATGTCCGCACCCCTTGTCCCGAGCTTTGGGAGAACAACCCGTTTCTTACCCCCATGCGCGAAGACGATCCCAGTGTGGCTACGATGGATTGCCATTATCCACTGATCCAGCGCAGCAACCAGGCCCCATTCCATTTCTTGCACGGCTTCACCCGGTTCCTCAGCGAACGGCTGCGCCTGCCCATTGTCCCCACCGAATTCCGCGGTGACATTCACCTGAGACAGGCGGAAATGTCTTCTGATCTTTCCGCCTTCGGACTTCAACCTTCCGCCTTGCCCTATTGGCTGCTCGTGGCCGGCGGCAAATCGGATTTCACCATCAAATGGTGGGCGCCGGATCGCTGGCAGGCGGTGGTGGACCATTTTCAGGGGAAAATCCAGTTTGCGCAGGTCGGCGCCGCCGAACACCATCACCCCGCGTTGAGCGGCGTCATTGATTTGCGCGGCAAGACCTCCTTGCGCGATTTGATTCGGCTGGTCTATCACTCCCAGGGTGTTTTGACACCCGTCAGCCTCCTCATGCACCTCGCCGCCGCCGTTCCGCTCCGCCCCTCATCCCTCGACTCTCGCCCCAAGCCTTCTCCGCTTCGCCCTTGCGTTGTCGTCGCCGGCGGTCGCGAGCCGGCCCATTGGGAAGCCTACCCCGGTCACTAGTTCATTGATACCATCGGCCTGCTGCCCTGCTGCGCCCGCGGCGGTTGCTGGCGTTCCCGCACCGTGCCCCTGGCTGACGGCGACCCCAAGGACCGGCCCGAACAATTGTGCCTGAAAGTCGTCAACAACCTGCCCAAGTGCATGGATTTGATCACGCCCGAGGAGGTCATTCGGCGGATCGAGGGCTATTTCCGGGGTGGAATGTGCCAATATCTGGACGCCGCCCGGCGGCAATCTCAAGCCGCCCAACCGCCCGGCCCCGTTTTGCCCTCCTGGCTGCTGCCCAAAGCTTTTTCCGAGGTCCCCTACCAGAATCCGCTCGCGCCCGAACTGACCCCCGAAAATGCCCTTGAGCGCATGGACGCATTCATTGGAAGCCTAAATGAGGGGCGGGAGACGAGGGGCGAGGGACGAGAGACAACAATGGCACGGCCCTCGACTTTCGACTCTCGCCTCTCAACTCGTGGAATCGTCATCTGCGGCGGCGGCCTCAAGTATTTTCCATGCGCCTGGGTCTGCATCAGCATGCTGCGGCGGCTTGGCTGTGCGCTGCCCATTCAACTCTGGGCCGTCAACCGCGCCGAGTTGGATGCGGATATGGAAAAGCTGGTTGCGCCTTTGGGGGTGGAATGCATCGTCGCCGCCGACTTGCTGGAGCGCCATCCGCTGCGTCGTTTGGGCGGCTGGGAGGTCAAACCCTACACCATTCTCCATTCCCCTTTCCGCGAAGTCCTCCTGCTGGATGCCGACAACGTGCCGCTCCGCAATCCCGAGTTCCTGTTTGACCTGCCGGAATACCAGGCCGCCGGGGCGGTCTTCTGGCCCGACCGCGGCCGCCTCGGCGCCGCGCATCGGGTCTGGAAATACTGCGGCCTGCCGGGCCGGGACGAGCCGGATGTCGAAAGCGGCCAGCTTTTGGTGGACAAGAACAAATGCTGGCGCGAATTGCAGTTGACCCTTTGGCTGAACGGGCATTCGGATTTCTTTTACCGGCACGTGCATGGGGACAAGGAAACCTTTCACCTGGCCTGGCGCAAACTGGGGCGTGATTACGCCATGACGCCGCATCCCGTGAAATGGCTGGACGGCACCCTGTGCCAGCACGATTTTTCGGGGGCCCGTCTCTTCCAGCATCGCTCCGCCCCCAAGTGGCAGGTCATCGGCGGCAACAAATCCGTCCCCGGTTTCCAGCGGGAGGCCGAATGTCTCGAATTCCTCCGCGAGTTGCGCGAGCGCTGGGATTGCCGGAGCCGGGCGGGGACGGTGCTTACCGTGCCGGAGCGGACGCCCGCGCCGCAAATTCGCTGCGCCCCCGCCGGGCCGCCCAACGGTCGCAAGGTCATCACCATGATCTTGTATAATCGCCCGGATTACACCCGGCAGGTGCTCGAAGCCCTGGGCCGGTGCGAGGGGAATCGAAGATTACCTCATCCTGCCGCGCATTGAGCCGGGCAACGAGGAAGTGCTGGCGTTGGCCCAAGGCATTTCCTGTGCCGAAACGCGGGTGACCTTGAACCGCTGGCCGGCGGGCTGCGGTCGGAACACTTACCTGGCTTGGCAGGACGGTTTTGCCCTGGCGGATTTCATCATCCATGTCGAGGATGACACCGTGCCCGCGCCCGATTGCCTGCGCTACCTGGAGCACTGCCGCGCAGCCTACGCGCGGGACCAGGCGATCTTCTCCGTTTCCACCTACCACCGGGAACCGTGCGCGCCGGCGGATTACTACCGGATTGGCCGGCGCTCCCGCTACACCTGCTGGCTGGTGGGATTGTGGAGTGACCGCTGGCTGTGGGCGCGGGACGATTGGAACCCCGACCCCAAACGCTACGCCTGTCACCTGGCCGACCGGGTGAAGGCGCGGGGTCTCCAGGAGGTCCATCCCTTGTTGTCCCGCTCCCAAAACATCGGCGCGACCCGCGGCCTGCATGTGCCCTCCGCCGAATGGCACCGCCAGCACCAGCACACCGAACATTGGGCCGGAGCATTAAACCTGCCTTCCGGACCCTATTTCGAAGCGGCGCCCGCCTTGGAGGTCGTTTCGGGTGCCACCGCCCCCCGGCTTTCCTATTGCATCACCTGCATGGGGCGGCGGCATCATTTGCAGCAGACCCTGCCCCGGAACCTGGCGGAAAATTCGCTGCCGGAAGTTGAATTTGTCCTGCTCGATTATAATTCTCCGGATGGCCTGCGGGAATGGGTGCGGGAAAATTTTGCTCCCGAGTTGCGCTCCGGGAAATTAGCCTATTACCGAACTCAGGAGCCCCGCTATTACCATTCGGCACACGCCAAGAATACCGTCCACCGCCTGGCGCGCGGCGAGATACTTTGCAATTTAGACGCCGATAATTTCGCGGGACGGGAGTTCACGGAATACCTGTTACGCGCCTTTTCCGCGCAGCCTGATCTTATTATCCAAGGCACTGGTGATAGAGGGGTCATTGGACGGGTGGCGTTGGTAGGGCATTGGTTTCATCAATTGGGCGGCTATGATGAGCAGTTGCAGGACTGGGGACATGACGATAACGAACTGGTAGCCCGTGCGGTGCGCCTGGGCTTGAAGCATGAAAAATTGCCGGCTCATTTCACTTCCTGCCTCAAGCATGGCAATGAAGAGCGGTTGGCGAATTTTCCACCCGAAAGGCGGGCTTTCAGCCAGCGCAACCGAGAAATATCGGCGGTTAATTTGGCGGCCGGCCGTTTGGTAGCCAACGCGGGCCGCCGCTGGGGCGAGGCGCTTTTGGCAAACGATTAATTTTCCCGTTCCCTTTGTTCTCTTTTCCCCCGCGCCTCTTCGCCTCATGCCCTTGGCGTTGGGTGCTGGAGATTTGCTTTTCCCAATCGCTGCGGCGCCGCATTTTATCATTCTGCCTTCATCCTTCGTAATTTCTTTACCACCCCCGGAGAGGCAGCCGCGCGTCGCTTCCCCCGCTACACTGCCCCAATGTTAGCGCCCATTGGGCCAACAAAAAAATTTAACATAAGCAAACGAAGTGAACGAATAGACGGGATTAAGCGGCGGCTTTCTTCGTTCACTCCGTTGCCCCCTGTTCAGAATCATTTACCCCCCCAATTTTTCTGCCAACTTTTCGCGGCTCATTCGCGGTCTTCGCGTTAAACTGCCGGTTTATCAAAAACTGACCATTCCCGCAAAACTGACCGGATAGGCACATTTGCTCTTTCATTGCAACCCGTTATCAAACCGAGATTTCCCCATGGTTGCCATGAGCGCCAATTGGTCTTATACTCCTCCCTCGATGTTAGCGGCGGAACAAACGGTGCTGGTCATGATTGACGTGCAGGGCAAGCTGGCCCAGCTCATGCACAACCGGCAGATTGGACTGGACCGGATGCGCGCCGCCGGCGCGGGCAGCACCTGTGCCGAAACCGTGCTTTTCGAGCTGCTGCGCACCGCGGAGTCCCCCAAGTTCAAGGAAGTGGCAAGACTGTTAAAATGAGAACCTTCCTCCCTCGACGACGTTTTTCGGGCGGCGCCGCCGGCTGGTGCCTGTGGCTGGCCGCCGGCCTGCTGCAAGCGGCTTTGCCGGACCCCAAACCGCTGGGCTTCATCCGCTCGAACACGCCGGCCGCCACTCCTTATTTTCTCCAGGACAGCGGCAAACCCGGGCCGCTGGTGTTCATCAGCGGCGGCGTCCACGGGGATGAACCGGCCGGGGCGGGCGCGGCGGACCAAATCCGGCATTGGCCCATTGTGCGTGGGAAAATCGTCGTTCTTCCGCGCGCCAACGCGGAGGCGCTGCCGGCCCGCAAAAGACTGACTCCGGGCGCCGACACCAATCAGAACAACCTCAATCGCAACTTTCCGCGCGCCCAACAGAACGAACCGCCCCGCGGCGAATTGGCCGCCGAGATTTGGGCGCTCCTCAAACAGTTCAAACCCGACTGGGTGATTGATCTGCATGAAGGGAGCGATTTCCGCATCCAGACCACCAACAGCGTCGGCAGCAGCCTCATTGTGGTCCAGAAAGAAGCCGGCAAACAGGCGGCCGCCCTCATGCATGAGGCGGTAAATGCCACGATCACGAATGCCGCGCGCCAGTTTATGCTGCTGCGCTCTCCCGTGGACGGCAGCCTGGCGCGGGCCGCCGGCGAACACCTCAACGCGCAAGCCATGATCCTGGAGACCACCATCAAAGCGCAACCACTTTCGCAGCGCATCCGGCAGCACCGGGTCATGGTCCACACCTTGCTCCGGCACTTGGGGATGATAGACGAGTCGGTAACGACGGAATGGATGACCGATCAACGGCCCGACCGGGCGCGCCGGCAGATCGCCGTCTATGACGCCGCCGGCACCAGCGGCCCGGGAGTGTCCCGCCTGCATGAAATTGCGGGGGCTTCCGCTCGCCTGCAAGCCGTGCCCATCGGGCCGGAGGACATCGTCCGTGGCGCTTTGAGCCAATTTGACGCGCTGATTTGCCCGGGCGGCACCGGCAGCGGCCAAGCCGCCGCGCTGGGCGAGACAGGCCGCCGCCAGGTCAAACAATTTGTCGAAGCGGGCGGCGGGTATGTGGGTATCTGCGCCGGCGCTTTTCTGGCCTGCGACGGGTTCTCCTGGGGCCTGAAAATCCTCAACGCCCGAACGGTGTCGCCCCAATGGCGGCGCGGCACCGGCACCGTGCGGGTGGAATTAACCGAAGCCGGCAAAAAAATCCTGGGGGAGGCGAATGGCCTTTTGGAAATTCGTTACGCCAACGGCCCCATTTTGACCAATGCCACTTCGACCGAACTGCCCGCCTACGAAACGCTGGCCTGGTTTCGCAGTGAGTTGGCCGAAAACAACTCGCCCAAAGGCATCATGATCAATTCGCCCGCCATGGTGGCCGCTCCCTGCGGCCAAGGGCGCGTGCTCTGTCTTAGTCCTCACCCTGAGCAGGCCAAGGGCTTGGAAAAAATGGTGGAACGCGGCATAGAATGGGCGGCTGGCAATCGCCGCCCGCCTTCCCCGTGAGCCGTCGAACAACATTCTTTAATTCAGTCCGGTCGGCCGGTTGGCTGGCCGCTTTTTGCCTGGCGACCGGCTTGGGCCGTCCGCAAGAAACCAGCCCCGCCTCGCCAAGGCATTGCCTGGATCCACAAACCCCGCAGGGCCTGCAGGAACTTTTCCGCTATACGGGCGAACTGCTGCCCCTGGTCAGCGCCCATCGGGGCGGCTCGCTCAAAGACTACCCGGAGAACAGCTTCGCCGGCTTTGAAAATACGCTGCGGCACACCTACGCGGTGATGGAGGTGGACCCGCGCTACACCAAAGACGGATTCATCGTCATTCACCACGACCCCACCCTGGACCGGACCACCACCGGCAAAGGCCCCGTCACCAACCATACCCTGGCGGAACTCAAACAGTTCCGGTTGAAAGACCGCGATGGCCGGATCACCGAGCAGCAAATCCCCACCCTGGACGAATTGCTCGAATGGGCGCGCGGCAAAACCATCCTCATCCTCGACCAAAAAGACGTGCCGCCCGCCGCGCGCCTAAAAAAGATCGAGGAGCACCGGGCCGAGGCCTACGCCATGATCATGGTGTATAACTTCAAGGACGCCCTGGCCTGTTACACGCTCAACTCGAACATCATGATGGAAGTGATGATCCCCAACCGCCAAAAGGCCGCCGAGTTTGAGCAAACCGGCGTCCCCTGGCACAACCTTGTCGCCTTTGTCGGGCACACCCCGCCGAAAGACCCGGAGGTCTGCGCCTTCCTCCACCAGAAGGGCGTTCTTTGCCTGATGGGCACTTCCCGAAACCTGGACCGGCAATTCCTCGCCCAACCGGACGCCGGCCTCCAGGCCTTGGAGCGCGATTACCGGGCCCACTTGCAGGCGGGCGTGGACCTTTTCGAGACGGACATCCCCGCCCCGCTGGGCGCCCACCTGTTCAAGGCCGTTCCCCCGCCGCCCTCCAAACAGAAGTATTTTAGGCGTTTCTGAGGGCGCAATGGGCAAAAAAACGGGCTGAAGGGCTTGCGGAAAAATGGCGGGAATTGGTTTGGCAGCCAATCACACCCCGGTGCGAATTCTGCAAGCCCTGCGGTCATTTCTCTGGCGTCGCCCTTCTGGCTGTCGTGATCATTAGTCGCCAAAGCCCGCCGCTTGCCGGACTCGTTTGACCTCCGCCTCCGGCAGGCGCCATTTGGGACTGTTAGCCGCGGAACGCGCCAGCACCAAGTTCGACAGGGTTGCCGAACTGACCGGCTTGTTGGCGTGCAAGATGGTTAAGCGCACGGAACCCTTCAAGGTGGCCCGCAACGGGGAGTTCGGGTCCGGTTTTATCTGCAAAACCTCCTCCTCCGAAGCAAAGGGCTCCCGGCATGTTCGTTTCCACAGATCCGCCGGGCGCTCGCGGTCCGGCGCGTCGAAAAGCATCCGCAGCACCACTTGTCCCTGATGTTGCACCTCCAAGCGCAGCAATTTCCGGCCAGGCGGCGCGCAACCGGCTATTAACCCGATGAGAAACACCACCCGGAGGATAGCCGCCGCCCAATGCGGATTGGCGCACGGGCCAAGGTTATTCATGGTCAACTCAAACCGGCGAGAATCTTTTTCACGTGCTCAAAAGACGCGATAATGCCCGGCAGCGGAGCGTCGGGCTCGATCTCGTGTTCGAGGGCGAGGTGATGGGAAAATTTTATTTCGAGCAGGGCCTTGAGCACGCCGGCGATGTCAATCACTCCCTGGCCCACCACCACGGCTTTCCCTTTCGGGTCGGCTTTGTCCACATCTTTCAGGTGGTAATCGTAAAGCCGGCGGGCGCATTGGCGGATGACGTCCACCGCGTTGTCGCCAATCCGCACGCTGTGACCCACGTCAATGCAGATGCCCATGTGGCTGTCGCGGTCCTTGACCAGTTTCAGCACGTCGAGCGGCGACGGGTATCGTTTATCACCCGGCCCATGATTGTGAATGGCAATCAGAATGTCGAATTCCTTGGCGAGTTTTTCGACGCTGTCGAGGGCCGCGGGGTCAGGGCTGCAAACGATGGCGGGCATCCCGGCGTCGCGCGCGTATTCGAAGACTTGCCGGATTTCCGCTTCGTCGTTTTTCATATAGACCACTCCACAACCCATCAGGACCAAGCCGGCTTCGGCTATTTTCTTGCGGGCGGCCTGGCGCTCCTCGCGGGTGGTTTTGAGCGGCAGATGCATGTCTTTCAAGGTGATATGCTTGACCCCGGCCTGCTTGGTCATGGCCAGCGCCTGATCCAGGGAAAATTTTCGCAACGAATAAGAGGCGATGCCGGTTTTCAAGCCGCGAAAGGGATCGGTGACCGCGCTTGCGGCGGCGGAAAGACAAGCGGGGGCAGTGGCGGCCAGCGCGGCCCCGGCCAGGCTGCGGACCAGAAACCGGCGGCGATTCATCGAGGTTTTATGTTTCATATTTTCCCCATTTCACTCTCGCGGGACGGTTTGCGCAAGCACGGAAATGGAGGGTGCCCCGCGCGCGCGTTGCATCAAGATAAAAGACACCGGGGCGGTTTCTGAGGCGGGAGCCAAAAGAGGTCGTTGACTCATGGGAAAAAGACACCGGAAAAAGCCGGTGAGAATGAACATGAGTCGTGCGA
>Ga0101944_10007334_pt1 | contig 11093 bp, 7 predicted proteins | sample DewCreD2012metaG_FD_75245 | JGI IMG/M metagenome (GOLD analysis project Ga0101944, IMG submission 75245) | Hot spring sediment bacterial and archeal communities from British Columbia, Canada, to study Microbial Dark Matter (Phase II) - Dewar... ... | reverse complement strand
TACGAGGGCGAAACCGAGCCGCGAGACGCCTACACCGGCTACTTCATCGTGCGCAAGGACTCTCCGTACCGCTCTCTCAAGGACCTGCGCGGAAAAACCTTCGCGTTCGTGGACGAAAGCTCGGCCTCGGGCTACAAAATGCCGCGCGCCATTCTGGGAATCCGCTACAACTCATCTCCGGACAAGTTTTTCAAGAAATATTTTTTCGTGGGCGATCACGACGAGGTCATGAGCGCGGTGTTCCACAAATGCGTGGACGGCGGCGCCACCTGGGACAACAGCTATGCCCTGAACACGGCAAAGGACCGGTTCGGAGACAACTTCCGCATCATCGAAAAAACCCCGCCCATCCCGAACGACGCCTGGGCCGCCGGCCCGGCCGTGACCCCGGCCATGCGCAAGCAAATCCGCGACATTCTGCTCTCCATTGACAGAAAAACCAAAACCGCGTCCGGCGATCGTGTGCTGCAGCCCGAGCTTGGATTCCCCGGCTCGGGCTGGAGTCTGCGCAGTCCCCAGTTTTACGAAGACGCCGCAGGCCTGCTTCTGTACGAAGAATAATCGCTCATGCCCCCTTCACATGGCCCCGCGCATTTAACCAAAGATTAACACATTCGATATTCTGAAATAACCAACCATGAATACACTTGCGTTTAAGTTGTTAAACCGAAGCGGCTTGAATATTGCGCCCGTCGCGAATCTGAAACGGACGCTATTTTTCAGTTGCAAGGAGCGCACCGAATGCTTAAACGACTAGCAACGGCTGTGGCGTTCGCACTAATCTTTTGTGCCGCATGCGCGCCTTCACGAGCGCAGAAACCCTTGGAAACGACATACACATTCGGAGTCAACCCCTGGGGAACCGAGCAGGAAATGCGCGCCATGTTCCGCCCTCTGCTGGATTACCTCGGAGAACGGCTCGGCGCGCGTATCGTCATGGTGTTCCCATCCACTTACGACGAACTGCTGGAGAGAATCGCGGCGGGCGAAATAGACATCATTTCATTCAATTCCGTAACATATCTTCGCGCCCGCAGACAGGGATTGCCGGTACGCTATCTGGCCACGCAGAACACACTGTTTGAAGGAGAAAAAACGCCGCGCTCATCCTACACGGGATACATTTTTGTGCGCAAGGAATCCCCATACCGCAGCCTGGATGATCTGCGAGGAAAGACATTTGCGTTCGTGGATCCGAGTTCCGCGTCCGGATACAAGGTGCCCGCGGCGATAATCGGCACGAGCAAGGGTGTGAAGCCCGAAAAATATTTCAAGAAGTTCTTTTTCATGGGTGAGCACAGCGAGGTTGCGAGCGCCGTGTATCACGGCTGCGTGGATGCTGGCGCGACATGGGACAACAGCTATAATATGAACACGCAGCCGCATCGGTTCGGCGCCGCGTTCCGCATCATCGAGCGCACGCCGCCGATTCCGAATGACGCATGGGCTGCCGGCCCCGGTCTTGACAGTGAAACCGCCGCAAAACTCAAGCGGATTCTTCTGAACACGGACCGGTCTTCGAAAACGCGCGACGGGCGTCTTGCGCTCAACCCGAAACTCGGGTTTCCGGGTTCGGGGTGGACGGAAAAAAGCCCTGGCTTTTACGAGAACGCGGCCGGCCTTTTGCTTTACGCCCAAAACTGAAGCGCACGCGGCCGGCTCCGGCTTTCCTTTATGAGCCTCAAGAAAAAAGTTTTCTCCGACGCAATTTTCCCGCCCATTGTATTCACGATCATGCTTCTGGCCCTCATGTTCGTGATCGGATTCACCAATCAGGCCGCCATCAACCGCCAGAACAAGACCCGCGCCGCCAGCATGGAATCCATTTACCAGGACTTCCAGAGCCGCACGCGGTCTTATGCGGCCATGATCGCCAACTCGCGCGATGTGCGGGAAGGCTGCGCGAGCGCAAAGCGCGCCAGCGTCAGATCCGTAATCACCCCCCTGTTCGAATCTCTCGATGTGGGCCTCATCACCGTGCACGAATTCGACGGCTATGTGATCGCTCGCGCGCACAACCCCGTAAAATTCGGCGAGGACGAGTCCGGCGCGCCGCATGTAAAACGCGCGCTCCAGGGCGGCGCCACGCGCGGCATCCAGCCCGTGGACGGCCGGGTCGCGCTCTTCACAACCGAACCCGTGCCCAACCCCAACCCGGAAAGCGGCCGGAAATTCGTGGGCGCGGTCACTGTGGGCTATTTCTTCGACAAGGAATTCGCGTCAAGCATGAAAACCCTGCTTGGCTCCGAGATCGTGATCGTGCAAAACGGCGCCCCAATCGCTGCCACGGACAAGCTGCTGACCCGCAAGGGCACACGCCTCACCAAAGACAGCAAATACCTGTTGCGCGGGGGCCGCTGGTACGACATCCGCTATGTTCCCCTCGAATCGGGCCAGGGCGGCGTGGGCCTGGTCATCGCCGTGGACAACACGCGCGCCAAGGCCATCATGATCATCACCATCGCGGTGAGCTTTCTGGTGGTGTGCCTGGTCACAATTTGGGTGGTGCGCCGCGCGCGCGTGTTCAGCGAAACTCTCACGCGCCCCATCATTGACACCGCGGACCACGCCAAGCGCGTGGCCGGCGGCGAACTCGGCGTCGAGCCGCTGCCCGTGGACCGGGACGATGAAATCGGCGCGCTCATGGATTCCTTCAATGTCATGGTGGCCAACCTGCAGGACATGGTGCGCCGCGACAAATCCCGCCGCGAATACCTCGAGGGCGAAGTGGCGCGCCTGCTCGAAGTCATGAACGCCGCGGCCGCGGGCGACCCCGACGCGCACTTTGATGTCCGCTCACAGGACGAAATCGGGCGCATCGGCGCGGCTCTCAACAAAATGGCCGCGGACATGCGGGAACGCAACGAGCAGGAACGCTCGCAGCGCGAGTACCTCGAGGCCCAGGTGCGCAAGCTCCTGTCCGTAATGGAACGCGCCGCGGGCGGCGACTTTTCGGCCTCCTTCGATATCGAGCGCGAGGACGAAATCGGGCATGTGGGGGCGGCCCTCAACACCATGATCGCGGACCTGCGCGACATTATGGAAAACGACAAGCAGCGCCGCCGCGCCCTGGAAAGCAAGGTGCGCGCCCTGCTCGACGGCATCAACGCCGTGGCCACGGGCAACCTGGCCTATTCCTTCCCCGCGCACGACAATGACGAGTTCAGCCGCATCGGCGCGGCCCTCAACGCCATGCTCGCCGACCTGCAGCGCAAGATCGAGGAAATCGAGCACCTCAAGCTTCGCGACCAGCAGCAAAAGGAAACTCTGGAGCGCCACATCCGCGAAATCATGGCCGCAGTGGCGCGCGCGGCCGCGGGCGATCTCACCGTGCGCCTGCCCGCGGGCGGACAGGACGCCATCACCGCCCTGCGCGAAAACCTCAACGCCATGCTCGGCAACCTGCTCGAAATGATCCGCCGCGTGCACCAGGCCGCAACCCGCGTGGAATCCACCTGCCGGGACATCAACCAAACCGCGCAGCGCCTTCAGGAAGGAGCTGAACAGCAACAAACCACAATCCGCTCAACATCCGCGGCCGTGGATTCCTTGGCCGAGTCCGTGGCCACCATGGCGCGCCACGCGGAGGATGTGCTGGCCCTGTCGTCGCGCGCCACGGACGAAGCGCGCAACGGCGGCGAAACCGCGGAAAACGCCATCCAGGGCATGGCCCTGGTCCAAAACACCATGAACGATCTGCACGAGGCCATGGCCGAACTCGAAACCAGCGCCGAGGAAATCGAGGAAGTGGTCAAGGTCATTGACGAAATCTCGGACCAGACCAATCTGCTGGCGCTGAACGCGAGCATCGAGGCCGCGCGCGCCGGAGATCTGGGCCGCGGCTTCGCCGTGGTCGCCAAAGAGGTTTCCAGCCTGGCGCAGAAATCCGTGACCTCGACCCGCGAGATCACCACCATCGTGCGCCGCATCCAGGACAGGGTCAAAAAGGCGCAGGAAACCGCGGACCTGGGCATCTCGCGCGTGCAGCAGGGGTCGGAAATGGTGCTCAAGGCCGGCGACGCCCTGGAGCGCATCGTCGAGGCCATCGAGGGCGTGACCGAACTGGCCCGTGACACCGCCGCCGCGCTCGAATCCCAGAAATCCGGCTCCCGCCAGATCCTGTCCGCCGTGAAAAATGTCCGCGCCATTTCCGAAAACTCGACCGCCATCATCAACCAGGCCGCCAGCGCCGTGGAGTCTCTGTTCGCTCTGGCATCGGACCTCGAAAGCATGGTCAAGCAGTTTAAAATCGGCTGATTCCTTTGCGGCTTCGGTTTGCAGACCCTGCGATTGTCCGCTCTGTCGCAGTCAAAACGCCCAGACCTTGCCCCTGTTTTTCCACACGCCCTTTAAGGCGTTTTCAAATCATGTTATACTCATAATCTGACGGCGGCGGCGCGGCGGCGCACGCCGGCCTGGCCTCTTCGCACCGTCCCGAAAAAGGGATTTTTCTGCTATGACAACATGCCAGTACTGCAAAACCGAGAATGCGCCGGATCACAAGTTCTGCAAGGAATGCGGCAACCGCCTCAAAACCCCGGTGGCCGTGGACGGCGGCGCAGACATCGGAAACGCGCGCCCCGTGGCGGATGTGCCGACCGCGAAAAACAAGGCGTTCGTGTACATTACCCGCGGTCAGTATGCCGAAGCGGAACACGAGTTGATCCAGGCCATCATGGCGCACCCAAACGCAGCCGACCTGCACTACAGCCTGGGCTTGGTGTACCACCGCACCGGCCGATTCGAGAACGCAATCAACGAACTCGACCGCGCCGTGAGCTTCGACCCGGACCACTTCGACGCGTATTTGCTGCTCGGCAACATTTTCGGCGACGACCTGCGCAACCACTACATGGCCATCAAGATGTACGAGCACGCCATCCGCCTGCGGCCCAATTACCCGGATGTGCGCAACAACCTGGGCAACGCCTACCGTTTCACCGGCAAGCTGGATCAGGCGCGCGCGCAGTTCGAGAAGGCCATCGAACTGAACCCGAATTATGCGCGCGCGCGATTCAATCTCGGCAAAGTTTATTTCCAGCTTGGCGATTATGCGGGCGCCGAGAAGCAGTACCGCGGCGCCATCCGCGTGGACGCCAACCATCCCAAGGCGCACAAAAACCTGGGCATCACCCTCATGGCCCTGGGCCGCTTCGAGGAGGCCCTGCCCCACCTGCAGAACGCGGTGCGCCTGGACCCCGGCTACGCCAAAGCCTACGCCGCCCTGGCGCAGGCGTTCCATAAAACAGGCGACGAAAAGCAGGCTGAATCCTGCGCCGCGCGAGCCGCCGCCCTCATGCCCGGCTGGGGATCATTCCACGACATCCTCGCCATGGATCTATAGGAAGGATTTTTCAATGAGCATTTCACGCGACCAGGTCCGGGATGTGGCGCGCCTGTCCCGGCTCGAAATGAACGATGACGAGATAGACCGCTTCACTGTGCAACTCCAGGCCATTCTGGACTACGCTTCCAAACTCGACGCCCTGGACATTTCCGGCGTGGAACCGACCTCGCACGCGGTGCCCGTGGCCAATGTGCTGCGCGAGGACAAGGCGCGGCCCAGCCTGCCCGTGGAGGCCGCCCTGGACCAGGCGCCCGAGCCGCACGGTCCGTTCTTCACAGTACCCCGCATCATTGACGAAGGCGAGGGCCACTGACGCATGGGCGACAGCACAACCCTCTGCCGGCTCACCGCCGCACAGCTTCTTGAAAAGCTCCGCTCCGGAGAGATTTCCCCCAAAGACGCCGTGACCGCGGCGCTGGACCGAATCCACGCCACGGACGGCGGCATCCAGGCGTACCTTTTCGTCAACGACGATCGGGCGCTGGCCGAAGCCGCGCGCCTGGAATCCGCGGACAGGTCCCTGCCCCTGTACGGCGTGCCCGTCACGGTCAAGGACAACATGTGCACCGCGGACATGCCCACCACATGCGCCTCGAAAATTCTGGCCGGGTGGCGGCCGCCCTACGACGCAACCGTGATATCACGCCTGCGCGCCGCAGGCGCCATTGTCATCGGCAAAACCAACATGGACGAATTCGCCATGGGTTCGTCGTGCGAAAATTCCGGGTTCCACCCCACGCGCAATCCGTGGGATCTGGAGCGCGTGCCCGGCGGCTCAAGCGGCGGCTCGGCCGCGGCCATGGCCGCGGACCAGGGATTCATCGCCCTCGGCTCCGACACCGGCGGCTCCATCCGGCAGCCCGCGTCTTTCTGCGGCATCTCCGGCCTCAAGCCAACCTACGGCGCGGTCTCGCGCTACGGCCTCGTGGCATTCGCTTCGTCCCTGGATCAAATCGGACCGCTCACAAAAGATGTCACGGACACGGCCCTGCTGTGCAATGTCATCTGCGGACACGACCCAATGGACTCCACCTCCATCAAACGCGAATACCCCGCGGACTACACCGCTTTTCTGAAACCGGAACTCAAGGGCATGACCGTGGGCGTGATCGAAGAACTCATGGGCGAAGGCATCACGCCGGGAGTCAAGGACAGCGTGGCCCAGGCCATAAAGGTGCTGGAAAGCAACGGCGCCAATATTGTGAGCGTGTCTCTGCCCAATGTGCCGTACTGCATCCCTGCGTATTATCTGATCGCCCCGGCCGAGGCAAGCTCCAACCTGGCGCGCTACGACGGCGTGCAGTACGGCATGCGCGCCGGGGACGCCGAGGACATCATCGCCATGTACTGCAAAACCCGGCGGCAGGGCTTCGGCGACGAGGTCAAACGCCGCATCATGCTTGGCACCTACGCCTTGAGCGCCGGATACTACGACGCCTACTATCTGCGCGCTCTCAAGGTGCGCACCCTTGTGGCGCGGGACTTCAACCGCGCCTTCGAGCAGTGCGACCTTCTGGTGTCCCCGTCCACGCCCGGCGCTCCGTTCAAGCTCGGCGAACTCGTGGACGACCCCATCGCCATGTACCTGAACGACCTGTGCACCGTGTCCGTGAACCTCGCCGGGCTGCCCGGCATGTCCGTGCCGTGCGGCCTTTCGGACGGGCTGCCCGTGGGGCTTCAATTCATCGGCAAACCCTTTGGCGAGCCGGACATTCTCAAAGCCGCGTTCTCCTACGAGCAAGCCGCGGGCCGTCCGGTTCTGAACTACGGCGGCTGACACTAACGACGAGGCAGGATATCCATACATGCAATACGAACCGGTCATCGGAATCGAAGTGCACGCGCAGCTCGACACCGAGAGCAAGATGTTCTGCGCGTGCGGCACGAGCTTTGCGGCAGAGCCAAACAGCAACACATGTCCGGTGTGCCTGGGCCTGCCCGGAAGCCTGCCCGTGGCCAACAAAAAGGCTGTCGAGTTCGTGATCCGCACGGCTCTGGCCCTGAACTGCGAAGTGCCTCGCTCCAGCCGCTTCGCCCGCAAAAACTATTACTATCCCGATCTTCCCAAGGCGTACCAGATTTCGCAGTACGAGCTGCCCATCGGACTGAACGGCTACCTGGATGTTCCCGTGAACGGCGAGGTCAAGCGCGTGCGCATCAACCGAGTGCACCTCGAAGAAGACACCGGAAAGCTCATCCACGACCCCAGCGGCCGCAGCCTCATTGACTACAACCGAGTGGGCACGCCCCTCATGGAGATCGTGACCGAAGCCGACATCCACGACAGCGACACCGCAGCCGCTTATCTCATGCGCCTGCGCGCCATTCTCCAATACATCGGCGTGAGCCGCGCCAACATGGAAAAAGGCCAGATGCGCTGCGAGCCGAACATTTCCATCCGCCCCGTGGGGCAAACCGGATTCGGCACCAAAACCGAACTCAAAAACCTCAACTCGTTCAAGACCGTTCAAAAGGGCATCGCCTACGAAGTGCGACGCCAGCAGCATGTGATTGAGGACGGCGGCCGCGTAATCCAGGAAACCCGCGGCTGGAACGAGGCCCAGCAAATCACCTTCTCCATGCGCGTCAAGGAAAAGGCGCACGACTACCGCTACTTCCCGGACCCCGATCTCATGCCCCTCGAATTGACCCCGGACTGGGTTGATGCGATTCGGCAGACCATTCCCGAGCTTCCGGACGCGCGCTTCAAGCGCTTCATGGATCAATACGGCCTGCCCGAGTACGACGCCGAAGTGCTCACAGCGGGCAAAGCGTTCGCGGATTATTTCGAAACCGTGGCCGCCTGTGTCAAAAGCCCGAAAACCGCCAGCAACTGGATCATGACCGAACTCATGGGCCTGCTGAACGAAACCGGCGCAGACATCGAGGACTGCAGAGTGCCAGCGGAAAACCTGGGCGAACTTCTGGCCACGCTGGACTCGGGCGCCATCAGCGGCCGCATCGCAAAGGATGTGTTCCGCGAGATGTTCGAAACCGGCCGCACCGCAGGCCAGATCATCAAGGAAAAGAACCTGGTTCAGGTGTCGGACGAGGGCGAACTGGCCGCGGTGGTGGACAAAGTGATCGCGGACAACCCCGGCCCGGCCCAGGATGTGCGCGACGGAAAAGACAAGGCTATCGGCTTCCTGGTGGGACAGGCCATGAAGCTGACCAAAGGCAAGGGCAACCCGCAGATGCTGAACAGGCTGCTGCGCGATCGCCTTGGCGTCTGACCGCCACGCGTATCAAGATCATTCACCTTCATGCCTCATGACAATCGGGAGCCGAATCATGGAAGATGTGTTTTTTGAATCGGGCAATGCCCGGCTGCACGGGGCGCTGCGCCGCGCCGCGCCCGGCGCGCCCGCGGTCGTGATTCTGCATCCGCACCCGCAGTTCGGCGGCAACATGAACAACAATGTTGTGCTCGGCCTTGAGCAGGAATGCGCGGACGCGGGATTCACCACCCTGCGCTTCAACTTCCGCGGCACGGGCCGCAGCACGGGCGTCTTCGATAACGGCGCGGGCGAGCAGGACGATGTGCGCGCGGCCATTGCGCTGATTGCTGACACGGAACCCGGCGCGCCGGTTATCGTGGCAGGGTACTCGTTCGGCGCGGCCGTGGGCCTGCCTGTTGCCTCGAACAACGCGCGCGTGGCCGCCATGGCGGGCATCGCGCCCCCCACGGTCATGGCCGATTTTTCCTTTCTGGCTGATTGTGAAAAACCCCTGCTCGTGATCGCGGGCGACTCGGACAGTTTCTGCGAGCACGCGCGCCTCGCCATGCTGCTCACGCGCGAAAACCACAGGTTCAGGCTCCTGCAAGGCGTGGATCATTTTTATATCGGCGAGGAATTGCGCGCGGGCAGAATCGTGTGCGATTTCATCCGCGATGCGGTTGTCGAAAATTCCGGTTGCGGGGGAAGCTGATCAGTTGCCGCGAAGCGACGCATGCGGCGCTTTGCCCGAGTCCATTTTCACAGTGGCGGTGACATCTCCCACCACGGTGGCGGGCGCGGTTTTTGGCAGATCGCCCATGTCCGTGTCCTCAAGCCCCCAGTCCACGAAGTCCTGGTTCAATTTCCGGTACATCCAGCTCGCGGTCACGCGCAGCGGGCCGCGCGCATTTTCGGGCAGGGTGAATTCGATGCGATCCTTGACGGATTCGTAGGGCATGATGTTGCGCAGAATAATTTTCTTCTGAATGTCCCACACGCGGTTTTTAATGAGCAAATGGTTCTGGCTGTCGAGCATGTAACCGCCCAGGCGGAGCTGCTCCGGGTAATCGGGCGCGAGCCTGAAATTCTCGTCCAGGGCGCCGAGTTCGTACACGGTCCTGCCCGTGGCGTCCACAACCTTGACATGGAGCCACGCTTCCACAAGATCCAGGGGCGCGGACGGGAACTGGTGATCAATGCCCGTGTTGGTGGTGATCACATTGAACGAAAACCGCTCTCCCGGGCGCGGCGCGGACTCCGGCTCGATGTTCATGAACAGCCAGACCGCGCGCGCGGACCGCTCGCCGCTGCTCTTGCGCAAAGTCCAGAACTTGGCGTCCGGCGCAGAAGAATCAATGTCCCCGCGCACCCAGGCCTGGACCAAGTCCACCACTTCGCGCAGCCCCAGTGTGTGCGGCACCGCGGTGTTGGTGCCGGGAAAATAATGATTCATCTTGGCGCCTTCAAATCCGAGCAGACGGCGTGGCTGCATATGACAACGGATGCAGGTGTTGCGCTGCAAGCCCGCGAATTTCGGCGTCTTGATCTGCAGCTCATGGCACACCTGGCAATACTCATCCTCGAAATACAGGGGCCGGGTGAACACGCGGCCATGCCCTGTCGGGTTGAGCTTCACCAGCAGCTCGTTCCATTTGCTGATGCGCGGATTCCCGTTTGCGTTGTAGAACATTTTGAGGTGAGCCACATGAGGCTCGACCGTGAGGTAGGTGATGCGCTTGTCGCTGGCGTGCTTTCTCACGCTGCCGATCTGGTGGCAGTACACGCAGGAAAATCCGTTGTTGGTCTTGTAATACTCGTAATCGAGGTTGCCGGAAAGCATCATGTACGGATAATGGCAGCCCGCGCAGATAAGCAAGTTCTCTTCCCCGATTTCCTCCTTGAGCATGCGCAGGTTTTTCTGGAAATACGGCGTGCGCACGGACAGGTTGTGATTGCTGATCAGAAAATCTTCCATTTCCTGCTGGTGGCAGCCGGGATTCTCGGCGCAGCTCTGGCTCATTTGCGCCATCCCGGCCACATCCGCGGGGAGCGGCGCGGGAAACTTGTCTTCGGGCGCGCGCTTTTCAATGGGAATCGTGGACAGGGACGCGTTGTAAACAGGTCCCGGAACCTGGTCTTCGAGGGAAACCAGCGCGAACAGCCCCGCGGCGAAAAACGCGGAAACTACGATTGCGGCGCGCGCGGCCTTCCAGTAATGGCGCATGCCGCCCGGCTCGCTCGCACGCGCCGCGAATGGCACGGCCAGGCTGAACGCAAACGCGGCCACGGCCGCATACCCGGCCCATTCGTGCAGAAGAAACAGATACCCGCTGCGCGCCACATTCTGCATGGGCAGAAGGGCCATGCCCGTGAACAGGTTCAGCAACAGCAGAAAATACACAAGCTGCCAGCCCGCGGCCGCGATTTTCACCGCGCTCGCGAGGCGGCCGGAAAGCATGCGCCGCGTGGTGAACCAGAACCCGAGCGCGCACAGCACGCACGCCAGGGCCAGAAACGGCCGCGGCCAG
>Ga0101944_10007333_pt1 | contig 11096 bp, 6 predicted proteins | sample DewCreD2012metaG_FD_75245 | JGI IMG/M metagenome (GOLD analysis project Ga0101944, IMG submission 75245) | Hot spring sediment bacterial and archeal communities from British Columbia, Canada, to study Microbial Dark Matter (Phase II) - Dewar... ... | reverse complement strand
GTCAGCCACTACAACAATGAGTACGACTTGGGCTTTGGGATGCTGATGCAGGCGCTGCGCAATGTGGATGCCGATCCGAAGCTGGCCAAGGCCTGGTGGGACTTGGCGGCCCCGGGGCTCTGGCACGAGGCCGACATCGACATCTACCACACCATGCTGGACCAGTCGCCGATCTACAACGGCGGCCTGTTCACGCACACCGCGCACGGCGTGGAGGCCGGCCGGAGCACCCACCGCGCCGCCCCGACCGACGATGTGTGGGGTACGCTGGACTGGTCGTGGGCTCGCGGCGGCTGCCCGGAGGCGGGTCACTTCCGCTCTCGCGGCATCCTGAACCTGTACTATCTGACGGGAGACCGTCACCTGCGGGATGCGGCATGGGACATGACGCGCCTGGTCGACTGGAAGATCCGCGAAGGCCGTTTCCCACAGATCGACGTGCCAGACCGCCAGGGTGGCAACAACCTGCAAATCCTTCTGGATTGGTATCTTCTGACGTGGGATCCGAAGTATCTGGAATCGATTGACAAGCTGACAGCCAGCCTCGACTACGACGTCGTGATCGCCCGGTCCAAAGAGCTGCCGCAATCGGCCTGGAGCACGGCCCTGTACATGAAGAGCCTTGGCCGGCTGATCGATGTCTATGCCGACAAGGGGATTTCGACGGACAAGCTGGTTGGGTCGTACCTGAAGTACGCCCGCACGATGTACGAGCAGAGCTATGTCCGGCAGGGCGGCTGGCGGGAGGGCACCTGGTCGTACCTGGCCTGCGAGGTGATGATGCAGGCGGCGGGCCTGGCGCAGGATCCGGCCGAGAAGGCGAAGTTCGTCGCGGCTGCCAAGGACGCCTTCCATGCCCTGGACAACAACGTTTCGGCTGACGGCTCGGCGCCGTTTTACACGAGCAAGTCGACCACGATGTTGCTGCAAGGTGGCGGGCTCTACATGCTCCACGCAGCCCGGCAGGGCCAGGAAATGGCTACAACACGACCGAGTCAGGAACAAGCTGCGGCTAAGCCGAAGTAGTTGTTGTCACACAGGCCGTTACGGCTGAGGCGGGCTTACGCCCGCCTCAGCCGGACAGTGAACAACCGCAACACGAGAATCGTACAAGCTGCGCACCCGAACCACGGCGTGGACGGTGTCTGTCCGGGCAGTCCTTGTATCGACCATCCGGATACGCTATATTCACAATACGGTAAGTATTGATGATTTCAGGATTTAGGGAGCAACGAATGGCTGACCAGGCTCCGGTCCTTTCAACGTTTGATACGGTCGAATCGGTAGAGCGGCAGGCCGTCCGCGCCAGCGTTCTGCTGGTCGGCACGATGATGGGGGGATTGCTCATCGTCAACAGCTATATCGCCGGCTGGGTCTACCCCGAGCAGCCGTTCTACTCGGCCGTCTCGGCGGCGGTCGGGGCGATTCTGCTGGGCGCTCCGCTGATCTTCAACAGCGTCCGCAGCCTGCTTCGCGGGGACATGCGGATGGACATTCTGGCGGCCCTGGCGATCTTCGCGGCCTTTGCCCAGGCGGCCCAGGCGCAGTATCAGGGGATCGGCCAGGCGCAATACCCCAGCGCCGGCTACCAGCTGGCGGGCGTGGTCGCCTTCTTCATGATCATCAGCAACCTGATCGAGACCCGCACTGCCCTGGGCGCCCGGGCGAGCATCGAGTCGCTGATCCGCATGACCCCGACGTGGGCTTCTCTGGTCCTGCCTTCCGGCCAGGAGCAGAAGGTCGAGGCCAAGCTCCTCAAGCCCGGTGACGTCGTACGGGTGCGGCCCGGCGACAACATCCCGGCGGACGGCGTCGTGTTGAGGGGCGTCAGCACCGTCAACCAGGCGACGATCACGGGCGAGTCGCTTCCGGCCGACAAGCAGCAGAACGACGAGGTCTTCAGCGGCACGACCAACCTGACCGGCGTACTCGACGTGCAGGTGACCCGTGCGGGGCGCGACACCACGCTGGGCCGGGTGCAGAAACTGATCCTGCAGGCCGAGCAGACCAAGGCGCCGATCATGCGGCTGATCGACCGCTACGTCGGCTGGTATGCCCCGACGATCCTGATGATCGCCGGCATCGTGCTGTTCTTCACCAAGGACGCCGACCGGGTGATCGCGATGATCGTGCTGGCGGTGCCGGCGGCGCTGATTCTGGCAACGCCCACGGCGGTGGTGGCGGCCCTGTCGTGCTCGGCGCGCATGGGCATCCTGATCAAGAACGTAGCCGATCTCGAGCAAGCCCGGAGCCTGACGGCGGTCGTGTTCGACAAGACGGGGACTCTGACCACGGGCCAGTTGAGCGTGACGCGGATCATGCCGGCCCCCGGGGTCGACGGCGCGGAGGTCCTTCGCGTGGCCGGCGGCCTGGAGCAGATGTCGCGGCACCCGGTGGCCCGCGCGATCACCGAGGTTGCGAAGCGCGCGAAATTACAGCTTCCTGAAGCGCACGACGTCGAGGAAGTCAGCGGCCGGGGCGTGCGCGGCGTGCTGGAAGACGGCACGAAGGCGATGGTCGGCCGTGCGACGTGGCTGACCGAACTGGGCGCGGACATGGGCCTGCTGAACGATCCGCACTACAAGGAGCCCGAAGGTCTGTCGACGCTGTACGTGGTGGCGGGCGGCAAGTGCCTGGGCTGGGTGGGTCTGGAAGACCGGACGCGTCCGGAGGCCCGGTTGGCGATCGACCAGCTGCGCGAGCAGGGCATCAAGCAGCTGGTGATGGTGACGGGCGACCGCTGGTCGGTGGCGCGGCGGGTGGCGCGCGAGATGGGCTGCAGCGATGTGCGGGCGGAGGTTCTCCCGCAGGACAAGCTCGAACTGGTGGACGGCCTGAAGGCCAAGGGTCACACGGTCTGCGTGGTGGGCGACGGCGTGAACGACGCCCCGGCGCTGATGGCCGGCGACCTGGGCATCGCGATGGGTGCGGCCGGCAGCGACGTGGCGATCAACAGCGCCTCGATCGCGTTGATGACCAGCGACCTGCGCCGGCTGCCGTTTCTGATCAAGCTCAGTCGGGCGACGACCCGGACGATCTGGCAGAACCTGCTGTTCGGCATTCTGTTCATCGTCGCGGCGATGACGCTGGCAGGCATGGGCGTTCTGGGGCCGATGGCGGCGGCGATGCTGCACACGGTGGCCGCGACGGTGGTCATCTTCAACAGCGCCCGCCTGGTCCGCTTCGGCGAGGAGCAGCAGGCACAGGCCAGCGGGGAACCGCCCCGCCCGGCGCCGCAACCGGCACCAGCGCCCGTGGCGGCATGAAACGGTCGTCCTGAGTAATGAGTGTTGAGTCGACCTCTGACAGGGCGTCCGTCAGCCGACCTCGCGGGTCTGAAAGAGGGCCACGGCCAGGGCCAGCAGGCCCGCGGTATAGAGCAGGCCGTAGCCGGCGGTCATCAGGGCGTATTTGAGGGTGATCTCCTGGGCCTGGGTGATGGCATCGGTGACCCAGAAAGGCTGGAGGTTACCGGACGCGCGGTAGAGGATGTCCGCCAGCAGCGACTCATCGGCGAACCGGCCGAACAGGTAGTTGCTCACCAGGCCCAGCAGGAAAAAGCCGGTGCAGACGATCAGCGTCATGACCTGGCCGAGGCGCGTGGAGGCCGCCAGGGCGACGCCGCTGATCATCAGGACGGCGAAGTAAATCAGGGCGAGGCCCAACAGGATCGGGCCGAGGCCCGGGCCCTGGCGGATGGCGAAGTCGGCTCCAAAGCGTTGGAACTCCCACTGCTTGTCGATGAAGCCGACGAGGACCATGGCCACGGTCAACAGAGGCACGGCCAGCCCCAGCAGTGTGCTGGAAAAGTGCCAGCGGTACAGGAAGTTGCCGAACCCGGCCACCAGGGTGGCGATCAGCACGGCTGAGGTGCTGAAGACGATCACCGGCAGGTCGTATTCGTCGGCGGTGGACTGCATGACGCGGTGCCGCACGGTGAACAGGAACACCAGGCTGCACAGGTAGAAGGCCATGAGCAGGGCGGCGTTGAGGCCGGCGAACTTGCCCAGCAGAAAGGCCGTCCGGCTGACGGGCTTGCTGACGATGGTCAGCACGGTACGATCCTCGATCTCGCCGGAGACCGCGCCGCTGGCGCAAAAGGCGCTGAGCAGCAGCCCCGAGAGCAGCAGGCTGCTCATGCCGAGGTCCAGCAGCAGCTTGTTGTCGTCGTCCAGCGAGAAGGCGGACAGGTTGAGGTTCATGATGAGCATCAGCCAGGTCATGAAGACGACCACGGCGTAGATCGGCTGACGGATGGTTTCCGTGAAGGTCGTTCTGGCCACGGCGAGCAGTCTGACGAACATAGGGTCTCCCATCGCTTCCAGCGGTCCTCGCTGTAGTACGCTGCAACCAGCCGGCTGGTTTGCCGAGCGAGGATGACGCAATGGATACGATACGAACCGGCGACAATCAAGAGGCGTAAGCAAAATCAGTTTAGGACAGGAACCCGAAATGGTAGTAACCGAAAAGACATATCGCAGGGCGGAGCTGGCCAGCATGGGCGGATTGCTCATGCAGACGCTCGGGGTCGTGCTGGTCCTGCTGTTGGGCGCGGCCAGCCGCTCGCCGGCGGTGTCGTTTGAGTCGTGGCACTGGCTGGGCGGCATCCCCGTCTGGATTCTCCTGTGGGTCTTCTTCTACCAGAAACGCGTGGAGTCGGTGGAGCACGTCGAACTGGACGAACTGCGGCGGCAGCGCGAGCAGACCGGCCAGAGCGCCCTGTTCGAGGTCGAGGCCGAGGACTTGCTGGTGGCCGGCCGGCGTCTGCGGACGATCAACCGCTACGTCCTTCCGGCGGTGACGATCCTGCTGGCGGCGTATCACATCGGGATCGGCGTGTGGCTCTGGGCCATCGCCCAGGCCAAAGCGCCGTTCGATATCGAACGTGTCATGGAGATTCAGAATGCCCGCGTGGCGATGGCGTTGCTGGCGGGCCTGGCGGTCTTTCCCTCCTTCGTGCTGAGCCGGCTGGTCATGGGCATCGCCAAGGACCCGGCCCGCCGGATGCTGCGGGCCGGCGGCAACTACCTGACCGGCAACTGTTTCGTCTCGCTGGTGCTGGTGGTGGTGCTGGGGGTGGCCGACTTCGGTTTCCGCATGCCCGAACTGGTGGTCGCGTGGGCGATTCCGGTGCTGCTGGTGGTGCTCGGCATCGAGATGGTGCTGAACCTGGTGCTCGAGATGTACCGCCCGCGGATGCCCGGCAGCGAACCGCGTCCGGCGATCGAGAGCCGCCTGCTGGGCCTGATCAGCGAGCCCGGCGACGTCGCCCGCAGCATCGCCGAGGCGATGAATTACCAGTTCGGCTTCGAGATCTCCAAGACCTGGTTTTACCAGTTGCTGCAAAAAGCGCTGGGCCCGCTGGTGCTCTTCCAGCTCTTCTCGCTGCTGGCGCTGACCGCGTTCGTGATCGTCGAGCCGGGCCAGCAGGCCATCATCGAGCGGTTCGGGCAATTCCGCGGCCAGCAGATCGCGCCCGGGCTGCACCTGAAGCTGCCCTGGCCCATCGAGCGGGCCCGCATTGTCAACAAGGACCAGATCCGGGAGATCCTGCTGGGCACCTCGGTCGACGAACGGGGCAACTACCACGACGAAGGCGACGTCGTTTTGTGGGCGAGCCAGCACGATGAGCACGGAGAGGAGTACGACATTCTGGTCGCTCCCCCGGCCGAGGAGAAGGAGCGCGTGGCCGCCAGTCAGTCCGTCTCGACGCATCCGGTTGTCGAACGGTCCGGCCCGCAGGATCAGAGCGTGTCGGTTTACCTGCTGCGCGTGGTCGCTTCGCTGCGGTACCGCGTGAGCGACCCGAAGGACTACTTGTACAACTACTCGAACCCGGACGAAGTGCTTTCGGCGACGATCCAGGAGGCGTTCCTGCGGTTCGCCGCCTCGCGCGACAGCGACCAGCTGATGACCGCCGAGCGCCACAAGGTCAACGAGGAACTGCGGCAGGAACTCGAGGCCCAGATCCACCGGATGGACCCGCCTCTGGGCGTCGAACTGGTCGACGCGAGCCTGGTCGGCGTGCATCCGCCGCCGGCGGTGGCGGCCGCGTACGAGCAGGTCGGCGCGGGCGAACTGATCTACAACCAGAAAGTCTATGCAGCCAATACGTATGCCACGCAGGTCCTGACGGGGCTGGCAGGCAGTCCGTGGCTGGCGGAGCAGATTGATCTGGCCATCCAGGAAGTCGGGCGGAATCCCGATTCGGAGCAGGCTCGCAAGCATCTGGCGGACCTGCTGGGCCGTGCCGGCGGGGAGATCGCGCGGATTCTGAACAAGGCCGAGGCCGACCGGACGGATTCGGAGAACATTGCGCTGGCGGACGTGGCGGCGTTCAAGGCGAAGCTCAAGGCGTATCGGCAGGCCCCGCGGCTGTTTGCGGCGGCGGAGTACCTCGATACGCTGGCCCGGGTGCTTCAGCCGGTGCGCAAGTACCTGGTGGCCTCGCCGACGGGCGATCGCCCGTTCGTGGTCACCTTCGACATGAAGGACCAGGAAGGTATCTTCGGGGGCCTGTCGACGGGCAAGAAGTAGCGGCCCGGCCGGGCAACGGACAATTGACGAGGTAGAGCAAATGTGGCGTAAGAACGTGGCGACGATCATAGCGGGCGGTCTGCTGGCGATCCTGCTGGTGGTCTACATGAGCACCTACCAGGTCCGCTACAACGAGGTGGCCATCGTCAAGACCTTCGGGCGCATCACGCACGTCGAGGGCAATCCGGGTCTGCGGGCGCGCTGGCCCTGGCCGATCCAGCAGGTCATCCTGTACGACCTGCGCGTCAACGTACTGGAGGATCCGCTGTCTGAACCGCTGACCCGGGGGCAGAAGCCGGTCACGGCGCAGGCCTACATGGCCTGGCGGATCAAGGATCCCGAGCGGTTCCTGGTCAGCGTCGGCTCGGTCAGCCAGGCCACCGCGCAGTTGCGCACCAAGCTCAAGAGCGTGAAGGAATCGGTGCTCGGCCAGTACAGCCTGGCCAACTTCGTCTCGACCCACGTCGAAGACCTGAAGCTGCCCGAGGTCGAAAAGGCGATCAAGGACAACATCAGCGACTGGGCGTTGACCCAGCTGGGCGTGGAGGTCAACTCGGTCGGCCTGAAGCGTCTGGGCGTGCCGGCCAGCACGAGCAAGGATATCTTCGAGGCGATGAAGCAGGGGCGCGCCCAACTGGTCGCCGAATACCAGGGCCGCGGCCAGAGCGAAGCACAGCGAATCACGACGGGCGCCGATGCCACGAGCACCAAAATCATGGCCTTTGCCAACCGCCGGGCCGAGGAACTACGGACCGAGGGTGTGGAACTGGCCAGCGCGCAGTACAAGATCTTCCAGGAAGACGAGGAATTCGCGGTCTTTCTGAAGGAACTCGGCATGCTCACCCAGACGCTCACCCAGAACACCACGATGATTCTGGACCCGATGGCCCGGCCGTGGAGCTACTTCCAGGCCGGCCCGATGCCCGCACCGGCCTCGCAACCGGGGCCGGGCATACCGGCGGCGTACCCGATGACGGCATTGCCGAGCGAGAAGGGCCGGTAATGGTGAATTGTCAATGGTTCATTGTGAACGGCCGGCCAGACATACGGCAAGTTTTCGCCGGATGCGGCTGACGATGAATCCGGCGAGAACATGCGAGGATTGCAGGCGGTCTGACACGAGGTAGACGTCGTGACCAACGAAGAGAACAAGGACAACCGGGTGCTGACGGACTCGCCGGGCGGGGACGGTCAGCCGGCCGTCGACGGCAACGGGCGGGACGGCCGGCCTGTCGATGAGGCGAGCCTATCGATCTCCAACGCGCTGCGGACGAGTTTTCTGGCGCTGAAGCTGGTGCTGCTGGCCCTGGTCGTGATGTACCTGGGCAGCGGGTACTTTACTCTGTCGCCGGGGCACAAGGCCGTGGTCGTGCAGTTCGGCAGGATCCAGGGCCAGGGCTCGGCCGAGGGGCCGGTCCTGTCGGAAGGCGCGCACTGGAGCTGGCCGTGGCCGATCAGCCAAGTCCTTCAGGAGAACACCGAAAAGACCCGGGTGCTGCCGCTGGACACGTTCTGGTTCGGGGTTTTGGACCCGCGGCTCAAGGGGCTGAGCATCGACGACATGCTCAAGCGGGCCAGCCCGCCGGAGATGCTTCAGCCGGGCATCGACGGCTACCTGCTGACGGGGGAGCAAGAGATCATCCATCTGAAGTGCGAGGTGCGCTACAAGATCGCGGACCTGGTCAAGTACGTGACGAACGTGAACACTGCGCCGCGCCACGTGCGTCGCTACGACGACCCCGAGCCGGTGGCGATTCCCGGGGAGGCCTATCTGGTCAAGACGGTCGCCGACTGGGCCTGCAACCAGACGGTCGCGCGGATGCGGACGGACGAGATCGTCCGAGGCGACGACGCGCCGTTCCGGGGGGCGGTCAAGCAGCTGATGCAGCAGCGCCTGGACGACCTGGACAGCGGCATCGAGGTCAGCGATCTGGTCGTCGAACAGCGCACTGTACCGCTACAGGTCCGTTCGGCCTACCTGGCGGTCGTGCAGGCCGAGAGCAGGCGGAGCGAACTGATCGCCAACGCCCGCCGCGACGCCACGCAGAAGCTCTACGAGGTGGCCGGGGCGACGCACGAGGAACTGAGCGAGGCCATCCGGGCCTACGAGCTGGCCCGGCAACTGGGGAACCAGGACGACGCGGCGGCGCAGGAACAGAAGATCATGGAGTTGCTGGACAAGGCCGGCGGCCTGGTCGCCAGCGCGATCGGTTCGTCCCGCGCCGAAAGCAGCCGGCGCGTCGAGCAGATCAAGGCCGAGACCAACCGTTTCCTGCGGTGGTACCCGACCTACCGCCAGAACCCCGGTCTGTTCCGGGCCCAGTACTGGGCCCAGACCCGCATGGCCATTTTCAACAGCCCCGAGGTGGAGTTCATCTTCCTGCCGCCCGGCGACAAGGAGATCCGCCTGAACCTCGGCCACAACCCGAACTACCTCAAGAACAAGGAAGTCCGTCGGTACAGCGAGCAGGTGAACCAGTAGGCCAGGCGATGAACAAAAAGCGTTGCGGCTGAACGAAGCCAGGAGCAGATATGGCAGTGCCCGGAAATGGATTGGCAGTCGAACTGATCGGCCTGACGAAGGTCTTCCGCGATTTCTGGATGCGCCAGCGCGTCGTGGCCGTGCGCGAACTGAGCCTGACGATCCAGCACGGCGAGATCTTCGGTCTGCTGGGCCCCAACGGTTCGGGCAAGACCACCTCGATCAAGATGATCCTGGGGCTGCTCTACCCCTCGAAGGGGCGCGTGTGGGTCTACGGCAAGAGCCCCACGGACGTGCAGGTGAAAAACCGCATCGGCTTTCTGCCCGAGGAGACCTACCTCTACCGCTTCCTCAACGCCTATGAGACCCTCGACTACTACGGGCGGATCTTCAAACTCGACCGGCGCGAGCGGCGCAAGCGCATCGAGATGCTGCTGGAGATGGTGGGCCTGTCGGCTGTGGGCCGGCGCCACATCGGCGAGTACTCCAAGGGCATGGCACGGCGCATCGGCCTGGCCCAGGCGCTGATCAACGACCCGGACCTGCTGATCCTCGACGAGCCGACCACCGGCATGGACCCGATCGGCAGCCGCCAGATCAAGGACCTGATCGTCGAACTCGGCCGGCGCGGCAAGACCATTTTGCTGTCCAGCCACCTGCTCGGCGACGTCGAGGACGTTTGCGACCGGGTTTCGATCCTCTACGGCGGCCGGGTGCGGGCCGAGGGCGACGTCAAGCAGTTGCTGGCCAAGCAGGAGATGACCCAGATCATTACCGAGCGGCTCGACGAGGCCACCGTCCGCGCGGTCCAGAGCCTGATCGAGAAGATGGAACACAAGAAGGTCATCCAGGTCGGCAGCCCGTCCGACAAGCTCGAAAGCCTGTTCCTGCGGATCGTCGAGCAGGCGCGGACCGAGAGACTCGAGACGGCCGGCGCGCAGTCGGGCGGCCGGATCGCGGACTTCCTGGCCGCCCAGGCCGGCGGCGGCGACCAGGGCGAGCGGCTCATCGAACAACTGGTCCGCCAGACCGAAGAGCCGGCGCCGGTGCCGGCGGCGGTTCAACCGGCGGCGGCCGGGAGGCGGCCCGAAGCCGACGTGATCGACCAACTTGTCGGCCAGGGCGTCGGCGAGCCGGACGAGCCGTCCGACGACAAGCCCGCCCGGTCCGGTGCCAAAGACCCGGCCGATCGCCGCGTGATCGACGACCTGGTCAAGGGCTCCAACGAGGAGACCTCCGGCCATGCGTAGCATCTGGGCCGTTGCACGAGTGACCGTCCGCGAGGCCCTGCGGCAGAAGTCGGCGGTGGCGCTGCTGGTGCTGCTGGCGGCCCTGCTGCCGGCGCTGGGCTTTTCCGTCAGCGGCGATGCCACGCTCTACGGCCGGGCGCAGATGTTCCTCGACTGGAGCCTGCGGATCAGCCGGTTGCTGCTGGGGCTGATGACGGTGTTCGTGGCGTGCGGCACGATCGCCTGGGAGCTCAAGTACAAGCAGGCGTACATCACGCTGGTCAAGCCGATCCCTCGCTGGCAGTTCCTGACGGGCAAGTGGCTGGGCATCGGCCTGCTGAACCTGGTGCTGCTGGCGGTCGTAGGGGTGGTGATCGAAGGGTTCACCTGGGAGTTTCGCGGCCGGCCCGCCCTGGGTTACAACAGCCAAAGCGGCCTGCACTGGAAGGTGGCCGACGTGCCGCTCAAGGGGGTCACCGAGGAGCAGCGTTTGCTCGAACAGCGGGAGCGCGAGATCCTGCTGCGCGAGGTGCTGGTGGCGCGGGAAGGGTTGCGGCTGGTGACGAAGGAACGGCTGGAGGCCGAGGTGGACAAGGCGCTGGACAAGCGGCTGGCCACCGGGGACATGCCGGCGGGCCTGACGCGGACGCAGCTGCGCGACGAGATTCGCGCCGCCAAGATCCATGAACTGGCGTCGGTGCCGGCCCTGAAGAGCCGGGACTTCCTGTTTACGAACCTACAGCCGGCGCGGAGCAAGGACGGCTACATCCAGATCCGCTACGCGATCGTGGCGGACAATGCCGCGCCGAACGACGTAATGTCCTACCTCTGGCGGATCGGCGACCCGC
>Ga0101944_10007332_pt1 | contig 11098 bp, 5 predicted proteins | sample DewCreD2012metaG_FD_75245 | JGI IMG/M metagenome (GOLD analysis project Ga0101944, IMG submission 75245) | Hot spring sediment bacterial and archeal communities from British Columbia, Canada, to study Microbial Dark Matter (Phase II) - Dewar... ... | reverse complement strand
GCAATTAAGTCGCTGGTCTTGTGGCCGAAGACGGAGATTGCCGCGGCGCTGATCAGCGCCACCCCGGCGATGATCAGGCCGTACTCGACCAGCCCCTGCCCTTTTTTGCAACGAACCAACCGACGAAGCATCGCAAATCCTCCTTCCACGAGAGACATCGGAAACAAACACGTCGCACATTTTGACCCTTCACGACGGGCAGGCGACACCAACGCCCGTTGGACCTTTGTTTCAAAAAAGCTCCGCCGCGACGAGAAACCAAGCGCAACGGGTTGGTCGGACCGCATCCGCGCTTCGAGGGACTAGCCGCGGCGGAGTCTGCTTCAAGCCTGCCCACAGCCATCTTCGCTCCCGGCCCATCCTGCACTCTGTACGGGTCTACGCAGTGTAGTCTGATGAAGTTCGATTGCAAGTGTGTATTTGGGCAAAATTGCGGCCTGCCGCAAGATGGCGATCGGCGCTGAACCGCGGCGGAGGGAAGTCGTGCAGGAGGTAGGCCACGAACGGGGCCGCACCCGTGCGGAGGAGACAAGAGGCGGCCGCGTGCGGAAGTCCGGACAGCGCGGAGAATCGAAACGAGGGCTCCGCAGGCTGCTGCATCGCCCGGCAAGCACGGCGCGTTCAGCCGGGCAGCCGCCGGGCGAGTTCCACCAGCGTCCGCACGCCAAAGCCGGTGCCGCCAGCGTCCAGCCACGGTTTGGCGCTTTCCAGGAAGGCGGGACCCGCGATGTCCAGATGGACCCAGGGAGTGCTGCCGACGAACTCCTCGAGGAACTTGGCCGCGAGGATCGCACCGCCCCAGCGTCCCTCCCCCACGTTCTTGAGGTCGGCCACGTCGCTTTGGAGCTGCTCGCTGAACTGGGGGAACATCGGCAGCGGCCAGACGGCTTCGCCTGCCGTCTGCGCTGCCTGCTGGACCTGCGTACCGAAGGGCGGGTTGTTGGTCATCAGCCCGGCGACGTCCGTGCCGAGCGCCACCACGCACGCCCCCGTGAGCGTGGCCAGGTCGACGATCCGGCTGGGCTGGTCTTGCCGCGCTACGTCCAAGACGTCGGCCAACACCAGCCGCCCTTCCGCATCCGTGTTGAGGACCTCGATCGTCTTGCCGCTGCGCGCGCGGAGCACGTCGCCCAGCTTGTAGGAGCTGCCGCTGACCATGTTTTCGACCAGCCCGCACAAGCCGATCACATTCAGAGGCAAACGAAGCTGCGCGATCGCTTGCAGCGCGGCCAGCACCGCCGCCGCCCCCGCCATGTCGCACTTCATCGTCTTCATGCCGTCGGTCGGCTTGAGCGACAGGCCGCCCGAATCGAACGTGACTCCTTTGCCCACCAGCGCCAGCGGCGCTTCGTCCGGCGCACCGCCCCAATAGCGAAGGATCACCAGTCGAGGCGGACGGGCGGAGCCGCGTCCCACGGCCAATAGCGCCCCGCAGCGCTCCGCTTCCAGCCGGGGCACGTCCCACACGTCGCACGCCAGGCCACAGCTTTCTGCAACATGCTGGGCGATCGCCGCGAAACGCTCCGGATACAGCTCGCTGGGCGGCTCATCCACCAGCCGCCGGGCCAAGTTCACCGCGCGGGCGACGGTCTGCCCCCGCTGCGCCACTTCGGACGGGATGCCGCTCCACAGCAGTTCCGCCGGCGGCGTCCGCTTCTTCTGCGCCCGGTACAGGTCGCTGCCGGTGCCACCCACCAGGCTGCCGCAGACACCGGCTTCCATCTGCTCCTCGCTCCATCCGCCTGCCAGGTCGAAGGCGACTTGGGTGCGCGGCCGTGCGCCCAGCGTCCGCACGGCCGCGCTGGCCGCACGGAAGGCCACCGCGCTATCCAGTTCGTCGCGCGGACCCAGCCCCACCACGAGCACGCAGCGGGCGCGGACGCCCGGCGGCGCAAGGAGCAGCGTCGTCTCGTACCGCTTGCCCGTCAGTTCCTTCGCGTCAAGAAGCTGCGAGAGCAGCCCGCCACTGGCCTGGTCGAACGCCTCTGCCGCGCCACTGGGCTTGCGGTCGCTGTAAAGACCGATGACCAGAGCATCCACTGGGCGCTGTACCAGCCCCTCGTGCGTCACCGTCAGCCGGGGCATGTCGATCGGTACCATCCGCCTCGTTCCTCGTGGAGGTGGAGCCCGGCGGCAAGGAAACGCTCCGCCGGGAAAGCGGCCATTGTACTATGGACAGAGGCCACGACGGACGGGGCCGCGGCGCATCTGCGTCCGACGCACCACGACCATGCAATGGCGTCGGCGCCGGCGGACGCGACGCACTGCGCCGCATGGCCGGCGCGCTGCCCAGCGCACCTGGGAAGGGAACGCGGAGGATGCGTCTGTCCGCCAGGTGCGGCGCCCGCCTCAAGCGGCGTCCGCCTCAAGATATTCCGCAAGAAAAGCGGCTCAGGGGGCCGCTCCTGGGTTCACGGCTGCTTCGGCAGCGGACAGGGCGGCCACATCTGTCCCCTCGGGCCTGTACGAGGTGGCCTGAGCCGGGTCGGCCGACGCCGTCGAAGCCGCTGGCGTGTCTGCGGAGGGCGGTGTGGCCGGCATCGTCCAGCCCAGCACCAGCCAGGCGCGATCCGCCTCGACCTGGGCCAGCTTGAGCGTGCCAGCCCGCTGCCAGCGCCCCTGGAAGGTCAGCCCCTGGCCCACGAACTCCTCTTTGAACAGGCTGCGGAATTTGCGGCGGATGAAGGTGACGATCGGGCTGTCGCGGACGGTGATCTGGTCGGGATTGGGCCGGCTGGAAAAGCGGACCTGCACATCGCCATCGCGGCGGAGCGTCGCGCCTTGCTCCGTCTTCTCGATCCGGTAGGTCGCGGAAATCTCGACCAGCTCGGTGATTGCCGGCTTGTAGGTGCCCGGCTGATCCCCTTCGCCGCGGGTGAAGCGATCGGCGCGGATGGCGATCCAGACCGTCCCGCCGTCGAACCGGGCCCGAATCGGCAGCTCGCGTGCGAACTGGATCGACCACGGCTCTTTGTCGGGGTCGAGCTGGCCACTGGGCAACGTGACGCGCAGTTCCTCGGGCAGCTCGGCCTTCAGATCGTCGCGGATCAGTTTCTCCAGCCGCAGGTCGGTCAGCTCGTAGCCGCCGAGTACATCCTGGGCGAAATTGACGATCACCGATTCATGCGCGCGAACGGCCAGGTCGTGCCCCACAGGCAGCTCGGCCATGGCCGCCGCCGGCGCCGCCAGCGCCTGACCATCGCAGCGCAATCGCACGGCCACCTGCTGAGGGGTGCTGCTGAGCACCAGTTCTTCCGGAAAGGCACCTCGCCGCCGCAGCGGATCGCGGAACTTTTCCACGTACTGCTCCCGCTGCTCGGCCAGCATCGCGGCAGCCTGCTGGTCCATCTGACCAGCCACCCGCGCGGCCGCATGCTGCGAGGCGATCGCCTCGGCTTGTCCTTGCTGCTTGCCCGCACGCTTCCAGGCCATGCGCTCGATCATCCCGCAGCGGGCGCAAATGTCGTCGATCGTCGTGCGCGTGGCGCAGCAGGCCTGGGCAGGCGTCTCGCACAATCCCTCGGCAGTCACCTCGACCCCCTTGGAGGCGGAAACGCTCGTACTGCCCCGACTGTAGATCGTGACGGGACCGTTGTAGCCTACGTTGTTCGAATGTGCCGTACCAGTCAGCAAGATCCGCAAGCGGGCCGCCTGCGGACTGTCTTCCAGCACGAGCGACGTCTGGCCCACCATCCGGGCCGTGCCGTGAATCCGTGTCCCCAAGATCAGGTCCTGCACAGGCGAAACCTCGTCCACCGGCTGTTCAATGCCGGCGGCCGCCAGACGGGCGGAGACATAGCCGGTCAGGTTCGGCTGGGTGTACACGGCCCGGACCGCGGCCACCGCCTCGGGCGCTTGACCGCGGCTGGCAAGCCAGTGCAAGGCGCGTCCGGCCGCGATCGCGGCATCCCCCTGCCCTGGATGCGCGCCATAAGTCTCCAGCGCCTGGGCCAGCGTGTCCAATTCCTGGCGGCAGCGGTCCATGAACCGAGGATCGGCCGCCGCCTCGTGCAGGACCGCGTACTGGGCAAGGGCATCCCGCACCGCCGTGAACTCGTCCATCTCCAGCCCTGCGTGATTGGCCCGAAAACGGTCGATCAGGACGTGCACACGTTCCGCCGGCGGCGGCTCGGTGGCCTCAAGCAGCGCGACCAGATCGTTCCAGCGGAGGTACTGCTTCCAGCCCAGTTCACGCTCGCGGCCGCTGCGACGCAGCAGTGCATCCAGCCGGCCCACCGTTGCGCCGAGTTTTGCTTTGGCATCGGCCAGGTCGGCGGCTGTCACAGCGCGGGGTGCTGCCGCTTTCACCAACTTCACCAGCTCGCTGGGATCCGCCGGAGATGGGGTTTCCTGCGCCGAGGCCGGCAAGAGCCCGAGCAAAACCCCTCCGAAGAATCCTCCAACCACGACGCTCCGCACCATAGCCCCACTCCGTGGCATGAGAAAACGCATGTTGATTTTTGGCTCTTTCGCTTTCCCCCGGCCGACCGTGGCGCGTCACGAAACCCGGCACATGGGACACTGTCAAAGACTAGCTGCCTTTCCGGCCTGGCACACAGCGCCCAATCTTCTGCGCAGCGGCTGTTTTGTGCAAGCCAAATAGACCGCCTTTTTCGCCTGATTGACGCACTTGGCAAACTTTTCCTATCTTGGCGCGCTGGTAAAAGCCGCTGTCAGGTTCCCGCACTTTATCCAGTTTGCGTAGGCTTCTCATTCTCTGCTTTCGTCAAAATCGCTTCTGAATTGCGGTCGAGCGCAGACTGCCAGCAGCGCTAAGTTTTGCTCGGAAAAGATTGCTCGCTTGAGGCACAGCAGCGTCCATGGATCGAAGCTCGCAAGAATGTGGCTCGGAAGAATGCGAGGTTCTTGGCCCAAGCACCGGATTATTATTTTCGTTTTTTCATGTGCATACTGCGTGGATCGGTGTAATCGGGCTGAGGTTGGTTTATCGGTTCGCAGCGGTCGGGCGAGGTGTTGGGCGCCGAGGAGCGTGCGCTTCGCAGCGGCCGGGGCCGCCAGCGCTACTGCACCGGGCCTTGGTACGCTTTGAGCGTGCCCTGCGGGGCGTCGTGATGGGGGGCTTGCTATCCGCCGTCAGCCTTGTCCACGTGGCCGCGTACGCGGCCGACCGGTGCCTGGCCTGCGACGTGGCCTCGGGTTTTGCGTTGGAGGGTGTGCCAGAGGAGGCAGGAGTCTCCGCGAGTCACCGGCAGGCAGCCGATCCGCGCAGCGGCGGTTGCGATGCGGCGGGGATTGTCTGGTACGACGACTACCATGCGGCGATGGACGCGGCGCAGGCGAACGGGCGCTATGCGCTACTTTGGTTCGTCGCCAAAAATGGCGCGGCCGCGGATGAAGCGCAGAGCCAACAGGTGTTGACTTGTCCAGAGGTCGTCGCGCGCGTCCGCCAAGACTGCGTGTGTGCACGGCTGGACTGCGAGGTGGTCGTGCCGTCGGGCGGCCAGGAGATTCGACTTCTTGCGCATCCGGCTTTTGCCGAGCTGCACGAACTTCCTGGGCTGGCGCTGGTCGATATGCGGGATGAGGCCAGCCCGTTCTTCCGGCAGGTCGTGTCGGTCTGGCCGCTCCGCCGGCCTTTACTCCCCCAGGTGCTGTTGGCGATGCTGGACTTGCCGCCTGGCACGCTGACGCAGCGGACGCTTCTTTTGGCTCTGCGGTTGCATGCGGACCAGCCGGCCAGCACGAGCGGTCACTGGAGCTGGACGCTGTGCGGTTACGCGGCCGAACATGCGCAGCGTCAAGCCGCGCTGGGCGTGCAGGGGCACCACGACTGGCCGCGACGGTTCGAGGCAATCAACGCGCAGCTCCCGGTTGGGCTGGTCGCCCGCGAGGTGTGCGCGGAAAGCTGGCCGGGGCAGGACCTGTGGGAGGCAGCCGAGGAGTGCGTGCGGAGCTGGCGATCATCCGAAGGACACTGGAACATCGTCTCTTCCCGCCCTGTCCTGTTCGGGTACGACATGCAGCGTTCGAGCCGCGGCATCTGGTACGCGGCGGGGTTGGTGGCCGGCCCACCCTGAGTGCCACGGTCGGCCACGCCGCGGACCCAGCACACTTTCACCATCGAGCAAGGCCCTCGCACCGGATCAACCTCGCACCGGATCAACGAAGAGGCTCGGACGCGGTGGAGCTTCGCTGTGCGGCCCCGCGTGGCCTTCCTGCCCGCAAAAGGGCGAGTTTTCTGTTTGACAAAGAGCGGGCGAAGTGGTTCAATCAAGGCTCCCACCGGGCGTGCAGCCGCCCTGCCGTTCCCGCTGTTTGCTGCCTGTGCACCACGTGTTGCCGAAGCCGCCGCGGTCGGACGGCCCGCAAGCGCGCTTGGGTTTTCGCTCGCACCCGCATCCACGAAAGGAACGAAGGCATGCTCGATCGTCGCCCATGGCGCTGGGCATCGTGGCCGGGATGGCTTGCCGGGTCGCTTCTGGTCGCAGCCGGCCTGTGCCAGGCCGACGAGCCGCCCGCGGCACCGGCCAAGGTCGATTTCACGACCCAGATTCAGCCGCTGTTGCGGAAGCACTGCTATGCCTGCCATGGGCCGGAACAGCAGGAAGGCGGCTTGCGGCTGGATGTCAAAGAGCGGGCCTTGCAGGGGGGCGACCGTGGAGCGGCGATCGTCCCACACAAAAGCGCAGAAAGCTGGCTGATCCGGGCGGTGACGGGACAGGACGAAGCGCTGGGCCGCATGCCGCCGGATGGGAAGGCACCCCTGACGCCGGAAGAGATCGACATCCTGCGGGCGTGGGTCGACCAGGGGGCGCCTTGGTCGGCCACCGAGGCGACCGCCGCCTCCGCACCGCGGCACTGGTCGCTGGTGCCGCCTGCCGACCCGCCGCTGCCGGCGGTCCGCCACCGCGTCTGGCTGCAGCAGCCGGTGGATGCGTTCATCCTGGCGCGTCAAGAAGCGGAAGGAGTGCGTCCTTCGCCGCCGGCCTCGCGCGACAAGCTCATCCGCAGGCTGTTTTTAGATCTGATCGGGCTGCCGCCGACGCCCCAGGAGGTGCGGAGCTACCTGGACGATGCGCATCCCGATGCGACCGAGCGGCTGGTGGACCGGCTGCTGGCCTCGCCCCACTTTGGCGAACGGTGGGGGCGGTGGTGGCTGGACCTGGCCCGCTACGCCGACAGCGACGGCTACGAGAAGGATCGCCCGCGGCCGTTCGCATTCCATTATCGCGATTGGGTGATCGCCGCGCTGAATGCCGACATGCCCTACGATCAGTTCACGGTCGAGCAACTGGCGGGGGACCTCGTCCCTGAGGCGGACATCGGTGCACGGGTCGCCGTCGGGCTGCACCGCAACACACTGCACAACACGGAGGGCGGGATCGACCCCGAAGAAGACCGCGTCAAGAAAACGGTCGACCGCACCAACACGCTGGGGACGATCTGGCTGGGTCTGACGGTGGGCTGTGCCCAGTGCCACAGCCACAAGTACGACCCGCTCTCGCAGCGCGAATACTATCGCCTGTACGCCTTTTTCAACGACCTCGACGAGCAGGACCTGGAGATTCCGACGCCGGAAGAAGCAGCGGCGCTGGCCCAGGCCCGCCAGGAGCATGCCGAAAAGCGGCAGGAGCTGCGTGCTGCGCTGGAGGCCTACATTCGCGACGAGATGCCCGCGGCGCTGGCAGGCTGGGAAGCGTCGCTGGCTGGCCTGGACGCCTCCGCGCTGGCCCAGCGGAAGATCCCTCCCGACATCGTCGCGATCCTGGCCAGGCCTCCCCAGACACGCACTGCTGCCGAGCAGGACCAGCTTTCGCGGTACTACCGCCGGATCGACCCCAAGGCGGCCAGGCTGGAAAAGGCGGTCCGCGATCATGAGGCCAAAGCGCCGCAGTTGCCCCCGCATGCCAAAGCGCAATCGGTGGTGGCGACGGCACGTCCCCGCGTCACCCGCATCCACCAGCGGGGCGATTTCCTCTCGCCCGGCGACGAGGTCAGCCCGGGCACGCCCGAGGTACTGCCGCCGCTGGTCGCGCGGGGGGAGCGTCCCGACCGGCTCGATCTGGCGCGGTGGCTCATGGATCCCGCGCATCCCTTGACCGCGCGGGTGGCCGTCAACCGGCTGTGGTACCAGCTTCTGGGACGCGGGATCGTGCCGACCTTGGACGATTTCGGCAAGCAAGGAGATCCGCCGTCGCACCCGGAGCTCTTGGATTGGCTGGCGCGGGAGCTGGTGCGGCGCGGATGGAGCCAGAAGGCAATCCTGCGGATGCTGGTCACCTCGGCCACCTACCAGCAGGCATCGACGCCGAGGCAAGACCTGATCCAGCGCGACCCGGAAAACGTGCTCTTCGCCCGCTATCCGCGCCGTCGGGTCGAAGCCGAGATCGTCCGCGACCTGGCGCTGGCCTGCGCGGGGCTGCTAACCGATCGGATCGGCGGGCCGAGCGTGCGTCCGCCTCAGCCGGCCGAATATGCAAGCATCACCTACGCCAACAGTGCCCGCTGGGAAGAAAGCCGCGGTGCCGATCGCTACCGCCGCGGCCTGTACACGTTTTTCCAGCGCACCAGCCCCTACCCGATGCTGATGACGTTCGACGCCCCCGATAGCACCGAATGCACCGTCCGCCGTCAGACCAGCAACACGCCGCTGCAAGCCCTCACGCTGCTGAACGACGTGGTGTTCTTCGAGGCCGCGCAGGCTTTGGGCCGGCGGATCGTCGCGGAAGTGCCGGCCGAACAGGACCCCGCGCAGAGCGTGAAGTTGCGCACCGAGCATGCGTTCTGGATCTGCCTGGCACGGCCGCCGACAGCCGCCGAGCTGGACACTGTGGCTCGTTTGCATGCCGACAGCCGAACGTGGGCAGCCAGTGCGCCCGAGCAGGCACAGCAACTCGTCGGGCCGCAGCCGCCCAGCTCGGACCGGCTGGAAGAGCTGGCGGCGTGGGTCAGCGTGGCCCGGGCGCTGTTGAATCTGGATGAATTCCTCACCCGCGAGTGAAAGGGTCCGGCGATGGTGAACTTTCCGGCAGGCGAACTCAGCCCTCAGGAGCAGCTCGCGCTGGCCCGGCGGCAGTTTTTCACCTCCAGCGCGTCGGGGCTGGGGCTGTTGGCGTTGAGCTGGCTGCTGAAGCAGGATGGCCTGTTGGCCGAGGAAGCCCCCTCGACCTTGGCACCGAGCGGCCCGAAAGACCAGACGGGTCGCTCCGCCTCCCCCATGGCGCCCAGGCCGCCGCACTTCGCCCCCAAAGCGAAAGCCTGCATTTTCTTCCTCCCGGAAGGGGCACCGAGCCATCTGGACCTGTTCGATCCCAAACCGAAGCTCAATGCCCTGCACGGCCAGAAACTGCCCGAGTCGATGACCGCCAATGTGCGTTTCGCCTTCATCCAGAAGGAAACGGCGGTGCTGCTGGGCAGCAACCGGAAGTTCCGGCCGTATGGCGAGTGCGGGATGGAACTTTCCGACTTCCTACCGCATCTGGGCACCTGTGCGGACGACATCTGCCTGATCCGCAGCATGCACACCGATGCGTTCAACCACCACCCCGCACAGCTTCTATTGATGACCGGCGTGCCGCGGTTCGGGCGGCCGAGCCTGGGCGCCTGGCTGACGTACGGTCTGGGCAGCGAGTCGGAGAACCTGCCCGGCTACGTGGTGCTCACCGCGGGGCGCGGGGGCAGCGGGGGCGTGTCGAACTGGACCAGCGGCTTTCTGCCCAGCAGCTATCAGGGCGTGTTGTTCCGCGACCGGGGAGACCCCGTGCTGAATCTCGCCTCGCCGCCGGGCGTGACCCCTGCCCTGCAAGGCCGCACGCTCCAGGCGATCAGCCAGCTCAACCGGCAGCACCTGGCCGCCGTGCCCGATCCGGAGATCGCCAGCCGCATCGCCAGCTACGAACTGGCCTTCCGCATGCAGGCGGCCGCTCCGGAACTGGTCGATCTGTCCCAGGAAACGCAGGCCACGCTAGACATGTACGGCTGCGACCGCCCCGAACCAACCGATGTGGGCGGGCGCGGCAGCGGCCCCAACGTGTTCAAGCAGTTCGCCCGCAACTGTCTGTTGGCCCGCCGGCTGGTAGAACGCGGCGTGCGGTTCGTGACGTTGGTGCACGCTTCCTGGGACCATCACAGCAACCTCGATGAAGAACTGGGCTACTGCGCCCGGATGGCCGACCAGCCGCTGGCCGCCCTGATCAAGGACCTCAAGCAACGCGGCCTGCTCGATAGCACCCTGCTGGTCTTCGCCGGGGAATTTGGCCGTACGCCGCTGGGAGAAAACCGCAAGGGACGGGAAAACGAGACCAGGCTGGGACGCGACCACCATCCCTTCGCCTTCAGCGTCTGGCTGGCCGGCGGCGGTTTCCGCGGCGGCCTCGTGTACGGAAAAACCGACGACATCGGCTGGAGCGTCGTGGAAAACCCGGTGCATATCCACGACCTGCACGCCACGATCCTGCACCAGTTCGGTTTCGACCATCGCCGCCTGGCCGTCAAATACAAGGGACTCAACGTCCGCCTCACCGATCAAGGCGGCCGCGTGGTGCACGACCTGATCACTTGAGCCGGCGAATCCTCCGTCTGGCCGACGGACGGTCTGCCTCTCGTTCGGAGGGTGGACCCGCCGTCGGGCTGGGGCACCTGGCAGAGCAGGCCGCCGACGCATCTTGCCTGGTGCGGCCCATTGCGTTGGGTCGCCCACCGCGGGCAGGTACAATGACGGTGGGCCGGTACAATGCCTCAGGGGTTTTGCTCCACTTGTCCGCGTTTGGCTGTCGCTGCACTGCCTAAAACTGATGCCGCCTTCGTCCCCCGTACCGCGGAAGATCGTTTGCCCCCATTGCCAGGGGCTGATGAAATCCCCCGCGCTGCCAGAGGGGACGCGTGTGGTTTGTCCTAAATGCGGCGCGGCTTTTCCTGTGCCGCCTGACACGCCTCCACCCACCCAGGACAATGCGGCCGCTGCCCGCGAACCTGCCGCACCACCCGCGCCAGCCCGCGCTGTTCCCCGGCCGCCCTCCGCCTCCCGGCCAGCCGCGTCCTCCACCGCGCACGTTCCGTCCGTACCTCTTGCGTCTGCGGGCCCGAAGGAACCAGACTCCACCTCGCCCCGACCTGTCAAAAGCCCATCGCCGCCGGC
>Ga0101944_10007331_pt1 | contig 11098 bp, 7 predicted proteins | sample DewCreD2012metaG_FD_75245 | JGI IMG/M metagenome (GOLD analysis project Ga0101944, IMG submission 75245) | Hot spring sediment bacterial and archeal communities from British Columbia, Canada, to study Microbial Dark Matter (Phase II) - Dewar... ... | reverse complement strand
GAGGGTCAGCGGGACGATGACCGCCACCGCGCCGCTGACCATCCACGGCAGGATGAACGGCAGGTCCGATCCGGACAGCGGTGGTGCCCTCGTCACCCGGGCATCCAGCACGGCCGCCAGGCGGTGCACCTGGCCGTCCAGCCAGGCGAGACGCAGGGTGACGAGGAAACCGATCGCGCCCAGCAGCGGCAGGCCGATCGTGGCCGAGGGGATCCAGCAGCGCTCCAGGTGCCCTGAGCGCGCGTAAAGCCAGGGGAAAAAGGCGAAGGCCGCCAGAAAGACACCGCCCGCAACGGTCGCCGCCATCAGCAGGAACCCGGCGATGTGAAGACAACTGTAACTCGCCTTGGGCGCGGGAACGTCCTGATCGAGCGCAGGCGCGGCGGCGGGGGCTTCGCCCGAATACAGGTAGGGTCTGACCGGAGGCGCCTCGCCGGGCAACGGCCGCTGCGTTTCGTCGAAGTGGAAGGGCTGTGCGCAGCTCGAACAGCGCAGGGTCCGGCCGGTCTCGACCTCGACCTTGCGCAGCAGCACGCCGCAGTGGGGGCAATGGCAGTCGATCACGCGAATGGGTTCAACCGGCGGGCCGCTTTCGAAAAGACCGAGCGGAGTCCGAGGTTCGACGCGCAGCGCTGTGACATGGCGAAATCACCCCGCCACACTTTTCTCTCAACGAAGGCTTCTGTCAAACCCATGCCATTGCCGCCAGGCCAACCGACGGATGGCAGGTCCCGTCAGCGCAGCCAGATCGCCGCCCGTTCGCGCGCGAGTCGTTCCAGCCACCAAGCTGCACGCGCGCATGCGGCGCGGGTGGAGCCGGCGAAGGCCGAAAGGTCTTCCAGCCGATCCACCTGTTTGGACAGCGCGCGCACCGACGTTCGGTCCACGCAGCCGCCGATCGCCAGACAACGCACGCCGGCCTGGCGGCAGCGCCGGGCGACGGCGCCCGGCAATTTGCCCATCAGCGAGGTCCGGTCCAGGCGGCCTTCGCCGGTGACGACCAGCGTGGCGCGTCTCAGGAGCGTTTCGAAGCCGACGGCATCCAGCACCAGGTCGCTTCCGGGTCTGAGGGCGGCGTTCAGGAAGGCGATGCAGCCAGCACCCAGGCCGCCTGCGGCGCCCGAACCGGGGACGTGCAGGACCTCGCGCTTCAGATCGCGGCGGAGGATGCGCGCGTAGCGTTTCAAGGCTCGATCCAGCAGCCGCACGTCGGCGGGCGTGGCGCCTTTTTGAGGCCCGTAGAGGGCGCTGGCGCCGTTTCGGCCGCAGAGCGGATTGCGCACGTCGCAGGCCACGACCACCCTCACGCGCGCCAGGCGGGGATCGATCCCGCGCAGATCGATGCGCTCCAGGCGAGCGAGGGCCGCGCCGCCGGGGGGCAGGTCGTGTCCGTGGCGATCGAGCAGGCGTGCGCCCAAGGCCTGGGCCATCCCCGCCCCGCCGTCGTTGGTCGCACTGCCGCCCAGTCCCAGGAGGATCGTTTTTGCGCCGGCGTCGAGCGCCGCACGGATCTGATCGCCGACGCCCAGGGTCGTCGTGACCTTGGGATCGCGTCGGCCGTCCGGAACCAGCGGCAGTCCGGAGGACGCGGCCATTTCGAGCGCGGCCGTCAGGCCTTTGCGGCCCGAACCCGGCGGAAGCAGGGCGATCCGCGCGCGTCGCGCCTCGCCCAAGGGTCCGCGGCATCGCACGCTGCGCAGGCGCGCACCCGGCACGGCGCGCGCCAGGGCCTCGACCAGTCCCTCGCCGCCATCGGCCAGCGCGACCACGTCCGTGGCGCAGCCGGCGCGGGCGAGGCCACGCGCCAGCGCGCGTCCGGCCTGCAGCGAGGTCAGGGTGCCTTTGAACGAGGCGCAGGCCAGGAGCACGCACGGCGGTTTGTTCATGCGTCGTCGGCCTCGTCGTGGCGCCGGGTCGAGCGCCGTTCGCTGGCCGGCCTGCCGGCCTCCTGTTCCCTGCGGCGCTTCTCCATTTCGGCCCGTTTCCTCTTGTGTACGAAGAAGTAGACGTAACCCACCCACAGGCCCAGGAAGACCAGGCCCCCCAGCACGATCCCGCCGAACCAGACCCACGGGTTGTCGCCGCGGATCGTCAGTCCGAAGATCCGGTGGGTGACGAAATCGCGCTGTCCCGAGTACACGCCGTAGATCACCCAGCCCATGAAGATGAGCGTCCCGACCGGCACCAGTCCCAAGCCTGCGCGGAAGACCCATTTCTCCAGGTCGAGCGGTTTGACCGGCGGCAGTTCGTCGAACGGGACGCCGTTTTCTTCGAGCGGCGGCTCTTCCCGGCGCGTGCGGCGCGAGATCCGGTTCAGCGGCTCGGTCGGGTCGCTTGCGGCTCCGGGAAAGCCCTCGTCCGGAAACCTCGCGCGCCCATCTCCGCGCGTCTGCCGTCGCGAGATGCGATCCAGGCGCACGGTCGGATCGGCGGCGCCGTCGCGCGTGCGGGGGAGCCGGGCCCTGGAAGGCGGGCGTTCCTTTTTCGTGGCCGGCCGTTCCGGCCGCTTCTCGTCCGAATCGTAGCGGAAGACTTCGACCTTGCCTTCCGCCTCCTCGTCCGTGCGGCGCCCGGAGCCAGACGGGGGCGGGGCGTTTGTGGGCGCGCCGCTCCGGTCGCCCAGCAAGGTCAGCGTCCGGTCGTCCTCGAGTCGATAGCGTTTCCGGCACCACGGGCAGCGCAGGATGGAACCAGGCGATTTGTCGGCGAGGTCGAAGACCACCTCGCCGCACTCGCATTCGGGGCCCGACGCTTTTCTGTCCGCCATGTCGCGCTTTCTTCAGAGAGGGGGTCGCTGCCGGTGGTGATCCGTCCGGGACTGGTATGCCGCCGCAACGCCCAGCAGGCGCATTTCGTCGAACGGCCGGCCCATCAGCTGCAGGCCGATGGGCAGGCGCGCCGCGGTGAATCCGCACGGCACGGAGAGCGCCGGGATCGCGGCCAGGTTTGCCGTGATCGTGAAGATGTCGCTCAGGTACATCGCCAGCGGGTCCTGGGTCTTCTCTCCGATGCGGAAGGCCGCCGTCGGGGAGGTCGGGCAGGCGATGACGTCCACCCGTTTCCAGGCGTCGTCGAAGTCGCGCTTGATCAGCGCGCGCACTTTCTGCGCCTTGAGATAATACGCATCGTAGTAGCCGCTGGAGAGCGCGTAGGTGCCCAGCATGATGCGCCGTTTGACCTCCGCGCCGAATCCTTCCGCGCGCGAGCGGGCGTACATTTCGACCAGTCCGACGCCGGCGGCGGTGCGATGGCCGTAGTGCACGCCATCGTAGCGCGCCAGGTTGCTGGACGCTTCGGCCGTCGCCACCAGGTAGTAGACCGGGATGCCGTATTCCGTGTGCGGCAGCGAAAGGTCGACGGTCTCTGCGCCCAGGGCCTTCAGTTCCTGCAGCGCCGCCTTCACCGCCGCGTCGATCTCCGGATCGGTGCCCGGAACGAAATATTCGCGAGGAACGCCAATGCGCAGGCCCTTCAGGGCGGTTTGCGGCGGCAGGTCGAAGAGCCCGGCCGGCACCTCGCGCTCCGCGCTGGTCGCATCCCGCGGGTCGTGGCCCGCGATGACGCCCAGCAGCAGCGCCGCGTCGCCCGCATCGCGCGCGAAGGGGCCGACCTGATCGAGGGACGAACCGTACGCCACCAGCCCGTAGCGCGACACGCGCCCGTAGGTCGGTTTCAGACCGGTGACGCCCGTCAATGCCGCCGGCTGCCGGATCGAGCCGCCCGTGTCGGAACCCAGCGCCAGCGGACAAATGCCCGCGGCCACTGCGGCGGCCGAGCCGCCCGAGGAACCGCCGGGCACCCGCTCCGCATCCCACGGGTTGCGCGTCGTGAAAAAGGCGCTGTTCTCCGTGGAAGAGCCCATGGCGAACTCGTCCAGGTTGGACTTGCCGACGGTCAGCGCTCCGGCCGCCACGATCTTCTCCACGACCGTCGCGTCGTAGGGAGGCCGGTAGTCGCGCAAGATCCTCGAACTGCAGGTCGTGCGCGTGCCGTTCTGGCAAAGGTTGTCCTTGACGGCCACGGGCACGCCGGCCAGCGGTCCGGGATCGCGTCCCGCGGCGACGGCGGCATCCACCCGGCGGGCTTGGTCGAGCGCGATTTCGCGGGTGAGCGAGTTGAAGGCGTGGAGTCGCGGGTCGAGCGCCTCGGCGCGCGCCAGCGCCGCCTCCGCGACATCGACCGCCGAAAAACGGCGCGCCTTGACGCCCTGCACGATCTCCCGCGCGCTCGCCCAGGCGTAACGGTCCGACTCGAGCCCCATTTCGTTCTCCGCAAGGATTCGAAGCGCCGATCAGTGTATGGGAGCGTCAGGCCGGGGCAAGCGAACGGAAACGAGCCGGCGTGGGGGGGCGATGACGGGACCTTTCCCGGCATGCCTGGCCGGCATGGAGACAAAACAGGCCCGGCGCAGGGAGTGGAACGACGGTTCCTGTTTCCGACGTGCTTGCGGTTCAGAGGAGGAAGATGTTCTTCCTGCGGCAGGCTTCGATCATTTCGGGCGGCCAGACGCCGGCCTGGATTTCGCCGATGTGGACCTTGCGCAGATACAGCAGGCACAGCCGCGACTGGCCGATGCCGCCGCCGATGGTCAGCGGCAGTTCGCCGGCCAGCAGCCGCCGGTGGAAGAGGAGCTGCCGCCGCTCGGTGCAGCCGCGCAGTTCCAGCTGGCGCGTGAGGGCCGCAGCATCGACCCGGATGCCCATCGACGACAGTTCCAGCGCCATGTCCAGCGTCGGGTAGTACACCAGGATGTCGCCGTTCAGGCCGAGGCCGCCTTCGCCATTGGGCGTGGACCAGTCGTCGTAGTCCGGCGCCCGGCCGTCGTGCGGCTGGCCGTTTTTCAGCGCGCCGCCGATGCCGATCACGAAGACCGCCCCGTGTTCTTTGCAAAAGCGGTATTCGCGTTCCCGCGGCGTCAAGTCGGGGTAGCGCGCCTCCAGCTCCTCGCTGCGCACGAAGGCGATCTGCTCGGGGAGAAAAGGTTCGAGTTCGGGGAAACAGTGCCCCACGTATCGTTCGGTCCGCCGGATCACGTCGTAAATGCGCCGGACGATCCCCTGCAGGAACGGGATCGTCCGCTCGTGGGCCGAGATGACCCGCTCCCAGTCCCACTGGTCGACATACAGCGAATGCAGGTTGTCCAGCGTCTCGTCAGGGCGGATGGCGTTCATGTCGGTGTACAGCCCTTCGCCGTGGCGGAAGCCGTAATCGGCCAGGATCATGCGCTTCCACTTGGCCAGCGACTGCACCACCTCGACCCGCGCCCCGCCCATCGACTTCACGCTGAAGGATACCGGCTTTTCGAGACCGTTCAGGTCGTCGTTGATGCCGGTTCCGGCGGGCACGAACAGGGGCGCCGTGACGCGGGTCAGGTTCAGTTCGAACGCCAGATTGGTCTGGAAAAACTCCTTGATCAGGCGGATCGCCCGCTCGGTTCGGTGGATGTCGAGCAACGGGCGGTAGTCGTCGGGAACGGTGAAGTGGGCGGACATGGGGCTCCTTGTCGCAGTTCGCCGCGTCGGCGGTACGGGTCGTTCCTACTCCGGCAATCCCCGCGCCAGGATCGCCCGCGAAGCCGCGCCCGCCGGGAACGGGCGCAGCACCAGGCCGAAGGCATACGTCCGGTCGGCCGGCAGCAGGTACCGGGGATAGGTCTTCGGTCCGCACGAACCGGTACCGATGCCGCACTGGGCCAGGTCGAGGTGCCACTCCACCAGGTCGCGCCGCTTCAATTCGTGCGTGTGCTTCGCGGCGTCCAGGTCCTCGGTCGTGTAGTGGTGCACCTGCGTGTTCAGCAACGTGCCTTCGGCGATGGCCAGCAGGCCCGCTCCGCGGGGTTCGCGCAGCGCCGCCCAGCGCACCGCCGTCTTGTTCCCGTTCTCCTGCGGGAAGACGTACGGCGTGTGCTGCTCTTCCACCGTCCCGCCGAAGACGCCGACATGCACGGCGTTCAGGATGTCCGAGTAGCTTTCGCCCGGACCGTTGCCGTACCATTCGAACCGGCTGAAACTTCCCGGAAGGATCATCCGCAGGCCGACGCGCGGCAGGTGCGCCAGGTCCTTCTGCAACGGTTTCAGTTCCGCCCGCAACCGCACGTCTCCGTTGCCGAAGACCGTGTAGACGCAGGTCGCCTCGAAGCGCGGCGCGAGCACCTTGGCCCCCAGGCTCGTCCGGATCGTCACGCGCACGGCTTGGGGCGCCAGCTCTTCCGTCCGGACCTCGAGGACGTACGGCTGCAGCCGGTCGTAGCCCGAACGCGTCCAGAGGTTGCGGTGCGAATCGTTCCCGCCGCCGTCGTCGTTGTCGGTGATCGCGCGCCAAAGGTGCATTTGCGGGCCCTCTCGCAGCAGGGCGACACCCTCGGCGCGCCAGCGAGCGAGCGTTCCCTTCCACGCGTCGAAGGCCAGCTCGAACGTCTCGCCGTTGACGCCGATCAGGTGCCCGTCGCGCTTCAGCGTCAGCGCCGGCATCCGCGTGCGCGCGAGCGGCGCGACGGCCGGCGTCTCGACGGGCAGCTTGAACTGCCAGAAGGCCACCTCGTGCCCGCGGGGCGCCCATGCGGCGTCCTGGGCCAGCGTGAAGCGGACGTTCAGCCAGTACTCGCGGCCGGGCTTGCCCACCGGCGCATCGAACGGGATCTCGATCGTCCGCTTCTGTCGCGGGCCGATCTCCAGCCGCGGAAGGAGGCCCTGCTGGATCTCGTCGCCGTCTTCATAGACGCTCCAATGGCCGTCCAGGTGCTCGAGGCCGACGAAGAAGTACTCGTTCTCGATCTCGAACTGCCGGCGACCGAGGTCCACGGCGCGCATCCGCACGGGTTGGAGGACGGCCTTGTAGTCCAGCAGCCCGGGACTCGGTTTGCGGTCGGGGAAGACCAGGCCGTTGATCAGGAACTGCCGGTCGTTCGGCTCGTCGCCGAAATCGCCGCCGTAGGCGAAGTACGGCGTGCCGTCTTCGGCGCGCCGGGTCAGGCCCTGATCGACCCAGTCCCAGACGAAGCCGCCCTGCAGGTTGGGGTACGTGCGGATCAGGTCCCAGTACTCCCTGAAGGCGCCCGGCCCGTTGCCCATCGCGTGGGCGTACTCGCACATGATGTACGGCTGCGTCGTGTCCTTCGTCTGGCCGTAGCGTTCGACGCGGTCGGGGTGCGGGTACATGGGGCCGATGATGTCGAGCCATTCGGCCTGGCGGACCTGTTCGCGCCGCTTCTCGTCCTTCGAGTCCCAATGGGCGGAGAGGCCTTCGTAGTGGATCAGGCGCGTCGGGTCGGCCTGCCGCGTCCAGCGCGCCATCGCGTCGTGGTTCGTGCCGTAGCCGGACTCATTGCCCAGGCTCCAGACGATCACGCTGGGGTGGTTCTTGTCGCGTTCGACCATGCGTACCATGCGGTCGAGGTAGGCATCCGTCCAGTCCGCGCCGGAAGAGAGCGCGTCGAAGGCCTCCTCCCGCCAGCCCCCGTGGGCGGTGCACATGCCGTGGCATTCGAGGTCGCATTCGTCGATCAGGTAGATGCCGTAGCGGTCGCAAAGGTCGAGCCAGCGCGGGTCGTTGGTGTAGTGGCTGGTGCGGACGGCATTCAGGTTGTGCCGCTTCATCAGCAGGATCTCCTCGGTCATCGTCTCCACCGTGGCGGTGCGGCCGAGGTCCGGGTGCATCTCGTGACGGTTGACGCCCTTGATCAGGATCGGCTGGCCGTTGACCAGCAGCTGGCTGTTCCTGCGTTCGACCGAGCGGAATCCCACGTTGCAGGGCACGACTTCGATGACGCTGCCCTGCGCGTCCTTCAGCGTCAGGAGCAGGGTGTAGAGGTGGGGCGTCTCGGCGGACCACTTGCGGGGCTTGACGACCCAGGCGGAGAGATCGACCTTGACCTCCTCGCCAGCCCTCGCCTCGAAGGCCGCGCCAAGCGGCGGGATGACCGCTTGGCCCGCCTCGTCGAGCAGCGCGGCTTCGATCCTCAGGCCGGCGGTCCTGGCGTCGTGATTGGCGACGGCGACGCGGACCTCGAGTGTCGCGTCGGCGTAGTCGTTGTCGAGCGGCGTGCGGACGCGGAGGTCCCGTATGTGCGCGGCCGGAGCGGCATGGATGCAGACATCGCGGAAAATCCCGCTCAGCCACCACATGTCCTGGTCTTCCAGATAGCTGCCGTCGGACCACTGCATGACCTGCACCGCGATCAGGTTCTCGCCGGGGTGGGCCGCCGCGGTGATATCGAACTCGGCCGGAATGCGGCTGCCCTTGCTGAAGCCAACCTCCTGGCCGTTCACCCAGACATAAAAGGCCGAATCGACGCCTTCGAACCTGAGGAAGATGCGCTTGCCAGCCCAGTCCTGCGGCACGGCGAACGTGCGCCGGTAGCACCCCGTGGGGTTCTGCTGCGGCACGCGCGGCGGGTCGCAGGGGAACGGATAGATGACGTTGGTGTAATGCGGGTGGCCGTAGCCCTGGCACTGCCAGTTGCCGGGGACGCGGATCGAACCCCAGCCTTCGGGGACGAAACCGGGCCTGGCGAAAGCGGCGGGGACGGCCTCGGGCCGTTCGTAGAACCCGAAGGACCATTCGCCGTTGAGCAGGCGAACCCAGGGGCTGAGCGTGCGTTCGCCCTGGCGCGCGAGGTCGGCGTCGGGGTAGGCGTGGAAATGCGCGCGTGCGGGGAGGCGGTTGCGGTGAAGAAGTCGCGGGTTTTCCCAGTCGTTCATGGACGGTCTCCCTTGGCCAGCAGTTTCTTGCGGTAGGTTTCGGCGTCCATGTGGCGGATGCCGTCCTGTTCTCGGGGCGTCAGCGGGCGAGGCTTGCCGGCAATGCAGGCGGCCAACATGGTGCGCGCCTGATCTTCGAGCACGACCATGCGCGTGAGCGCTTCGCGCACGCTGCGGCCGACGGTGATCGCGCCGTGGTTGCCCAGGCAGACGCAGTTCACGTTCTTGCGGAAGGCTTTCTCGACGGCGACGGCCAGTTCGTGGCCGGCCGGCGCGATGTACGGCAGGTATTCGACGCGGTCCACCAGCGCCACGAAGTCCGGCGTGAAGGGGAGGATCCTGCGGCCCGCGCTGATGATGCCCACCGTCGTCGCGGGGTGCGCGTGGCAGATCAGGCGGACGTCCGGGCGCGCCTTGAAGATCCGCAGGTGCATCTCGACTTCGCACGTCGGCTTCAGGCCGCCGACCTGTTTTTCGCGCTCCAGGTCGATGACCGACCATTCCTTCGGCTTGATCCGGTCGACGTCGTAACCGGTGGGCGAAAGGTACACGTGCCTGCCCTCCCGGCCGCTGATGTTGCCGCCCGGACCGACGACCAGGCCTTTCTCGATCATCCCTTTGCCGAGTTCGCTGAGTTCCTTGATGATGGACATGGTGTGCCCGGGCTCCTGTTCTCTCTTTCGGCGGAACGCCCGGACGGACCCGTCCGAGCTCCAAGGTCCGCGCGCTCCGACCGCCGGCCTCTGCCGCTCCATCCCCCCGACTTCCCCGCCCGCTACGTTCGTTTTCTCAACACGTCCTTCTCGTACCGCTCGATCTCGTCGATCCAGGCCGGGCCGACGGGGACCCCGGCGCGGCGGCAGAGTTCGTCCCAGACGGCGCCGAGCGGCTGCGTGCGCAGTTCCTCCAGCAGCGCGAGTTTCTGCGCGTTGCGGCCGGTGGCTTCCAGTTCCTTGAGCGTCGCGTGCGGCGTCAGCAGCGCGTTCAGCAGGGCCTTGCGGGTGGCCCTGGCGCCGATCGCGTAGGCGCCGATGCGGTTGATGCTGGCGTCGAAGTAGTCCAGCGCCACGAAGACGCGGTCCAGCGCGTTGCCGCTGGCCAGTTCGTGGAAGACCTGGCGCAGATCGTCGTTGAAGTTGACCACGTGGTCGCTGTCCCAGCGGATCCCTCGCGAGACGTGCAGCAGCAGGCGGGGATGGAATTGCATCAATGCGGAAAGCTTGTCCGCGATCGTCTCGGTCGGGTGAAAATGGCCCATGTCCAGGCAGAGCACGCAGCCCTTTTTGAGCGCGTACTGGCTGTAGAACTCGTTCGAGCCGACGGTGTAGTCTTCGCTGCCGAGACCGAAGAGCTTTCCTTCCACCGCGTCGATGCAGCGCCGGGGGTCGATGCCGAGTTTCGGGTCGAGCATTTCGTCGAGCGACTCGACCAGGCGCGCGCGGGGACCCCAGCGGTCGGCCGGCTGGTCCTTGGCGCCGTCGGGAATCCAGTGGTTGAGCACGCAGGGGCTGCCCTGCGCCTCGGCCATGGCCTGGGCGATCCTGCGACAGGCGATCGCGTGGCGAACCCAGAACCGGCGTATCTTCGGATCGCGATGGCTGAGCGTGTAACCGTCATTGGCCTTGGGGTGCGCGAAGAACGTGGGGTTGAAGTCGAGCGCGATCCTGCGTTTTCGGGCCCACTCGATGAAACGGGCGAAGTGTTTCGGTTCGAGCGCATCGCGGTCGACCGCCTGGCCGTCGGTTTCGGCGTAGCAGGCGTGGAGGTTCAGGCGCTGCCGGCCGGGCAGGAGTTTCAACACCTGTTCGATATCCTGGCGCAGTTCGTCCCCGGTGCGGGCACGGCCGGGGTAGTTGCCGGTGGCCATGATGCCGCCGCCGCTGGTGCCGTCCGCCTTGACCTCGAAGCCGCCGACGTCGTCGGCCTGCCAGCAGTGGAGCGAGATCGGCAGGTCCAGCGCCTTCTCGATCGCCGCCTCGGCATCCACGTCCAGCACGGCGTAGGATTTCTTCGCCAAGGCGTAGGCCTCCTGGATCTGCCGGGCCGGAAGCGATTTGAACATGTGCGTTTCCTCTTTTTTTGACGCAAGGTCTGTGGAGTGCGTCTAACAAGGTAGCCAGGAAGGTCGCAGGCGCAAGCGGCGAAGGGGGGATCGTGCTCTCCTTTGGCGCTTTTGTGCGGACCGGTTTTCGGCATCAAACGAAAGGCCCTGCGAGTCCTCCTGAAAGGACGTAACGTATCGGAAGCGCAGCGTAAGGGGAGGGATCCGCTGATGAGACGGATGGTCTTTGCCGTGGCCGGCCTGCTGGTTTGCCTGGACGCGTTCGGCGCGACCCATTCCACGCCGCAGCCGATGACTCTTTCGCGCGAGGGGCAGCAGCGGGTCGTCGCGCGGCAGG
>Ga0101944_10007330_pt1 | contig 11098 bp, 8 predicted proteins | sample DewCreD2012metaG_FD_75245 | JGI IMG/M metagenome (GOLD analysis project Ga0101944, IMG submission 75245) | Hot spring sediment bacterial and archeal communities from British Columbia, Canada, to study Microbial Dark Matter (Phase II) - Dewar... ... | reverse complement strand
ACCAGGATATTTTCGAACAAATTCAACGAATCGGGAGATTCCTGAGTCTCCTTAACACGAATAAACAACAAGGGAGTCCGCGTGCGCCTTAAAACCTTTTCAACAGTTCCACCCATGGGCCACAAAACCACTCCGGAGCGACCGTGAGAGGTCATTAAAATCAGGTTAATTTTCTCATTCTGCGCATATTTGATGATTTGCTGATCAGGCGACCCCGTACTCAATGTGGCTTTAATTTTATTCCCGAGTATCGCTCTCAGTTTGTTCGCTTCTTTTTCCAGATAAGTCCTGCAGTTCTGTTCTTCCTCTCCACCATGTTCGTAGCAGATGCTAAATAAATGAACTTCAGAATCAAATGCCCTAGCAAAATCAACAGAAACTGGCAATATCTGCTCTGCCATTTTGGACATATCCAGAGGAACCAGAATCTTCTCGAACATCATCCTCTCCTGCCATTAAACATTCTCGTCATAATAACATTATAAAAAAGATAATTTATGTATATCTGAAATACAATAATAACCAGCAAATTCCCACCACCAGGATCATCGCCGGCAAAGCATATTTCAGGAACCTGCCCCAGCTTATTGGATAACCTTCACGCTCTGCAATAGCGGTTCCCACCACATTGGCTGAAGCACCAATAGGAGTAGCATTGCCACCTATATCCGTTCCCAGCGCCAGTGTCCAGGCAAGTGGCGCCACATGAATTCCCATCGAACCAGCAAGACCGCTGATGACCGGTACCATGGTTGCGGCAAAAGGAATATTATCAACAATAGCTGAGGCAAAGGCAGAAATCCAGAGAATGATCGTAATAACTAGGACCAGGCTGCCGCCTGAGATTTCGCCTATATACCTCGCGATGGCTGCCAGCACACCGGTTTCCTCCAGCCCACCTACGCAGATAAAAAGACCGATAAAGAACAGCAATGTACGCCAGTCGGTTCTTTTTAATACATGCCAGGCATTCCGAGAAGCAGCCAGCAGGGTCAGCACTGCTGCAATTACCCCGATAGAAGCCACCGAAATGCCAGTTTGCGCGTGGGTAACCAGTAGAATAATTACAGTGATAAAAATCCCTGTATGTACCAAAAACAAACGCATATCAGGAATAACTTCACGAGGAGTGGGAAAACCCTTTGCCTCCTCGGCAACGGTATCACTCAGACTAACAGCGGGATTCTGTATTGAGTTTCCGACTGAAATCGGTCTACTTAAAGCCTTGCGAAAAACCAGGAAGAAAAAAACTATGGAAAACACCATACCTGTCCAGGCAATTAAACCTGTATTCTCTACAAAATCCATGAAACTGAATCCCAGGGCTGTACCGATTATAATATTTGGCGGATCGCCAGACATGGTAGCACTGCCACCTACATTGGAGGCAAAAATTTCGGCGATAATTACCGGGACGGGATCGAACTTTAGCAGCCGCGCCAGTTCGATGGTCACCGAAGCCAGGAAAAGCATGACAGTAATACTATCAATAAACATGGAAAGGAAACCGGAAAGCAACATAAAAGTTATCAATATCGGGACTGTTTTGTACCGTACCAATCTGGCAACCAGCAAACACATCCAGCGGAAAAAAGCGACTTTTGCCAGCCCTTCCACCATGACCATCATCCCGGCAATAAAGATAATAGTCTGCCAGTTGATACCTTTTGATTCCACCGCTTCATGCCCCGGGTACCAGAATTTTCCGGAAACCAGTTGACCGAGGTTCAGGGTATTCAGAACCATCTGGGGATCCCGCATTACCACCAGAAAGACGAGTAAAATCACTAATCCCCCGCCCACCAGCGCAGGGATAAAACGGTGAATCCTGCCCCACATAATTACAGCGAACATCACCAGGAAAATCACAACTGCTAGAATCTGGGCTAATGTCATCTCTTTCCCTTTCCTGACTCGTCAAGTACAATTTTCTGGTATTGTAGCATAAAACGGCACTCGTCGAAAGTAATAATGACATATCATGGAATACAACAATATTTCCGCCCAGACTTTTAAAAATTATAAAGATTTTAGCTTACCTCTATGATCTTACTCCCAGCTGCCTTCAACAATCTATCAAATACAGCCAGTCCTATACCCTCTCTTGGAGGAGCCATAGCGAATATATAATCCACCTTACATCTATCTAGATTACGCATAATAGCAAAGAGGTTATTGGCTACTTTTTCCATATTCGCAAATGACCCCATACAAGCAATAACAACTTTAAAACCTTTAAAATAAACTGCTACTTCATTCGGAAGCATTAATCCGATAACACCATGCTTACCTAGCTTTTCAATATATTCTTTCATCGTGATAATTATCTTTTCGAGATTTTTACCACTGAACAATAGCAACTTCGCTTTTGGAGAATAATGCCGCCTCATCAGGCCAGGAGATTTGAGATGTTTGTCTTTCTCTCCCCCAACAATGATCTCTCCAACAACGGCTCCCAAACTCTCAAGGCTTATTCCGCCTGGCCGAAGTAAAACAGGTTTATCAACGGTCAAATCAAGAACGGTAGATTCTATTCCGATCTGAGTTTGTCCACCATCTAGAATTAGAGGTATCCTTCCTCCCAGATCCTCCATCACATGCTCAGCGCATGTTGGGCTGGTGCGTCCAAAACTATTTGCGGATGGTGCCGCCACAGGTAAGCCAGCCTCCCTAATCAAACCCAGAGCAATATCATTTGCAGGCATACGTACTGCTACCGTAGTTAATCCTGCCGTTACATTTTCAGGAATACAATCTTTTTTCAGCATAACCAGAGTCAATGGACCTGGCCAGAACCTGTCCATCAACTTCCGTGCCAGAAAAGGAATAGAAATAACTACGGAATTTAACATATCAACCGAACATACATGGACTATCAATGGATCCGATGCAGGCCTATTCTTTGCCAAAAAAATCTTAGCTACAGCCTGTTCATCGGTGGCATTTGCTCCGAGTCCATATACTGTTTCCGTTGGGAAAGCAACCAGTTCTCCACGCCTGATAAGTTCAGCCGCAAAATGTATATTCTTCTTCAGGCGAGCATTTAAAATTTTTGTCCGCATCCCACTAATCGCTTATATGCTTCAATGTATTTTTTGCTTGTCTCCTCAATTACCTCCTGAGGAAGGTGAGGAGCCGGTGGATTCTTATCCCACCTGATTTGCTCTAAATAATCTCTGACATATTGTTTATCGAAGCTTGATTGGGGTCTCCCGGGTTCATACTCTTTTTTAGACCAGAACCGGGATGAGTCCGGAGTGAGAAGCTCATCAATCAAAATCAGTTCATTTTGATAAATACCAAATTCAAGTTTCGTATCCGCAATTATAATACCCTGTTCTTCTGCGTATTTAGAGGCTTTCAAATATATTTTTATCGATACATCCTTGAGCCTTGCAGCGACATTTTTCCCAACCAGCTTCTTGACATCCTCAAATGTGATATTTATATCATGTCCGCTCTCAGCCTTCGTAGATGGTGTGAACAGGGGTTCAGGTAGTTTTTCTGACTCCTTTAAGCCCGGCGATAAACGAATACCACTGATGCTTCCTGTATTTTGGTATTCTTTCCAGGCAGAACCGGAGATGTAACCTCTTACGATACACTCTACTGGCAAAGGCCTGGTTCTTTTTACCAGCATTGAACGGCCTTCCATTATTTTCCTTTCTTCATCAGTAAGACCATCTATTTCCTGGGAAAGCAACACGTGATTGGGAATTATATCTTTTGTAAAATCGAACCAGAATAACGACAATGCATTGAGAACTTTGCCTTTATTTGGTATTCCATCAGGTAAAACCACATCAAATGCAGAAATACGATCCGTCGCGACTATGAGAAGTTGATCACCTATTTCATAGATGTCGCGAACTTTTCCCCTTTTGAATAATTTCAGGGTTTTCAAATTTGTGTTTATTACCACGTTGCCCATTGACCTTCTCCTCGTTTTATTAATTTGATGAATGATTGCACTATAGACTGCTCCTTAACTTTTTAAACGAATCACGAAAAGCAAGTCCTTTCCAAGACATCAAAAGATAGATTACTAGCCCTGCGAGACAACTGATCGCAGATACCATAATTGCCAGATGATAGCTATTTGAAACAGCAAATAACCATCCTCCGATTACCGGCCCACTCACACCCGCTAAGCCATAAGCCAAGAATATTAGTGAATATACCTTTCCCAGGTTATTTACACCATAAAACCGGGATACTTCAGAGGCAAATACCACAAAATTTGCCCCAAATCCAAAACCAATTGAGAAACAGGAAATCATAAAACCTGTTTCTTCTTTCGAACCCCAGATTATCGATAATATTGATAGCATCGAAAACATAAAAGCCGCTATAATCGTATTATTGCTCCCCACTCTATCTGAAATATACCCCCAGATTATCCGTCCGAATGTATTTCCAATTGCAAAAGCGCTAATCGCTAATGTGGCCGTACTTTCCTGAATGCCAAAATCCAATCCAATAGGTTTTAGATTACCGATTATTAACAAACCTGCAAACGTACCAAAGAACATGCCTGTTATAAGTGCCCAGAAATGAATGGTTGTAATTATATTTCTTAATTCTATATGACTGCCTTTGATATGCAATGCCCTTACATCAGGAATACGCAATAACACTGCTCCGGCTAATAAAATTAAACCATAACCAATTCCTATCATCTGGAATATTTCCATAATATCAAATCCCAGATTTAAAAATGCCTCCACCAACTGAGAAAGTAATATTGCTCCAGCACCAAAACCTGCAACTGCCAGACCTGTAGCAACTCCCTGATTTTGGGGAAATAGCCTTGCCATGCCGGTTAAAGAACAAACATAACCGAAAGCCAGGCTGAGTCCGGTAAGTATTCCCAGAGAAAATGTCATCAATAAGATATTCCCTTCCGAAATGGAAGCTATAATATAGCCTGAGCTGAAAAGCACTGCCCCTATTATACCGGTATTGCGATAACCCAATTTCACCAGTATTCTGTTTGCGAAAAACATCATTGATGTGAACGATGCGATAGTAAAGCCGAAGATTATCTGTGTCTGTGGAACCGATAAACCATAATTACTGATGAGTGGAGGAACAAAAATACTGAATCCATACACCCCACCCAAACATAACATAGTGCTTAGAACTCCTGCCATAGATAAAAATTTATTCATCACCCAATTATTCCTTTCCTGACATAAAGAGACTTTTAAATGTTAATATTTTGTTTTCCAAAAAATTCCTTGAATTTTTTAGCGAAAACACGCAGACAAATTTATTTCACTACCATGCATATAGTCACCCCAGGCTAAATCTTGCTTTACCCTGCCGAAGAAGTAAATCCTGGAGCAACCGGATCTCGTCGGTGTACCCATAATCTTTCGTATTAGAAGCTAGAATATGTTTTAATATTGGCTTGGAAGTCTCCAGTAAGGTTAAATAAAATTCATCAGCAGGACTTCTTGGACCAATCGGAATATCCAAAATATTTATTACTTTTTCGACATCGCTCTTAATTTCCCTTATAACTTCCTCTGGAAGAAACTCTTCAACTACATCCAGAGCTAAGTAACGACCGGCAAATCGCATATCATTTTTAATACCAGGATAGTATTCAACCAGTTTCTCAATGCCTTTACCCCCATACTTCTCATACGTTTCATAAATGCCCCTTCCCGTACCAATAAATTCGGGGGGAATTCCTATTGAATACATTGCCGCTACGTATGAAATAACCCTGGGAAATTTTTGTCCCGCTTTATATATTAATGATTGTAGTTCTTCACGTAACTTATGATCCTCTATCAATTTTGCAAGGTCTTTTAGAAGTGGAATATTCCTGGCATAACTTATACTGCCGGATCTGGTTAACCGATCTCTTTGTGGAGGAATAATATCTGAAATATTGCATATTACATCCTGAATTTTTAAAACGGTAGATATATAATATTTTGTAAATATTGCGATCAACTCAAGAAAATAATCTGATACTTCTCTGGTTAAGCTAAACGATTTTCTTTCGCCAAGCCTCTCTTTCAAGATCAAAGCCAGCTTTCTTGTCTTTTCAAAGCCGTGGTCGTACCTCATTGCCGATTGTATTGTAACTGTTTTTACACCCGGATAGGTCTCAAGCACGTTATTGATATTTTCCAGAGTAACATGCCCTCTAAAAGGAAGCGATCCCGCCCCCAGAATAGGGAATACAGGTATGCCAAAATCTTTTTCAATCTGAAAAGCTTGGGCTAAAGCGATTTTACATCCCAGAACCGCTGGCACCAGCCCACAGGATAATGCCGGATCAGAACGTCCTAACATTATTCTTATCTTTTTTATCTCAAATCCCGCTGCTTTGCTCTTTTCAATGTATTCTGAAAGAATTGAGTCAATACTTAACAATCCAGGAATTTCTTCTATCAGGGGAATGGGCTGTATCGAATTTTCATCCCCTCCTAATTTAAACTCTTTTCTTCCAAGTTGAATAACATCGCGTATGCGCTCTCTCACGGCAACTATTTCCTCGGCAGATTCACACATCGGAATAATAACTTCTGAAATCGGCTGAATGTTAGTTCGTTCAATAGCTCTAACGTTGGCTTCGACTATTGACATCAATGCCATCAATTGACGAAAGACAGTTTCTTTGGTAGCACTGGCAACCCTGGGGGTAATTGCAACATCCCTCCCAGGAACAATTCCTTTATCCAGTAATCCCATAACGATTTGACTGGTTTGATGATAAGGAGTAAGTTTTCCCTCAAAATCAATCATAAGTTCATCAATTCCTAATCCTAAGGGATAAGGAGACAAGCCATGAATAGCCTCTTCAACTTCGTCCTGAATGGATACAGACTTCGAAGCCGAATCAGGATGTTGAGTCATCATTGAAGAAGGTACTTTATCATTCATGAACCTGTCTCAATTTACTGGGTAAGAAGGATAAACCAGATGGCGAAGTTTATCTACCCAGGGACGAGCAGAATGGGGTCCAAAAAGAGCCGGCACACTCGCCTCCAGCCATTTCTGATTGTTCTTTGATGGTGGATTAGCATTTTGAGAAGAGAGAACAGTTACTCCTCTCTCAAGTGATCTCTCTCGCAGACAAAATGGCAATATCTCTTGATTAGCCGCCAATTGAATTACTTTATTCATTCTCAAGGCTCCCTGAATAGTCCAACTGAGACCCCTCTTCTTCATCCGATTACAGATCAACTTGTCTTCATTAGCTTCTATCGTTCCCAATCCTCGTCCCTGCATCTCACTCCGCCTCCGCCAGTCCTGGCCTCTCTCTAAATTCCGCTCTACATATCTGCGGGCTTTGATCACTCCACTTCCTTCTCGGGGCTTTAAGTTCTGCATCAAGAAACAGGCTCGCTCTATCTCTCCTTCGCGAATTGCCTCATAGATCGCTTTGCCTCCTTCCCAGCCCCAACCACAGGCTCTGGCCAGATGAAATCCATCTAACTGCCGAATTCCGCCAGCAGTCTCTGCAGCTACATTATCTATCCACTTCGCTCCGTCCCCACCTATGACGACTTCCCTTACGTACCCCAGATCCCAGCACTTTGACCATTCAAGACTGGCCCCTTCCGCAAAAGGTATTTCTTCACTCCCCTGGCAATATACCCTCTTACCTACTAGCCGGTACTCCTCTCTTTTACCAGGAAGCTGCTCCCAGCCTTCATAACAAATCGCTTGCTTCACCTCGTAATGCTTTCGCTCTTCCCTCTGAGTGTGAATCCACGTCCCATCCATCTCCGTAAAAAGGATTGGCACCTGCCGCTCCTGGCCGGGTAGTAATTCCCCCCGCTCATAGACAGCCCGCCAGTCCGCTTTTTCTTGCTCCAGCGCCCTTTCCCCAGTCTTCTGTACCAGGCGATGAAGCGTGGAGTCGGAGAGCACTCCAGCGGTAAAATCCTCCAGCGTCTCACCAACCTGGCGAAAAGGCATCCGGGTTGCCAGTTTTACTACTTTGGCTTGTAATTTCGGAGTGGCAACTTGATGACTTGGCCAGCCCATCTTCTCATCTAAAAGATAGTGATATACTCCTTTTTCATCAAGGTAGAGCCGCCTTTTAATCCTCAGTTCCCCAAACTGAGTAATGAGAGTGCGTTCTTCAAAACCTCTGCTCTTCCAGTAAGCCGGTCTTTCCCTGAATAGCTCCTCATCCAGTGCGTGAAAATATTCCAGCGCTTCCCTTTGAGCGAGTTCACAGGCCTGCCGGAAAAATCTCTCCTCCCAGTCAAAGCTATCTCCCTGTGCCTCCTTTTCTTTCTTCATTCCCTGCGTTATACTACTATTGCCCATCCACCCCGTATCCTTTCTTTATAGAGTGTTGTTTATAATCAGGATACAGTGGATGGGCTTTCCCTTTCTACCCCCGGAAATTTGAAACAGGTTCGATCCAATTTCTGCCAGTTGACAAATTTCTGCAATTTAAATATATTTTATAAATAAGCAATAATGTAAAGGCTGAGAACGAGACGAGTAGGTCTCCAGCGAAGCTCAGAGAGCCGGGGAAGGTGTGAGCCGGCGCTAGCGCAGAGACTGAATGGACTCGGGAGCTTTCCACCGAAAGGGCAACCGATTAGGTTGGAACGGAGAGAGCACCGTTAGCAGAGCTCAGGGTATAATCCCGTTTCGTACGGGACGTACCTGAAAGAGATGATTGACCATTCCGGTCAATCAACCAGGGTGGCACCGCGAAGGTTTACCCCTCGCCCCTACGGGCGAGGGGTTTTTTATTACAGGAGAAGAAAAAGATGTATTATCCGACGCTGGAAGAAATTAAAAATCGCAGAGAAGAAGGTAACCTGATTCCAATTTTCAGGGAAATTGTGGCAGATCTTGAGACCCCAGTCTCCGCTTTCCTGAAAATCAACCGCCATGGATACTCATTTCTGCTGGAAAGCGTGGAAGGAGGACAGCGCCTTGGACGATACAGCTTTATCGGTACCGAGCCGCGTAAAGTTATAACCATCACAGAAAAGGATGAAAAGGATCCCCTCGAGGTTGTTTCACGTGAACTTAATCGTTTCAGGGTCATACCTCTCAGAGATCTGCCTAGATTCTCCGGCGGAGCAGTGGGATACCTGGCTTATGAATGTGTAAGACATTTTGAAAAACTACCCACCCCCGATGCTGATCCTGTTCAGGTACCGGAAGCAATTTTTATGCTGGTAGATACCCTGCTTATATTCGATCATGTCCTGCATAAGATCAAAGTCATCAGCCATGTAAGCCTTGATGAGGACATTGACCAATCCTACCAGGAGGCAGTTAACAAGATTGAGGATCTGATATTGCGCCTTAAACAGCCTCTGCCGGTTTACCCTGAGTCAGGCAGAACATCAGCCTGCACTGGAAACCCAACTGCCAGTTCCCGGGAGTGGTTTGAAGACAGCGTACGCAGAATCAAACAGTATATCAATGCCGGAGAGGTCATCCAGGTTGTACTCTCACAGCGATTAGCCCGTCCCACTTCAGCCAACTCGTTTGAGATTTACCGTGCGCTCCGCACCATCAATCCATCGCCCTATATGTACTATCTGGATTTTCAGGATTTCCAGATCATCGGATCTTCGCCAGAGATTCTGGTACGCGTGGAGAACGGTCTGGTGACAACACGCCCGCTAGCAGGGACACGTCCCCGGGGCGCCACTGAGGAAGAAGACATGGCATTAGAACAGGAATTGCGCAACGATGTAAAAGAGAAAGCGGAGCATATCATGCTGGTGGATCTCGGACGCAATGATATAGGTCGAGTGAGCGAACCTGGCTCGGTGGTTGTCTCTGAATTGATGGAAATCGAACGCTATTCCCATGTGATGCATATGGTCACTAATGTTCAGGGTAAACTGCGCAGAGACATGACAGTATTTGATGCTCTCAGAGCCTGTTTCCCGGCAGGTACAGTTTCAGGAGCTCCCAAGATCAGGGCTATGGAACTTATCGCACAATTCGAGCCGGAAAAACGGGGACCTTATGCAGGAGCCTGCGGTTATTTTTCTTTTTCCGGCAACATGGACATGGCGATCGCCATCCGGACAATCGTCCTGAAACATGGTATAGCCTATGTTCAGGCTGGCTGTGGCATTGTTTATGATAGTGTGCCAGAGAAGGAGTATGTGGAAACACTAAACAAAGCGCAGGCTTTAGTTAAAGCAATCGATCAGGCAGAAAGCCTGTGAAAGGGAGGAAAACAATGATGCTTTTAATTGACAATTACGATAGCTTTACTTATAACCTTTATCAGTATTTTTGCGAGCTTGGTGAAGACGTTCTCGTCAAACGCAATGATAAAATTACCATCAAAGAAATCGAAGATCTGTCACCGGAAAGAATCGTAATCTCTCCAGGTCCTTCCACTCCCCTGCAGGCTGGTATTTCCAACGACATAATCCGGTATTTTGGAGCAACAATTCCAATACTGGGAGTCTGCCTCGGTCACCAGTGCATTGGATACACATACGGTGGTTATATCTGGCAGGCACGTGAGATAATGCACGGCAAATCTTCTTTGATTTATCACAACGGCGGAGGTTTGTTCGCCGGCTTGCCAAATCCTTTTTCTGCCATTCGCTATCATTCGCTGATAGTTAAAAGAGAAGGTTTACCGGACTGTCTGGAAATCACTGCCTGGACGGAAGATGGTACAATCATGGGATTAAAACATGTCCGGTACGCAGTTGAAGGTATCCAGTTTCACCCGGAATCCTTCATGACTCAGGGTGGAAAAAACATTTTAATGAATTTCTTAAAAAGGAGCAGAAACCATGATTAAAGAAGCAATCCATGCTCTGGTTGACGGAAGATCACTTACAGCAGAAGAATCAGCCGCAGTAATGGAAGAAATCATGGAAGGTCAGGCTACTCCTGCTCAATTGGGAGCATTTATTACCGCTTTAAGAATCAGAGGCGAAACCCCTGAAGAGATCACCGGTCTGGTCAGAGTTATGCGAGCTAAGGCGATTCCAGTTACACTGACGGATCCCGTGCTGGATGTTGTCGGGACAGGCGGTGATGGCTTGAACACGTTTAACATCTCCACCACGTCTGCTTTTGTTGCGGCGGGTGCCGGACTTAAGGTGGCTAAACACGGCAA
>Ga0101944_10007329_pt1 | contig 11099 bp, 9 predicted proteins | sample DewCreD2012metaG_FD_75245 | JGI IMG/M metagenome (GOLD analysis project Ga0101944, IMG submission 75245) | Hot spring sediment bacterial and archeal communities from British Columbia, Canada, to study Microbial Dark Matter (Phase II) - Dewar... ... | reverse complement strand
TTCGCCCTCATGGGCAGCACCTACTGCCGGTTCATGCTTGGTCGGGAAAAACCGCGGGTAGCCCTCGTGAGCACGGGAGAAGAAGATTCCAAGGGGAATGAGCTTACTAAAGAGGCCTTTAAACTGTTGAAGGAGACAGAACTGAATTTCATGGGAAACGTCGATGGGAAAGACATCTTCACAGGCGAGGCGGATGTGATAGTCTGCGACGGTTTTACCGGTAATGTCATTCTGAAGACCAGTGAAGGGCTCGCGGATGCACTTATCCGCATGCTGAAAAGAGAAGTCGCCGCTCTCACGACGGGTAGGATCGGCTATTTGCTGTTGAAACCCGCTCTCAGGAATTTCAAGAAGAAGACCGATTACGATGAATACGGCGGGGCGCCTCTGCTCGGGATTCAGGGAACTTGTATCATCAGCCATGGAAGATCTACGGCGAAGGCTGTGAAAAATGCCATCCGGGTGGCAGCGGATTTTGCCCGAAAAAAGGTCCATGAGATTATTTCGTCGGCGATTAAAGAGGATATTTCCCGTCACGAGAGGTTGTCTCTTGGCAAGAAGTAGAATCGTCGCGGTCGGTTCCTATCTGCCCGAAAAAGTGCTCTCGAATGCTACCCTTGAAGCAATGGTTGATACGTCAGATGCATGGATAACAGAGAGGACCGGCATCAGGGAGAGGCGCATTGCAGGAAAAGGGCAGGCGACGTCAGACCTTGCATACGAAGCGGCAAAGATTGCCCTTGTGCGTGCAGGCATGCAAGCCGGGGATATCGAGGTGATCATCGTCGCTACCATATTGGGTGATATGCCTTTCCCGTCGACCGCATGCTTTCTTCAGCAGAGACTTGGGGCTTCGCGCGCGGTCGGCTTCGATATCAATGCCACCTGCTCGGGATTCCTCTACGCGCTCTGCATTGCTGATGGGTTCATTCGATCCGGCATGTACAGGAGAATCCTCATCGTCGGTGCGGAGACCCTTTCGAAGGTGACAGACTGGAAAGATCGGTCCACCTGCGTCTTGTTTGGTGACGGTGCAGGGGCTGCCATCGTTGAAGCAGGCGACGAGGACGAGGGCATTCTCTCGATTTCGATTCACTCCGACGGAGGAATGTCCGATCTCATCCATATTCCTGCCGGTGGATCGAGAAATCCGGCATCGGCAGCCACGGTGAGGAAGAGGATGCACTATATCCGCATGAAGGGAAACGAAACATTCAAGGTTGCCGTGAGGACACTGGAAGACGTTGCTCTGAAGACTCTTGCCGAAAATGGGTTGCAGCCCTCACAACTTGCTCTCCTTATCCCTCACCAGGCGAATCTCCGGATTATCCAGGCAACCGCCGAGAGGCTTGGGATCCCGATGGAGAAAGTCTTCGTGAATCTGGACCGGGTTGGAAATACCTCCGCCGCGTCGATTCCGATTGCACTCGATGAAGCCTTGACAGACGGTCGGATACGGAGAGGAGACTATATTTTGCTTGAAGCGTTTGGGGGAGGGCTTACCTGGGCAGCTGCCTTAATAAAGTGGTAACTTGCTCGTACCGGTATCGAGGATTCTCCGGATCGTTGCGAGGAGTTCCGTTCCTTCGAAGGGTTTTTTCAGAAAAGCGTCGATAGGTTCACCCTCGCCGATATCCGCATTGCTGAATCCGGAAATGACCAGAATCTTGATCTCAGGGTTGATCCTTCTCAGTATTCTGACGAGATCATTTCCCTCGACCAGCGGCATGACGATGTCGCTAATGACCAGATGTATCTTGCCGAGATTCTCTCTAAACGTGTCGATGGCATTCAACGCGTTGTTGACCGGAATGACATGATACCCGTGCGTTTCGAGGAGATCGGAAATAAGATTCAACACATCGCTGTCGTCGTCGACGATGAGGATATTCTCATGTCCTTCTATCTTGTTCAGGCGGGGTTTCACGATCCCCTGAGGCATGCCATCGGAGAGGGGGAAGTAGAGTTCGAATGTCGTCCCTTTTCCGACATCGCTTTGAACGGAAATGTATCCCCGGTGGTCTTTCATGATTCCATATACGGTGGCGAGACCCAGTCCGGTGCCTTTTCCTTTTTCCTTTGTCGTAAAGAACGGATCGAAGATTTTGCTCATGATGTCCCGGGGTATGCCGGTGCCGGTGTCTGAGAATGACAGGATGACGTATCGACCCGGCTGGACGTAGGAAGGGACATTCGGTTGTACTTCCTGGAGGTCAATCAGACGGGTGGAAATGCTCATGAGCCCTCCATCCGGCATTGCATCTTTGGCATTGACGATGAGATTCATGAGGATCTGCTCAATTTGATTCGGGTCACCCTCGATGATGGGCTTCTGTTCGCATAAATTCATTTTCAGGCCGATTTTTTTATTCAGCATGCCTTCGAACATTTTTAGAGAGTCGTTGATGACATCGTGGAGATTCAGCGGCAGTACCTCATGTGAATCACGCCTGGCAAAGCTGAGCAGTTTTGAGATCATCGAACTCGCCTTCCGTGCGGAGGATTCGATGTTTCTCACCCTCTGGCGGGAGATATCGTCAAGGGTGCTGAATTCGAGAAGAAGTTCGGCATACCCCAAAATAGCCGTCAGGATGTTATTGAAGTTGTGGGCGATGCCTCCTGCGAAGACGCCGATCGATTCCATTTTAGTCGAATGCATCAATTGCTCCTGAAGACGCTTCTTATCGGTTATGTCGCGGTAAAAAGACTGAATATACTTTGCCCCCTCGCTCTCAATGGCAGTCGAACTGACTTCCAGAAGAACCTTGCTCCCATCTTTTCGGTAATGCTCGGTTTCGTAAACGAATGACTCGCCTTCAAGAATCTTTTGCAGGCGCTCCCGAATCAACGCTTTTTGGTCGCTGGTATCGATGAGTTCCAAGCTGATTCCGATGAGGGCATCGCGCTCGAATCCGTGAATCTCACAGGCCTTTCGGTTTACGTTGATGATAATTCCATTCTTGTCAAGCACCATAATGCCGTCTGTTGCATAGTCAAAGATTGCCCGATACCATTTCTCTGATACTGACAACTCCTTCGTCCTCTCCTGGACGATATTCTCGAGATTGGACGAATATGCTCTGAGTTGCTCCTTCTCCTGGGAAAGATCATACTCGAGTCCTAACTTATTGATGAGCAGTCTCTGGTTAATGTATTTCCAAATGAATCCGATAATGAATATAGATAAGAGAAAAAGATTATTATTGACGAATACTGTGTGATTGGTAATGGTATCGAAGAGCAAAATGGGGAATATATATATGCTGTAGATGATCAATGCGAGGAAGAACGTGACCGATAGAGATACCGGCAAGAGACCGATAATGAAAACGAATACGATGATCATCCCGGCATAATAGCTGGAGGAATGCCCGCCGGTCGCAAGTATCATCAGTTCGACCATGAATGATGAGATGATTGTCGCTGCAATCGTGATACCGAGCTGGATCCCTGTGGAAAAATACTGTTTATTCACAACAGAGAGGCCGATGAGCAGGCCGACGCTGATGATTCTCAATATGAGAAATTGAGAGAAATGCTCAGGGGTGACAAGAAAATCCAGGAGGATGAGCAAGAAAATGACCAATACTCCTGATGGCAGAACGATGGAACCCCAGGATTGGAGTAATTTCAGAATTTCATGATCGATATAACGTTTTTTGTCCATTGAATTGCCTTGAGCCGCAATTAACTCACGGCGAGCTCTTCCCCCGTCCGGATGCTATGATACCTTAGGTAACGGATGGAAGTAAATCTTCGAAATATATTAATGTATAACTTGAATAATAGCCTATAAGTATCTAAATATAATGCTATAAATAATATCAAGATGGCGTAAGTTCATTTCTGATGATCTTTGGTCTGTCCCTTCTCGCGTTAACGATGCAAAAGAATCCAAACGGCATCCTGGTAGTATTCCTTAACTGATGCGGCTCACCTGACTTGATGTAGAGGGTATCGAGATAGCCTATCGAGTATTGTTTCTTGCCTACGACGCATATACCCCGTCCCCGAATTCCGATGACGACATGTTCATGTTTGTGCACCTCATAACTGCTGCAGCCATTCGGAGCGATTTCGAAATACCGCAGATGAAATTTCGCCGATTCACCACGATTGCCGATGAGGGTCTTTCTCACGATTCCGCACCATTCCTCGCCTCCAGCTTTGTATTGCTCTTTCCTGACTCCCTTCCAGGCGAAGTTACCCTTGTATGTAAGGAGCCTCGTGGCGCTGGGAGGAAATTTCCCGACTATCAGGGCCGGTGGCTTCTTCCAGTCACAGGACAGCGGTTGATCTCTATGCTTGCGAGGTTTCTTCATCGAAAACAATGATGCACTTGAGCGAATTCCTTGCCTCCGCAGTAAGCCGAACAGCCTCGGCGGTATTCTCTATGCGAAACCTGTGTGAGATCAGCTTCTGTGCGGTAATGACGCGTTCCCGTACGACGTTCAGTGCCTCTCTGGTATCGTCTGGTCCACACGAATAGCTGCTGACAATACGAATGTCCCTGAAATAGACGTGATTCGGATCGATCGTGAGCAGTTCATCCGGTTTTGCCGGGGTGAATAAGAGGGTCGTCCCTCCCCTTCCTGTAGATGCAATTCCCTGGTGCATGGCATCAACACTGTTAGGACCGACGACCACAACATCCGCCATTTCCCCTCCTGTGATATCGCCCAGGGTGTCAACGAGAACGTTCTGCGAAACATCGATTACCTCATCAGCGCCCATTTCCTTCGCCTTGGAGAGCCGGAACGGGACCATGTCGGCGCCGATGATGCGTGCTGCACCATATTTTTTCGCAAGGAGAACATGCATCAGACCCATGGCACCGAGCCCGATTACGAGGACCGTTTCTCCGCCACGCATATGAATCCTTTTCAGGGCTTTTATGACGCAGGCCGCGGGTTCTATGAGTGTCGCGTCTTCATAACTCACCTCATCCGGAATTCTCAGGGTGTCATTTTCGAGATTTCTTTGTGGAATCATGATGTATTCCGAAATGCCACCCGGCACGAGTCTCGTTTCCCTCCACGTAGTGCATTGTACGAAATTACCCCTTACGCAATGCCTGCAGGTATTGCATGGGGCGTGATGGTGAACAAAAACCCTCTCCCCCGGTTTGAAGGAGGCGACCTCCCGGCCAACTCTTGCGATTTCACCCGCCGGCTCATGCCCGACTACGAGCGGAGCTTTCTTTTCAATGTACCACCTCATCACGTCGCCTGAGCATATCCCGCATGCCTTCGTCCTGATTAAAGCATCATGCGGACCGATGTCGGGGATCGGGACATGCTCAATGCGGATGTCGTTCAAATGGTAAAGTTTTGCGATCTTCACGGTGATGGATCGATACCTTTCCGCAGCAGTATGCTGGGCGGTTCATCGATTGCATATCCGATCATGAACAGCCACAAGCAACGTGCGGTGTCGAAAACAGGCTCATTTTACCATATATGCGTTTGAAAAACGGAATATCGCACGCGAAGCACGGACCGGAAGAAGCACGGATTCTGTTATCGGCCGACGAAGCGACATTCTGTGGTCATGGATGGCGGAACCTGATATAATGATGCGGTCACCATGCGGAAGTATTTGGTGCATATAATCATCTGGATGATTCAGCTCTGTATGCTAATTTCCGGAAGATCTGCGGACGGTTCTTCCCGGGAGCTTCATCTTTTTGACCTCGCCTATAATTCTTATCTTTCGTATCAGCCCGAAAAGGCAGTTGAAGGATTCAGATTATTTCTTGAGGAGTTCCCGCATAGTTCTGCCAAAGATGCGGCCCTGTTCTGGTATGCCAAGGCACTTCTCCAGATTCAGTCGACGGATGAGGCTGAGAAGGCTTTCGCATGCATTCGAGAAGAGTTCCCGGAAAGTCCGTTTCTCTGTTACCTTCCGGAAGCCCCGGTAACGACCCAGAAGGGAGCGGCAGATCATGATGCGCGCAACGAAGGGGAAGAGGTGGGATCGGGGCGGAAGACCGGTACCTCACAAAACCCCGCGCTCCCAGTGGCTCGCGCCGAGCCCACTCGGGATGGAATGCTGACCGCTTATGCGCTTCAAGTCGGCTCATTCAAGACAAGGGAATCTGCCGAGATACTCAAAAAGAGTATCCAGAAAAAGGTCGCACGGAACAGGATCACCATCTGTGAGCAGGGCGATTATTTCAAGGTTCGTATTACGGGATTCAAAGATGTTGAGGAGATCAATTTGATGCACCGTTGGGGCATTGAAGGTCTGGTGATTCGAACGAACGAGAAAGCGTGCGGATTATAACGGGACGTGATTCACCCGCATTCGCCCAGTGCGAGTTACCTCTCGATGACGTATTTCTCACGACCGGTATTGAGGGAAAAGAATCTGGTCCCCTTCATGGGAGACTTTGATTTGATGCTTCATTTCAGGGGATGATCGCATATTTTATGCCGCGGCCTTCGGACAGTTTTTCGAATGCCGCCTGCGTCTGTTCGAGTGGATAATGGCCTGAAATGAGGATTGACGTCTTCAGGATTCCTTGTGAGAGCAATCGGAGAGCTTTCCTTACATCTGAAGGCGCATAGTGGAAGACCCCTTTTAACGTAATGCCGTCATAGTGAATCCTTCCTGCATCGTAACAGACTTTCGTTCCCGACTTGCAGCCTCCGAAGAGAATGACCGTTCCGCCTCTCCTCACATGCCGCACCGATGTCTCCCACACCTCAGGAGTTCCGGTGCATTCGAAGACATAATCGAATCCCAGGAAGTCTTTCTGCCGAGCTGTCTCGACCGTGGTACCTGCATGATCGGCGCCGAGCTGTTCGGCTGCCTTCAATTTATCTTGATGAGGATCAACGACCGTAATCTTCACTCCCCTCTGCTTGAGGAGGACGAGATGAATCAGTCCGATGGGACCGGCCCCGATTATCAGGACACGGTGATCCCGGGAAAGATGCAGCGGATCCGTTCCATGGACGACGCACGAAAGTGGTTCAAGGAGCGCCGCCTCTTCGAACGGCAGCGCTGGAGGCTTTGGATAGACATTCTGGTTCACGATGTGACGAGGCAGGAGAATATACTCGGCGAACGCCCCGAGAATTTTTGTCTGCATGATGTTTTCACAGAAATGGTACAATTTCTTTCTGCAATACCCGCACGTACGACAGGGGGCACTGTGAACCGCCATGACTGCATCGCCTTCTTTGAAACGTCTGATGCCTTTGCCCGATTCGGCAACGACACCCGAGAACTCGTGCCCGAAGGTACCCGGCATCGGAATGAGCGGATGTCCCCTCCTGAAGGCTTTGAGATCAGTGCCGCAGGTAAGAGCCGCCTTCACGCGGATGAGCATCTCACCGGCCGAGGGCTTCGGTACCGGAACGTCCCGCATTTCTATCATGCCCGGGCGGAGCAGGATAGCAGCGCGCATGATCAGATGTTCAACTTTCCGCCCAGTATCTGTCCCATCACGGCGGCGGCGGCAAAGAACGGTAAGTACTTCATTTCGACCTGTGATAAATTCCTGATAAGAAAAATGATGGGTATCGGAACGTGGATATAGAGAAACCAGCGGAATGAATATCGTTTCGTTTTAGCCCGTGCAGATCCAAAGGGCAAATTGATGAGAAGCGTCAGGACAAGCAAGAGGAGAATCAGGTAAAATTTATTCTCGAAGTCCATGGTCAAAAATACCTGAAAGGGTTGCGGCAAGTCAAATGAAGGTGTAACCGTACGATACTGCTTTGGGTTGCACAAAGAATACTCTTTTTCGGGTTGATGGTCATGTGGAAAGGATGATACATGAATGAAAATTCCGATGAACAGACGAGACAAAAGATCAGGGATATCCTCGAGGGTCTTGCGTGTATGCTGACCGCCCACGACAGTTGCGCCGAACTGGTGGAATACAGGAATAAAAGGGCCGTCATATCCTGTGGTGCACCCTGTCTCAAATGTGACAATAGGTGCATTGAGGATGCGATACGCGACCAATTACCTAATGTGGAGGTAATCGTACAGTAACGGTAAGTTTCTCATCCGGAGACGTTGATGTCTAACGCATCACGGCGAACGTGATACCGGATCCTCCCTCTTCATGTGCACCGCTGCGATAATTCTTCACCAGAGGATGACCTTCCAGATGTGTGTGAATTGCCTTTGAGAGAACCCCTTTGCCGATCCCGTGTATGATGACGACTTCCGGAAGGTCTGCGAGTGCTGCGTCATTCAGAAAGCGTTCGAGCCGTGAAATCGCTTCATCAACACGCAGTCCCACAAGGGTTATTTTCATCGGAGAGGTTTTTTCGGCAGCCGGGGACTTCCTATCCGGGGCGGGGACACCGGATGTCTTCTTCACTCCGAATGAGATATCGGCTACGGGCACTTCGATCTCCATCTGTCGAGAGGAGACCCTCACCCTTTTATTCTTTCTGTTCAGGCCGATGACCTCTGCATCTTGTCCGAGTGAGCGAACGAAGACGGTCTCTCCCTCCCGTATCTCATCCATGGAAGGAATCCGCATCTGTTCGGCATCGAATTCCCTCAGCTTGGCGACGATACTTTCACGGACACACGCAAGTTCTTTAGCGACTTTCTGGCGTTCCGCTTTTTCTTTTCTCTTCATCTCCTCCAGAAACGCATGCATCTGACGTCTGGTATCGTCGACGATGCGGGAGGCGTCCCGGTATGCATCCGCAATGATTTGCCTCCGGCTCTCTTGTGCCTCGCTCAGCGACCTTGTGAGGATCCGATTTCTCTCCTCCATATCCGCCCGCTCCTTCCCGATGTCCTGCAACGCGCGTTCGCATGCAGCTCTTTTCTCGTTGAGATCGGCGATCATGAGATCGAGTTCCACCTTCATCGTGCCGAGCAAACCTCTCGCATCTGCGATTACGCTCTCAGGGATTCCATATCTCTTTGCGATTTCCAGGGCGTGTGATTGTCCGGGCTCTCCGATTCTCAACCGGTAAAGCGGGCTGAAGGTTCTCTGGTCAAACTCCATCGAAGCATTCAGCATTCCGTCGGTCCTGTGGACGAACCCTTTGATATCGGACAGGTGCGTGGTGGCGAATGCGAGAGCGCCTCTGCTCCATATATGCTTGAGGATGGCGCAGGCGAGGGCGGCGCCCTCGTCCGGATCGGTGCCGGTACCGAGCTCGTCAATCAGCACCACTGCGTTCGTTTCCCGGTTTTTCAGAATGTCGGCAATATTCGACATGTGCGCAGAGAACGTCGACAGATTGTTCTCGATCGACTGCTCATCGCCGATATCGACCAGCAGATTTGATACGAAGGGGATGGCCGATGATGAGTCAGCGGGAACAGGCATGCCGGAGAGGGCCATGAGCAGAATGAGGCCGATGGTTTTGATCGCGATCGTCTTTCCGCCTGCGTTCGCACCGGTAATGACCATCACGGTATGATCCTCTCCCAGTTCGAGGTCGAGGGGAACAATTTCTCGATTTCCTCCGGATTTCCGGAGCGAACGCTCAAGGAGAGGATGCCTCGCTCCGGAGAGCCGTATGTGGAACCTTTCTTCGATGATCGGATTCTCCATCCTGAGTGCATCGGCAAAGCGCGCGATACTGTTCAAGACATCGATATGCACGGTGATGGTAAATTCCCGTTCACATGCCTCAATGACTTCCCGTATCGCGGAGCATAAAGAGCGGAGGATGCGCAGTTCCTCGGCCTTCTGATCTGCGACGAGGTTCCCCAGCTCATTCGAGAGATTGATAATGATGAGGGGCTCGATGAATGCAGTCTCGCCGGATTTCGAGACGTCATGGACAACTCCCGGCACCATGCCTTTGGAATCCATCCTCACCGGGATAACCCACCTCCCGGACCGCATCGTCACGAAGTCGTCCTGCAGAAACGGGGAGAGCCTCTCGTCTCGCGTGAAGTCTTCGAGTTTTTTCCGTATCTTCACCTCGATATTCCGAATCCGCGCGCGGAGGTCCGCAAGATGCGAGGATGCCGAATCGAGAATATTCCCCTCGGCATCGATCGATTTCTGGAGAGCCCTCAGAATATCGGGAAAGCCTGTGAGGTCGCCAGCGAGTCGCCGGAGAAATGGGAGATCGGCTCTGTCGCGAATGGTCTGGCCTATGCCTGCGGCAATGCGGAGAAACGGCATGAAATCAGCGAGTTCTCTTGCATCAAGGACGGCGCCTTCTGGACGCAGTTTGCCGAGGTGATGCGAGATATCCGAAAAGCCCGAAAGAGGCAAGGGAGTTCCTTCAGCGGCAAGCTTGCGAATTTCGGCGATGAGGTTGAGCCTCTCCTGAATATCGGCCTGGGCATTCAACGGAACGATTTTCCGAACAGCTTCGCGAGATGATTCGCTATTGGCGTATTCAGCGATGAGCATCAGAACCTTGTGGAATTCGAGCAGGAAGAGGGTGTTCTCCGGGATCATGGAGTGTAGTATTTCTTGCGGAGGTATTGCTGATCCACATATCCGCCGTAATCATGCGGATACGCATAGCCGGTCCCGCGGCCGAGTTTCTTCGATCCGGGATGGTGGCTGTTTTTCAGGTGGTCCGAAACTTCGATGGTCTCATCGGTTGACATGTCCTTCAATGCGGCCTCGATAGCTCTGTAAGCGGCGTTGCTCGTGGGCGCTTGAGCGATATAGAGGGTTGCCTGTGCGAGGGGAATGCGTGCTTCGGGCATGCTCACAAATTCGTTAAGGCGTCTCGGACACATGCGGAATGCCAACGGGTGATTCACCGATTCCTGCTCAAACAAATCCATGCGGTTATGTTCACCCAAATAGCCGGAATATTGCAACATGCTCATATTATGGAAATGACTGCCCGAAATGATATACTTTATTTCATTCGATCGATCGGGGGAAAGAGGAGGCGCTATGTTTCATACCGCAGATCCTGATGATATCCTTAAGGGCAGGGTCACCGATGTGTATTTTTCGCGAACTCTCAAGATTCTCCGGGCTAAGGGCGTCAATCCGTCCGTCAAGGCGGAGTTCATCGCAAAGAGTCTTCCGGATAACTGGCCATGGGCTGTTTTTGCGGGGCTCGAGGAGGCAATGTATCTGATGAAGCACCTTCCGATAAGGTTGAGGGCTATGCGGGAAGGAACGGTATTCT
>Ga0101944_10007327_pt1 | contig 11104 bp, 9 predicted proteins | sample DewCreD2012metaG_FD_75245 | JGI IMG/M metagenome (GOLD analysis project Ga0101944, IMG submission 75245) | Hot spring sediment bacterial and archeal communities from British Columbia, Canada, to study Microbial Dark Matter (Phase II) - Dewar... ... | reverse complement strand
CCCTTTTTGTAGAACTGAAGGAATAGCCACTGGGTCCACTTGTAGTACTCGGGCCGGCAGGTGACCACCTCGCGGGTCCAGTCGATGGAGACCCCCAGCCGTCGCAACTGCCGGTTGATGGTGGCGATAGCCTCCTCGGTGAACTTGGCCGGTGGCTCCCCCGTCTTGATGGCCATGTTCTCGGAGTTTAGCCCGAAGGCGTCATAGCCCATGGGATGAAGCACCCGCTGCCCTTGATGACGGCGGAAACGAGCGATGACGTCCCCCATGGTGTAATTCTTGACGTGCCCCATGTGCGCGCTGCCCGACGGGTAGGGGAACATCTCGAGCACGTAGGTGGCGTTCTCGCCCTTGCCCTGTGGCTGGGAGCCGGGTGCAGGGTTCTCGACCACGAACGTCCGCTCATCCGCCCACACCTTCTGCCACTTGGTCTCGATCCGCTCTGGATCGTATTTGCCCGCCATATCCGTTTCCTTCCGCCCTCTTCGACTCACCCTACACTCCACGACACCTGGGGCAGCCAGGCCGCCGGCAGCCAATTATCCCAGCCTGTTCGCCGCCCGCCAAATCAAGGCCTCCTTGTCGGCCTGCTTGGTGCGCTTGGCGCCCAGAAAGATCACGGTGAGCATACCGACCGCCAACAAGAAGGCGAAAAGGACGAAGGCCAGCGAGTAGCTACCTGTGCGATCGAAGATGAGACCCGCAGCGAAGGGCCCGACGATGCCTCCCAGCGAGAAGGCAAGCGCTGAGAGACCGATGATCGTCCCTATGGCCCGTGTCCCGAAGAGAGGCGGAGCGATGGCCATACGCACGGGCACGGCTGCGCTGAAGGAGAAGCTGAACCCTATGGCGAGAAGGTAGAACCACCAGACGCCGCCTCGGAACATGAAGAGAAAACAAGCAACAGTCGAGAGGGCAGTCAGAACGATGAGCGCGCGACGGTAGCCGATCCGAAGAGCAAGGGGAGAAGCCAGCAACGTCCCTGGAATGCCGCCCACGCTGCTCACGGTGAGAATCAAAGCCGCTAAGCCGGAGGCGATCCCGACGTCGGTCGCATAGGGGACGATATGGGCCGTGAAAGCGTAGAAGCCGACAGCCAGCACGAACCCGGTCACCATGAGCATCCAGAAAGCTCCCGTCCGAGCGGCTTCCCGCACCGTCATACCGGGCGCTGCCGGGTTCGAGCGAGCGGACGACGTCGACACCCCCGTGGACTTCAGCCGCCCGTCAGCTTGACCACTAATCCCCCCTGAGCCGGAACCCGCTGAGGCAGACCCCGCTAGAGTGACCGCGGGCAAACCGCAGACGAAAGCCACCGCGCCCAACACGAGCCAGGCCGTCCGCCACCCCGCGGCGTCGATGATCCAGGCCGACACGGGTGATAGCACCATCTGTCCCGCCACGATTCCCACCAGAGCGACTCCTATCCCCAGTGTCCGTCGCCCCACGTCGAATCGCTTGGAAAGGGTGGCTACCAGCGGACTATAGGTGGAGCCGGTGTACAGACCCGCTCCGACCCCGTAAAGCAGGTACAACTCCCAGAGAGAGTCCATTCCTCGCAGCAACACATAGGAGGCGGTGCCCACCAGCATCCCGAAAATGACCACGCCTCGCGGCCCGTGTCGATCAGTCAACCGGCCCATGAGGACCCCGGAGAAACCCGAGACCCCCATCAGCAGCGACATGGCTCCCGCCACCGTCGCCCGCGCCCACCCGAACTCCTCAGCCAGCGGTTTGAGAAACACGCCGAAGCTGAGTTGCGTGCCGAATGACCCGATGAACAGCACGAAAGCGGAGGCCACCAAGACCCAGGGATTCGTGGAGCGGACTCTCATGTCTGGTCCACTCTACATGCCGGCGTCGCAGTGGTCAATTGGAGTAGCCGCTGGCCGCGGGCTCGCGCTGCGCGACAAGGAGGCCTGACACGCCAAGTCTCTGTTCTGGCACTCAGTAAGTCACGAAGCTTGGCAGCCAGGTGGCCAACTTGGGGAAGACAAGCAACAAAGCGGCCAGTACTATCATGCTCACTAAGAATGCCAACGCTCCGCGGAATATCCGCCCCATAGGCACGTCAGGCGCCACTCCCTTGATGATGTAGACGTTGATCCCCACAGGAGGAGTGATGACCCCCATCTCCACTATGAGCACCACTATCACCCCGAACCAGATGGGGTCGAAGCCCAAGGTCACTACGGTCGGATAGAGGATGGGCACGGTCAAGGTGACCATCGCCAATGAATCCATGAACATGCCAGCCACCAAGTACATGGCCAGAATCATGACCATGACGGCGGTGGGCGGCATGGGTAGACCCCCTAAGAAGTCCGAGGCCGCCCTAGGGATACCCGTGACCGCCATGAAATGCCCGAAGACGGTGGCGCCCGCCACGATGGTCATGATCATGGCGGTGATGAGCAAAGTGTCCTTGATGGCCAGCCAGAACTTGCGCAGACCTAGCTGCCGCCGAACCAAGCCGATGGCGATGGCCGCCGCCGTGCCCACACCCGCCGCTTGAGTGGGACTGAAGAGGCCGGCGAAGAGTCCCCCCAAGACCAAGGCGAAGAGGAAGACCATCTCGAAAAGACCGGTGATCCCGAGAAGCTTCTGCCTGAAGGTGGTCGAGCCTCCGGCGGGGGCCGAGGTAGGGTTGAAACGCGCCCAGATGTACACGGCGATGATGAACAAGGTGGCTAGGATCAATCCCGGGACTACTCCGGCGACGAACAGCTTCCCGATGGACTGCTCCGACAAGATTCCATAGACGATGAAGATAGTGCTGGGGGGAATCATGATGCCTAGACTCCCTGCCGCGGCCATACACCCACAGGCCAGCCCCGAGTCGTAGCCATAGCGCCGCATCTCAGGAATAGCTACTTTGCCCATAGCAGCCGCTGTCGCGCTGGTGGAACCGCAGATGGCCGAGAAACCTGCCGTCGCCACGATGGTGGCCATGGCTAGACCCCCACGCCATTTGCCGAAAATGGTGTACGCACCTTGATAGAGACGTCCGCTCATGCCGGCATAGAAAGCGACCGACCCCATGAAGACGAACATAGGGATGACAGTGAGCCCGTATCCCGACCAGATCTCCCAGAAATCGCGAATGAGGATGCTTGTCCCGGCAGCCCAACCTTTGGTAGCGACGAACCCCGCCACTCCTACCAAAGCCATGGCAAAGCCCACGGGCATGCCCAACAAGAACAGGACGACCAGGACTACCACCCCTATGATGCCGATGGTCACCGGGTCCATGTCTTGACCGCCTTGCGGACTGCTTTCACCAGGTCGAGCACCAACAGCAGCAACGTGGCCGCGAACGACACCGCCATGCCGTACACGAAGGGATAGAAGGGTATCTTCTGGGTCATTGAGACCTCGCCTGAGGTCCGCAGGTCACCGGCGTACTTGAACCCATACCACGTCAAAAGGGATAACAGCACCACGCCGAGAGCCACCATCAACGCGTCGACTACGAGTTTGAGACGACGCGGGAAATGGTCGACGATGAAGTCGACGGAGACGTGTCCGCGCATCATGAGGGTATGCGGGACCGCGAAAGCGATGGTCACCACCGCGAAGAAGGTCACGAACTCGATCCCACCGCGCACCGGTTTGGCGAAGATCTTGATGCCGATAACGTCGGACACGATCAGGACCAGCATCCCCACCAGGCCCGCCCCGGCGATGTAGAAGAGCGCCTTCGTAAGGTAGGCAAGATAGCGGTCCAATAAGGTGGATACTTCGCCGGCTGGTGGCGTCCCCCCTTCGTATGCTGCTAACGGTGGTTCCGCCGCTGAGTCGCCAAGCGCCGACTCCTCTTTCGAGGGCACTCTATCCACTAACGTACCTCCTGCGCACTGGCTGCCTACACAGGGAGGCGGGGGTCGACCCCGCCTCCCGGTCGCCTCTGGCTATTGAGGGATGGACCACCGTGAGAAAGCTCACGTGCTTACTTGGCGGAGGGTGACTTCACGTTCTCCGCGACCCAGGCCGAGCAGTCAGCTTCGGCCACCGCCTTGTCGGTCCAATACTTGATCCGTTCCAGCAGGTAGCTGTGGTAGTCCTCGGTCAGTCCGGCCGCCTTGAGGTCACCCAGCTTCTTGTCGATCATGGGCTTGACCGCCGCCACCCAGGCCGTCGACTCTTCCGGGGTGAGGTCGATGACCTTGCGGTCGGCACCCTGCTCCAAGAAGAACTTCATGGCGTCATAGTCGTAGGCAGAACCTACCTTGGCCCAGTATTCGATGTACTCGTTGCTGACATCGGTGAAGATCTGCTGGATATCGGCCGGCAGCGCGTTCCACTTGTCAAGATTCATAATCAGATACATCGAGCTCACCGAGCCGATCGCGAAGCACTGCGTAACGTTCTTGACGACTTCGGCTTGCTTCCAGCCCAGGAGCACTTCCCGTGGGGCGATACTGCCATCCACCACCCCCTTCGACATGAGCTCATAGGCCTCATTCTGGGGAGCGGCATAGCCTTCGGCTCCCAGTGCGGTGGCGATGGCCGCGCCTACCCCGGTCGACCGGATGACCAGACCCTTCATGTCAGCCAGGGTGCTCACGGGCTTGCTGACGGTCAGCACCACCTGGGGTCCGGTCCCGTAGAAGGCAAGAGCATGGACCTTGTCAAGCTCCGCGGGCTTGAAGTTGTTGTAGTAATCGTGGATGACGTGGGTGGCCACATAGCCCGATGGATACCCGTTGGGATAGTCGAGCAGCTCCATGACCGGGAAGATGCCGGGCGTATATGCGAAGACCGAGAACCCCAGGTCGGATATCCCGGTAACCACGCCGTCGAAGACCTTGTTGCCAGGCGTGAGTGAAGCGCCGGGCAGATACTCGAACTGGACTGCACCATTAGTGCGCTTCGTGATCTCCGCCATCCACATCTCGCCGATGATGGCGATCTTGTTGGTGGCCGGGAAGAAGGTGTTGAAGGTGAACTTCCACTGCCCTGGCGCGTAGGTCGAGACGGTGGTCTCCGGAGCCGCTGTGGTGGTAGGTCCCGCCGTGGTGGGCGGCCCGGCAGTAGTCGGGGGCGCGGTGGTGGTCGTCTCTTCGGCTTCTCCGCAAGCAACGAGTGCCCCCATCAGCGCGAACACCAGCACGAGTCCCAGGATCGTCGCTTTCCTCATTGCAAGCCCTCCTTCTTGGTCCCCCCGGCGGCCCCCAATGTCCGCCGGACCGCAAAGTCCAGACGTCATGAATGTATCAGATCTTGTATAGACGGGATATAGCTATGTAACCCGCGAATGTGAGGGGTCACCCGCGGCTGAGTCTTCTCGCTCGGCAGCCAGCGATCGCCCAGTCGCCGGGGCTGGTGGCATTGCGAGGGGCCTTACCGCTACAGAAGGTGCCCTTCGCTACCGGGGCGCCGTCCCGCTTGCCGCAGGCTCTGCCGGCCCGTAGGATATGCCTATGGACATCCTTGACGTCCTCATCCGCATCCTGGTCGCGGCGGTCCTTGGCGGGGCCATCGGCCTCGAGCGTGAGATAAGGGAGCACACCGCCGGCTTTCGCACCCATATTCTCGTGTCGGTGGGGGCGGCCGCTTTCACGCTGGCCTCCAGCTACGGCTTGGAGGGCACTGGCTTCGACCCCAACCGCATATCCGCCCAGGTGGTGACTGGCATCGGTTTCTTGGGAGCCGGCGCCATTATCCGCTATGGCGTCTCGGTGCGCGGACTCACTACGGCCGCCAGCCTGTGGACCGTGGCCGCGGTGGGTCTACTCACCGCCCAAGGGTTCTTCTCTGCGGCTCTCCTTACTACGGCGGTGGTCATCCTCAGCCTGTACGTCCTGCGGCTTATCGAAGACCGTTTTCTCTACCCCCAGACCGGTACACCGCTTCGGCTGCGCATTCGCTTTCGGTCGCCTGGCTACGCCCCCCTGGCAGAAGTCATGGCTGCGCTAGAGCAGGCCCACGTGGCCATCAAGGAGGTGGCCGGACCTCTTCAACCCGACGAGACCACGGTCGTCTACCTTGCGCTCAAACTGCCGCGCGGTCTCACGGCCGCTAAAGCCACCGCCCTCATCGCCGAGCTTCCAGGGGTCGAATCCGTCGCAGAACAGTAGCCGGCGTTCTCTCCGGCGTTCTCTGACACTCAGGCCGTCTTCTCTTTGCGCAACCGGGCCAGCTCCCGGGCCCAGTCCTTGATCTCGTCGCGTAGCTTGGCTGCATATTCGAAGCGCAGTTCCTCTGCGGCTGCGAACATCTCTTCTTCCAGGGTCGCCATCAAGCGCTCGATCTCCTCAGCCGACATGCCGCGGTCAGCAGGCATCCGGCGCCGCTCTTTGTAAGGCACCGTCGAGGCCACCCCCAGCAGCTCGGTTATGTCGGATACCCCTTTGACGATACTCCGCGGCTCTATGCCATGCTCGACGTTGAAGGCCACCTGGGCCGCCCTTCGGCGCTCGGTCTCGGATATGGCGCGCTCCATCGCCGTCGTACGTCGATCGGCATACATGATGACAGTACCGTCCACGTTCCGCGCGGCTCGACCGATGGTCTGAATGAGTGCGGTCTCCCCCCGCAGGAAGCCCTCTTTGTCAGCGTCCAAGATGGCGACCAAGGCCACCTCCGGGAGATCCAGGCCCTCACGCAGCAAGTTGATGCCCACTAGGACGTCCACCTCCCCCAGACGCAGTTCGCGGATGATGCGGATGCGCTCAAGGGTGTCGACCTCCGAATGGAGGTAGCGTACGCGAAAGCCCATCTCCAACAGATAGTCGGTGAGGTCCTCCGCCATCTTCTTGGTGAGGGTGGTGACCAACGTCCGCTGGCCCTTGTCCACCCGTTTGCGGATCTCATTCATAAGGTCGTCGATTTGGTGGTTGGTGGGCCGAACCTCCACTCGAGGATCGACAAGACCGGTCGGGCGTACAAGCTGTTCCACCACCTGGGTCGACACCGAGACCTCCCACTCCCCTGGGGTGGCCGAGACGAAGACCACCTGCGGCACCCGCTCGATAAACTCGTCGAAGCGGAGCGGCCGGTTATCCAGGGCCGAAGGCAGGCGGAACCCATGTTCCACGAGCATCATCTTGCGACTGCGGTCGCCTTCGTACATTCCGTGCAGCTGAGGCACTGTCATGTGCGACTCATCGATGAAGACCAGATAGTCCTCGGGAAAGAAGTCGAGCAGAGTGTACGGCGGCTCCCCCGGCTGGCGTCCGGAGAGAATGCGCGAGTAGTTCTCTATCCCGTTGCAGTAGCCCAACTCGCGCAGCATCTCCATGTCGTACTGGGTCCGCTGCCGGAGCCTGTAGGCCTCCAGTTGCTTGCCCTGGGCCTCCAGCTCAGCCACCCGCAGTTCCAGCTCGGCCGCGATCTCGACCAGCGCCCGCTCCAGAGCGTCCTCGGCGGTCACGAAGTGGGTGGCCGGATAGACAGCCACATTAGGCAAGCGGGCCACCACTTCCTGAGTGAGGGGATCGACCTTTACGATCTCCTCCACCAGGTCACCCCACAAACTGACTCGCACCGCGTAGTCGTCGTAGGCCGGCCATACCTCGAAGCTGTCGCCCCGCACCCGGAACTTGCCCCGGGTGAACCCGATGTCGTTCCGTTCATAGTGAATCTTCACCAGTTTGGCGAACACCTCGTCGCGGTCGACCTCCTCACCCTCTTTCAGAAGCACCACCTGCCGCAGATATTCGGCCGGGGATCCCAGGCCATAGATGCAGGAGACGGAGGCCACGATCACCACGTCGTTTCGCATCAGGAGACTGGAGGTGGCGGCGTGTCTTAGCCGATCGATCTCCTGGTTGATAGAGGAGTCCTTTTCGATGTAGGTGTCAGTGGCGGGGAGATAGGCCTCGGGCTGGTAGTAGTCGTAATAAGACACAAAGTACTCGACCGCGTTGTCGGGGAGAAATTCCCGGAACTCGTTGCAAAGTTGAGCGGCGAGCGTCTTGTTGGGCGCCATAACCAGCGCAGGCTTCCCTACCTGCGCGATGATGTTGGCCATGGTGAAAGTCTTGCCGGACCCGGTCACGCCCAGCAAGGTCTGGAACCGGTCACCCCGCCTGACCCCTTCGACCAAGCGAGCCACGGCCTGCGGCTGGTCGCCTTGCAGCTGGTAATCGGAGCGAAGCCGGAAGACAGTCATCAGACCACCCTGAAAGAGGCGCGAACCATCCTCAGAAGGCGTCGGGATGCACCCGTTCGAACAATCGCCGATAGTGCTCGACGCGCGCCACGTACTCTCTCGTTTCTGGGTACTCGATGGACGCTGGGTCGAGACTCTGGCCACCCGCAGCCTTGAGCCACCGCCCTACCGGAGTCGGTCCCGCATTGTAGGCGGCCACGGCCGCCACCTCGTCGCCGGCGAATCGTCGCAAGAGGTAGCCCAGATAGCAGGCTCCGAGCTCCAGGTTGTCCTCGGGATCGGTGACTACCGGCTCGTCGTCTCCGCGGTAGCTATCCAGCCCGAGGATGAAGTCCACGGTGTCCGGCATCAGCTGCATCAGCCCGCGGGCGCCGGCCGCCGACCGGGCACGAGGATCGAAACCACTTTCCGCTCGCACCATAGCCGCCAAGAGATAGGGGTCAAGGTCATAGCGGTCGGCGGCCCGGCCGATCTCTTCCTCATATTTCAGCGGGAAGATGCGAGCCGAGGCAGCCGGCAGGACCACCCGACCACTGAAGACCGCCAAGGTGATGCCGGCGAGGCAGGCTAGCACAGCCGCTAACGCCAACAGCGGCCACAGCTGACGGCGACGTCGTCTCGCTGGGCTCACGGCTCTGCCTCGGTGCCGGCATCCCGGGCCGGACCCTCTGCCGCTAGCCGCCGAGCGAGTAACCCCGTGGCCTTGCGGTACGCTTCCTCAACGAAGGTGCGCAGGTCTCTTAGGTCCCCTTCGTTCATAAACGCCAAGTGGCTGCCGGACTGTCTTCGTTCGCTCGAGGCTTGGAGGGCCTCCAACTGTGAGAAAAGTTCCGGACCGAACCGGTGCGGGGAACGCCTCCGCCGTGTAGCATCTGAAGCCTCCACGGTGACTACGAGATCGAAATCACCCTCAAAGCCGGCTTCGAACAGCAACGGTATCTCAAAGACCAGCACCGAGCCCGCTGGAGCTTCGTCCACCAAAGACTGCATACGCTCCCTTACCAGGGGGTGGGTCAGGCCCTCCAACCAACGGAGCTCCTCTGGCTTCTGCTGTACTAGCGAGGCTAGGCGCTGGCGGTCCACCCGTCCCCTCTCGGTCAAGATCTCTGGTCCGAAATGGCCTACCAGCACAGCCTTGCACCCCTCGGTCTCATAGAGTTCATGGACTACTTGGTCAGCCGAGAAGGTCAAGGCTCCCAAGTCGGCGAACATGGACAACGCAGTGCTCTTCCCTGCGCCGATCCCTCCGGTCAGCCCCACTGTGACAACGTCATGCCGTCTCCCGGTCACTTTTCCTCCCAGAAACGGAGAGCGCCCCTGGGCGCTCTCGTATGACGGCTCTTTGCCGACTGGAAACCGCCGGCTGTCAGGTGCTCAGTCCTCGCTGGCAGGCTCCTCAGCAGAAGCCTCGACCGCCGCCGGCTCTTCGACCGAGGTCTCGGTTCCTGCAGCGGTCGGTTCCGTGGCCACCGGCTCCGCAGCGGCGTCGTCCTCAGCGACGTCTTCCTGGGCGGCCACTCCCTCAGCGGCCTCTTCCCCGCTTTCTATGGCGGCAGTTTCCGTCCCTTCGGCCTCGCTCTCAGCCCCTTCTTCCGCCTCTTCGGCAAGAGCATCCTCGTGGATGCGGTATTCGGGCTCTAGCCGCTTGAGACTCAAGGACAGCCGCCGCCGTTCGGGGTCGATCTCGATGATCTTGACGTTGACTTCCTGACCAGGCCGCACGATCTCGGAGGGGTCCTCCACATGATGCTGGGCCAGCTCCGAGATGTGGATGAGACCCTCGACCCCTTCCTCTATCTCCACGAACGCACCGAACGACACCAGCTTGGTGACCCGGCCGTGGACTATCTCATTGACCTGACGGTTCTCGAAGACCTGCTGCCAGGGATCCTTCTGCGTCTGCTTGAGCCCCAACGAGATGCGCTGCCGCTCGCGGTCGATATCTAGCACCCGTACTTCTACCTTCTGACCGACGGAGAGCACCTCCGACGGGTGATTCACATGACTCCAAGACAGCTCGGAGATGTGGATCAAGCCGTCAATGCCGTCCAGGTCGACAAAAGCACCGAAATCGACGATGTTGGAGACCGTCCCGGTGACCAGGTCGCCTACGTTCATGCGGTCGAGGATCTGCTCGCGGGCGCCCCGCCGCTCTTCCTCCAGCACCGCCCGGCGGCTAAGGACCACGTTGTTCCGGAAGCGGTTAAGTTCGATGACCCTACACTCGAGGGTCTGTCCCAGGAACTCATCCAGGTCCGCCACCCGCCGTATGTCAACCAAGGACGCGGGAAGGAAGCCCCGCACCCCTAGGTCCAGGATCAGACCACCCTTGACCACTTCTATGACGGTACCGGACACGGGCGTGCCTTCTTCGGCCGCCTTCTCAATCCGCTGCCAAGCCCGCTCGAACCGCGCGCGCTTGCGGGAAAGGATAAGACGCCCGTCGGCGTCTTCCTTCGTCAACACCAGCGCATCGACGACGTCTCCCACCGACACCTCTTCCGCGGGATCCACAGACTTCTTGATGGAGAGTTCGTTCGCGGGAACGACCCCCTCGCTCTTGTAGCCGATGTCGACCAGGACCTCATCCTTGTCGACCCTTACCACAGTGCCGGTGACGATGTCCCCTTCCTCGAAACTGAGGATGGTCGCATCGTAATTGGGGACCATCTTGCCGTCCACTTCGACCATGAGGTCCTGTCCGCCCTGCAGTGTCTGCATTTCGTCGGTGTGTTGATCTGACATGTAGTTTCCGTTTCCCTTCCCAAAGGAACGCCCAATCGCGCCGCGCGGCTGCGTGGCTTACGTGTCGGGTAGTATACCCAGGCCTGAAAGAAAAGCAATATGGGCCGGCTTCTTCACTTCGCCGACAGCCAATCCGGCCCCACGCCCGCGTCGACACCTAGCGGCGGCTCCATGGGGTAGGCGCCCACCATCTCCTCCACCATAGCCGCCCGCACCGCCTCCGCCTGGTTCTCGGGGGCTTCG
>Ga0101944_10007326_pt1 | contig 11105 bp, 13 predicted proteins | sample DewCreD2012metaG_FD_75245 | JGI IMG/M metagenome (GOLD analysis project Ga0101944, IMG submission 75245) | Hot spring sediment bacterial and archeal communities from British Columbia, Canada, to study Microbial Dark Matter (Phase II) - Dewar... ... | reverse complement strand
CTTCAAATTGAACTACAAAAAAATCTTTAAATTGTTTTGAGCTAACTACTTTTAATTTTTGATAATCGCCCGCTTTTTTTTGAACAAATATATAAATATTAGGGGAAAGGCATCTGCCTTCCCCACTATATGTCTTGATTCTCACTGCTCCCTTAATTCCAAAAGTTTTTTTAATTATACCAATTGGAATAAGGGTTTCTTTCATTATTCTACGATTTCAAGAACTGCTCTTTTTTTCTGTTTAGCGGATGCGGCAGATAAAAGTGTTCTCATTGCCCTTGCAGTCCTACCATCTTTACCGATTACCTTACCTCTGTCCTCATTAGCAACGGAAAGCTCAATTACAGTAGTTCTCTCTCCTTCAATCTCGGTTACCTTTACTGCATTTGGATTGTCAACCAATGCCTTTGCAATGTACTCAATTAGCTCTTTCATTTCCACTACCTCCTATCGAGTTTTTGGTATTGAACTATATAACATTAAGTTTTTTGGCAATTTTCTTAACTATTTCAGTTGGCTGAGCACCTTTACTAATCCAGCTCTTGTAACTCTCTGCATCAAGCTTAGAACCTTCTAAACCTTTAGCTGGATCATAATAACCAAGAACTTCAATAAACTTACCATCTCTTGGTGATTCAGAGCTTGCTACAACAACACGATAAAAGGGCTTCTTTTTGCTTCCAGCACGAAACAATCTTATCTTTGTTACCATCAAAAAACCTCCTCTATTATTTAAAAATACTTCCTAAACCTCTTAATACGTTTTTAGGACCCTTTAGCTTCAACTGAGTAAAAACCTTTTTTGCCTGAAAATAATTCTTTAATAATGTATTAACTTCCTGAACTGAAGTTCCACTTCCCATAGCTATTCTTCTTTTTCTACTTCCATTCAGGATGTCTGGATTATTTCTCTCTTTCAAAGTCATCGAGTTAATAATCGCTTCCATCCTTTTCATTTCTTTTTTCATTTTATCCCAATCAACTTCATTTTTCAACTTATTCATTCCAGGTAGAAAACCTATAATGCTTTCTAAAGAACCCATCTTATCTATGTATCTAAACTGCTCTTTAAAATCTTCAAGTGTAAATTTGCCTTTTAGTAATTTCTTTTGTAACTCCTCTGCCTTTTTTTGTTCAATAACATCTTGAGCCTTCTCAACAAGAGTAACAATATCTCCCATCCCGAGAATTCTTGATGCCATCCTGTCGGGATAGAAGACTTCCAATGCATTTATCTTTTCTCCAACTCCGATAAACTTTATTGGCACTCCGGTTACGGATTTAGCAGAAAGAGCAGACCCACCTCTTGCATCACCATCGAGTTTGGTCAGGATTAAACCTGTTATATTTATATCTTTATTGAACCTATCTGCAACATTAAGGGCTTCCTGACCAATCATACTGTCAATAACAAGAAGAACTTCATTCATCTCGAAAGAATTTCTTAACTCTTTAAGCTCTGCCATCAACTCTTCATCAATATGTAGCCTTCCTGCGGTATCAAAAATTATAGTATCATAGGCATTTTTTTCTGCAAAAACAACAGATTCTTTTGCAATTTCCAGTGGTTTCTTGCCCTTTTCATACTCAAAAAAAGGAACTGATATCTGATTGGCTAATTTTTTTAACTGGTCGTAAGCTGCAGGTCTATAAACATCAAGAGAAACAAGTAATGGCTTTCTTTTCTTGTTTCTTAAGAATAAAGCAAGTTTTCCCGCCTGTGTTGTCTTTCCTGAACCCTGCAATCCAACAAGCATAATTATTGCAGGTGGTCTTCCAGATAAATTAATCTCAGCGGTCTCACCACCAAGAGTTGTAACAAGCTCATCGTAAACAATTTTAATAAACTGCTGAGCAGGAGTAACACTCTGAAGAACTTCCTGACCTAAGGCTTTAGCCTTTACCCTGTCGAGAAAATCTTTGACTACCTTGAAATGAACATCTGCTTCAAGTAAGGCAAATCTTACCTCTCTAAGGGCATCATTTATATTAGCCTCGGTAATTCTACCCTGCCCTCTTAATTTTTTAAATACAAGTCCTAATTTATCCGTTAGATTATCAAACATAGAAGTATGATTTTATTTAAAAAATCTGCCAAAGTCAATTACAAAAACAAAAAACTTTCCTTTGAAAAATGACTGGTAATTCACTATAATTTACATTCTTATGGATATTAAAGATTTTTATTACGAACTACCAGAAAACCATATTGCAAAGAAACCTCTAAAAAGAAGAGATGAATCCAAGTTGCTTGTTTTAAAAGAGGATGGTGATATAGAACATACCTTTTTTTATAATATCATCAATTATTTTTCTGATGGCGATGTGTTGGTATTAAATAACACTAAGGTTATTAAGTCAAAAGTATCTGCAAAAAAAAAGACTGGTGGTAAAGTAGAGCTTCTTTTTTTTAAAGATTTTTTAATTATCTCAATAAGATTGTTATCAATAACCTTTTGCGCTAATGATTTGCCTACTAATCGTCTTAAACCCTCTGCCCCCTTAAGCCATCTTAGCATTTGTTCAAAAACAGCTTCTTTGTCTTTAATATTTGGGCAACGATTCGTATGTATAACTTTCTCATCGATTAATGTCTCAATTCCAAATGCCTTTGCTATAACAGTAGTCAAAACATCTTCTATTCTTGTCCCAGGTAATCTCTCGCTGATTGTACTTAAAATCGCTACCATATATGAAAAGTCTCCAAGGGTAGCTCCGCCCGGTAACCATTCGAACCCGTTTCCTCCATGCATTAAATTGGTAGTCATTTGCATTGGGGGTATTTTTTCACTAAAATTGGGATTACCATTATTATCATAAGGAACAAAATTTAATTTTGCTCCAACCATCTTTTCTCCGTTTGAAGAAACAGAAATCATATGCCCTAGTCCAAAATTTTGATCTAATTCCTTATCATTGCAGATAAGACGCGTTTCAGCATCGGCTGCCAATAAATATCTTGGGTAATATCCAGTTTTTTTATTTAATAGAATTAAAAAGTTATAAATATCTCTTAAAGCTCTTATTTTTCCAGCATTTTCTGGTTCTTCAAGTTGATTAATTACTACAAGCCTAACTCCGCTTTTTTCCTCAATATTTCCGGCTAATTGCAGTTCTCTAGGAACCACTCTTAAATCATTTTCTTCTTCTTTTTTTTGCAAAGGTTTTGTATTTCCAAAAATTATATCATCCAATCCTAATTCTTTTTTTTTCCTTTCTAATTCTTCTTTCGATATTTTATCTCGTATAAATTCACAAGTATTACCTCCTCCATTGTTAAAAATAATAAATATTTCTCCTTGGAGATTAGCGAATTTAATCTGATTAACCAAGTGTTTAATTGTTTCAGGTAATAAATCTTTTGCATCATAGGCAGAAATTACCACGGCAATTCTATCTTCTTCAATTTTTTCTCTATTAAAAAAATTCAAACGCTGCTCGGCTAAATCTAATACTTCAACAAATGCTTTTTTAATTCCATTTATTTCTGATAAAGTTGTTTTATCTCGCCAATGAAATACAGGTTTTTCTTTATTTCCTAATCCATTATTATTTTGACTAACCCCCTCATTCTCGCTCATTTTATTTTTAAAAGAGTATAAATTTTTTTTAATTTTAATAAAATAAAAAAGCTTAACGATCGATATTTATTTTTTTAATAATTTAATATCCTTAATCTAAAAAATAAGGCGCAGATATATTCAAGTATAACAAATAAATAAATCTGGTTTTGGATTTTTTAAGATGTTAACTGGTGAATTAAATATTTTAAATAAAAACCAAAACCACTTCCAAAAGTTAAAATTCACCTCTTCTCCCCGCTGCGGTTATTTCGATGATTTGGCTGACGGTGAGATTTTAAAGGTGGATATTGTTTTTGAGGAGGTTTTATAAATGGACTTGTGGGTCCTTCATTCCTTCTTTTCAAATTTAACCTAGCGGCGAAAATTTCCACTCCTTTTCTTTGATGATTTGGTTGATTGGATAAGCTTCTTGCAAAATGATCTGGCTTATCAAAATAAATTGCTGCTTCGTCCCTGCGATAATTAATCCATTCTTCAATATCACTCCCGCCAAATTCTTCTGCTTTTTGCAAAAATTTATCAGGTATACAACGGATTTTTTCTGACATATTTTTGAAAAACAATATTTTATCATAAAAAAATAAATTAATTTATTAATTTAATTGATTTTGATAAAAAAAATGGTATAATTTAAACCTATAATAAATATTATGGCTAATAAAACTGAGGCGTGTGAGCTTTTAGGAATATTTCGTAATTATCAAAGGCAACAACCACTAGACGAAAAAGACGCCTTTGATCAAGCTCAAGCAGCGATTTTAAATGTAGTTCAGGCCTTGCGAGAATTAGTTTTAGAAAATAATATTTTGGCCGCAATTGGCGATGCTAAATCTCCAAATGCTGTTTCAAGAGCATTAAGAAGCCGATTGTCGCCATTAAAATAACTCTTTATTTTATTTTTAATTATTTTGTCAACTATTAATTTTTTTCAAGATTTCACTGATTATTTTTAAATCTCCCACAATCACTACAAGGATTGCTAAATCGATCATATATTACTTCCTTTTCTTCTATTACCAATACTCCACTCTCATCTCTTCCTATATGAACCATTGCTCGTACAGAACAATCCTTATTACTACAATTTGCCCGAAAAACCCCAGATAAATTTGACGAAGGTGAAGGAAAAAAACTTGGACTACTAAATTGTGGAGGAAGCATTGAAGCAAATTGTTCCTTTAATCTTTGAATCGCTGGTGAATTTTCTGCTATTTTTGGATCTAATAAATGATACACCTCTTGAATCATATTTTTATGTAAGAATTTTACCAGAAAAATTAAAACACAATAAAAATCTAAAAGTTTAAACTTAATTTAAACTATTCTGTCATTCCCAATTTACCTGCCTGTCGGCAGACAGGTTTCAGGATCTTATAAACTCCCACTGTCATCCCGTTCTCCGAATCGGAGGATCAGGATCTCCCTAGAATAAATTTTTAAAGTTCAAATCCAAGCATTTTTTAACATTAAAAATTAAAAAATTTTTGGTATAATTAATATTATGGTCACTAATTTTGCTGAAATGTCACCACAACAAAGAGGGGTTTTGGTGACAAATACACAAGCCAATAGATTTCCTGATGGCTCAACTGAACAACAAGAATTATTAGCAATAAGGAATGCCGGTCTTGACGCTTTGAATATGATGAATGAAGTAAATGGAACCAATCCATTTCCGCCCCAAGGTCGTCTAAATTCACGCTTTTCAAAACTATCTCCCCAAGAACACGCAAAACGAGTGGCTCAACAAATGCTTGAAGCCGGAAAAACTCCGCAAGAAATTGGCGCCATTGTGGCGGCAATTTTAGGATTTGATTTTAATTAATCCATAAATTTGTTATACTAAAATTAGTTATAAATAAAACCTTATCTATGAGTGCTGAAAAACCAGATAATTCAGCAATCGGATTAACTCCTGATCAAGCTAAAGGTGTCGCTGAGGGTATCACAAATAGATGGGATGGTAAGAAAGGATTGCGATGGGTCTGACGCGACTTTAGGGTAGGTATTGAAAGATTTAAATGATCCTAAAAATAAAATTTAATTTTGAAAGGTAAAAACTAAATATTTATATAAACTTTAAAATTCTCCCAAACCTTCCCAATTTTTTCAAGAAAAAGATTATGTTAAAAGTTATTTGTTATTAGTTATTGGTTATTGGTTATTAGGTATTTGGGTTTTTTACCATCTTGTTACGATCGCAACAACTTGGTTTAGTCAAATGATTTTTCTACACCTTAGAGTGCAAAATATGGTTTTTAATTTTTAATTTTCCTGCCTGACGGTAGGTAGGTTTCAACATCTTAAATGAGATCCCGAAACAAGTTCGGGATGACAATGGTGTAAAAATTGAATATTAAAATATTAAAAATTGAATAAAAATTTATTATTAATTATTGATTATTAAGTTTTTTACTATCTCGTCACGGTCGTGATAAGATGGTTAATTTAAAGTCTTGGCTTTAGGTTGTCTTGGCAAGATAATTTAAGGTCAAACAGGACATTTGTGGTTTTTATATTATTATTAACCTGCTGTGATGCACGCATCGCAGGGATTTTTTTATGTAACTTTATTTAAAAAATCTTTCCGATCGGAAAAAAATTCATTAAAAAAGATATCCGATCGTGGATAAAATTTAAATATTGATAAAAGAGGTAATAACTATTTATTTACGCTATTTATTAACCCGATTGTCCCAGCGGCTATAATAATTAGTGTATTTATCGCGGTAAATTTAATTAATGCCTTGCTTTTTTCCGCAGTAATTTGTCGTGATATTGGATCCAACTCATTTTTATCCGATTTTTTAATCAGGGTAGCAATTCTTTCAATTGATGAGGTAATATTGGCCAAAGTGATTAAACCATCAACTACTGGTTGAAGTGGTGAATCAATAATAGGCAAATTGATATCAGGATAAGCAGTTGAGACTGTTGCACTAATACTTCTTCCTCCTCTTGTCCCAAAAAATGACAATGGATTTTTACCTGATTCTTTAACCACTCCTCCTTCTCTTTCAGCCAATGATCGAATCAAGCTTGGCCAAGGGTTGGTTAAACCGGCAAAACTGGCAGCTAAAACACCTATTGGATCACCTCGCATTGATGCCGTAGCTACTCTTGAAACAGCCATTATGCTCTCCTGCAACCGGTCATTTATTACATCAACAATAACTCCATGCGGACTTTTGTCATCATTGTTTTTTTGGCGGGCCACTGCTCCATCTAAACCATCAAAAGCAGTCCCCAACCCCATCAGACCTAAAGCAACAAAATTATTATCCACAAAAGCCGCCTCTGATAAAGTCTTAATTAATGCCCCTAAACTGACTAATCCTGTCCCGCTATATGTGATATGATCTGCTTCTAATCCTGGAATTTTTTTAACTAAAAATTTAGCTAAATTATCCAATGGACCTTTTGCTATCTTCCTTAATCCTGAATTCCTAGATTGTTCCAATGGCATATCTTATAGATTTTACTATAAAAAAATAAAAACTGTCTAAATTTTACCTTTGTTTGTTCTAATCCATCAGGCGCGATTTAAAAATCTGCTATCATTGCGATTTCCAAATAGATTTATCTTCTATCCGAAGGATTAAAATTTCGCTATGAGATGCTGAAGTAAATTCAGCATGACAAGTTTTGTTTTAACATACCTAAATCAAATGCAGTATGACAAGATAATAAGTGGTAAATTAGCATAACAATGTAGTAAATAGAAACTGGTAAGTCAACATAACAATGCAGTAAATTGTAAATTAAAGTAAACTTAAGATATTATTTTTTCCTCAAAAATGTAGGGATATCAAATTCTGTATCCTCCAGTAAAAATTCATCGCCATTTTTTTCCTCCTCAATTTTTTCCTCTTCTTTTTCCTCCACGGTTAAATCCTTAACTGTCCTAATTTCTTCTTTTTTGAATCTAAACTGCCTCATCATTTTTTCGGAAAATTTAGTGGCAATTAAAGTGATTTTTATCTGATCCATCATTTTCTCATCAATGACTGCCCCAAAAATGATATTGGCTTCCGGATCAACTGATTTGGCGATAATTGAAGCTGCTTCATCGACTTCCGTCATTGTTAAATCAGGCCCGCCAACGATATTAAATAAGACGCCTTTTGCTCCCTCAATTGAAACATCAAGAAGAGGAGAGGAGATTGCTTGCTTGATGGCAGCAATTGCTCTTTTTTCACCACTTCCCATCCCTATCCCCATCAAAGCAGTACCAGCCTCACTCATTATTGAGCGCACATCGGCAAAATCAACGTTGATTAATCCCGGTGTCACCACCAACTCTGCTATTCCCTTAACCCCCTGATGCAATACCTCATCGATTTTTCTAAAGGCTTCCAAAATCGGCGTTTTTTTATCAATGATGGAGAGAATTTTTTGGTTTGGGACGACAATTAAAGTATCAACTTTTTCCTTAAGCCGCTCAATTCCCTCTTCGGCCGCTAATTTTCTCCTTGTTCCTTCAAAATCAAAGGGCCGCGTCACCACCGCCACAGTCAATGCCCCAGTCTCTTTGGCAATTTCGGCAATCACTGGCGCCGCCCCTGTCCCTGTCCCACCACCTTCACCACAAGTGATAAAAATCATATCCGCTCCGCCTACTTCCTCCTTTATTGTCTCCCGCGACTCTTCTGCTGCATGCTGGCCGATTTCCGGATCACCGCCTGATCCTAATCCTTTGGTTAAACTCTCACCGATTTGAATTTTGATGGTAGCTTTATTATTTAATAACGCTTGGGCATCAGTGTTGACAGCGACAAAATCAACTCCGGCTATCCCGCCGTCTTTAATCATGGAATTTATTGCATTTCCACCCCCACCACCAATACCGACTACTTTTATCCTTGCTGCCTGTCCGGCCCTTGGCTTGATTAACATAAAAATATATATTTAAGGAATGAACTGCTTAAAAAAATCTTTGATTTTTGAAACAGAATTTTTTAAAGAAAAATCCTTCAAAATCTGATTGAAATTTTTAAAGTCATCTTTTTCGCCCATTTTATATTTTTTTCCATACAAAATCAACCCGACCGTTGAAGCAAAAGATGGGTTAATTATTTCATCAATTAAACCAGTCACTCCTTCCGGTTTTCCAATCCTAATTGGCAAACCAATTATCTTTTTCCCCATCTGAACTATCCCTGAAGTTAAAGCTCCTCCCCCGGTTATTACTAATCCTGAAGGAATTGTTTCGCCTAAACCGCTTTTTTCAATCTCTTCAAAAATAAGCTTAAAAATCTCTTCCATCCTTGGGGTTATAATTTCATCCACTAAAGTCTTTAATGATATTTCACTATTAATATTTTCCGATAGTTGCAAAGCGTTTAAATCCAATTGGCTTGATCTTTTTTTTATTCCTTCACCGATATTTAAATTTTTACTCAAATAAAGTTTTATTTTTTCCGCCGAATCTAAAGAGACACGCAAACCAACCGCAATATCATTGGTGATATGACGGGCGCCAACTGGAATTGAAGAAGAATAGCTTAACGCCCCATCGGCAAAAATACACAAATCTATTTTTCCTCCACCAATATCAACCAAAACTACTCCTAATTCTTTTTCAGTTTCGGTCAAAACAGCGGTTGATGAAGCTAATCCGGAAAAAATAAAACCAGCATTTGCTATCCCTAAATCATTAAGGACTCGATTGATGTTTTTCAAATTAGTGGAGGAGGCGGTAATAATGTGAGTATTAACTTCTAACCTTACTCCACTCATCCCAATTGGATTTTTTATTCCCGCTTGCCCATCGACAATATAATCACGCGGCGTCACTTCAATAATCTCCCTTGTCGTTGATAAGGAAATCGCCCGGGCTGCTTCAATCACCCTTTTTACATCTTCATCAACTATCTCATTTTCTGGTGAAGCCACTGCCACTATTCCATGGGAATTTAAAGAAGAAATATGAGGCCCGCCTACTGAAACAAAAGCGCTATTGACTTTATGGCCAGCCATTCGCTCTGCTTTCTCTACACTTTCCTCAACCGCCGTGATGACCTCATCAATATCAATAATCAATCCTTTTTTTACTCCTTTCGATAAAGATGAATTAAATCCAACTATTTTAATTTCTTCCTCATCAGGTGAATTAATACCAATAATTGTGGCGATTTTTGAACTACCAATATCAATTCCACAAATTATTTTTTCTTTCATAAAAAGATTATATACCCTTTTGCTTTTAAATTACAAGGGTAGCTAAAAGATGACCACTGGCTTATCAAATCTTAAATCAATTTTCTTAAATTCTTTTCCCTCGATCTTAAATTGTTTAATAATTTTTTTTAACTGGCTTTTTTGCCAATTTTTATCTTTTTTTTCAGTTAATAAAATCTCTTTATCTCCCAGATTAAATATTAGCATATCATCGCTTTTGATATCAACCTTTTTTACCGCAAAACCGATTTGTTTAAAAAAATCAATCAATTCCACCGCCATTTTAATATCAGAAAATGAAAGATAATCGCCGGTTTTATATAAAAAATCAGGTAACTTTTGATAATAATTAATCAAAGTCAATTCCCCCGCCTCATCTTTTTTTTTAAAAAGAATTCGGCTGCTACCTGATAAATAAAAATTGATATCAGAGCCTATTAATATTGCCATTGGTTCATAAAAATCAACCATTACTTTTACTTTATCTGGAAAAATTGGTTTAATTTCAATGGCTTTAATTGAGGAGTTAATTAATTTAAGGTTATTTTCTAAATGGCTTTTTTTGGTTTTAAGAATAAAAAAATTGTCTTTTTTTAAATCATCCAAACCAAAAATTGAGGCATTTTTTTTGGGAGAGATGATAATTATTTCTTTTATTTTGAAATAGGTATTTATTTTTAAAATTAAAAAAAATAATAAAAGAGAGATTAATAAAGTAATCAAAATACGCCCAAGTAATTTTATTTTAAGAATCAATCTTCTTTTGTTGGAAGACAGTTGAAAATATTTCTTTGATAATATATCTCGCCGCATCTTTTTTAAATAAATGTTTTAAACAATTAAAATTTTTTTTATATTTATCCTTTTCTTTTATCATTTTATCAATTAATTGTAAAAGCGATGAGCTGTCTTCGTTTTGATTAAAGATTTCTCCCGCCCCTTTTTTTTTGAATATTTGAGCATGAAAATACTGTTCATTATTAGCTGCCCAAGGAAGAGGAATAAAAATGGTTGGCTTCCTTAAGGCTAAAAGTTCAAAGAAAGTATTGGCGCCAGCCCGTGATATTACAATATCAGCATTTCCATAAATATAACCAAGCTCTTCATCAAAAAAATGCTTTCTTAAAAAATATCGTGATTGTAATCTTTTAGGCAGTTTTTCTTTAATCATTAAAAGATCTTCGTAATCATGATATTGCTTTGTATCACCGGTCTGATGAATAATTATGTATTTATCCAAAAGCTTTTGGATAATATTTTTAACATGATTATTTATCGCATGACTCCCCAAGCTTCCACCGGTAATATAAATAACCGGTCGGTCTTTTTTTATCAACGGAG
>Ga0101944_10007325_pt1 | contig 11114 bp, 11 predicted proteins | sample DewCreD2012metaG_FD_75245 | JGI IMG/M metagenome (GOLD analysis project Ga0101944, IMG submission 75245) | Hot spring sediment bacterial and archeal communities from British Columbia, Canada, to study Microbial Dark Matter (Phase II) - Dewar... ... | reverse complement strand
TCTTGAACAACCATGACCGCTACTCCGGAGTGGAGGCCATTCTTGGCGTGGTCGAAGACGCTAGCGTGGACGGCATCCGCGGCGATGCCGTGGTGCGGTTCGGCACGCGGCCGGAGGTGCAGGGCATTGTGGCCGACGTGCGCGCGGGCGTGATTCGTAATGTGAGCGTGGGCTACACCGTGGAGCAATGGCAAGAATCGCGGGATAACGGCGCGCGGGTGAAAACCGCCGTGCGCTGGACGCCGCGAGAGATTTCATTCGTACCGCTGGGCGCTGATCCGGCGGCGCAAGTGAGAACACTGGGAGGACAAATGGAAAAGCAAGAACAAAATAGCCTGCAAGTGCAGGCGCGCAATATCGCCGCCGCTTTGGCATTGCCTGAGACGACGGCGGACGAGACCGTGGCGAAGTATGACAATCTTGAAGCGGTGCGAGGCGCGCTGATCGCCGAGGCTGCCCGCCGGCAGCCGGCCATTGACGCGCGGCAGCCCGCTGTGGTGGTGCGCGACTCCGGCGACGGGCTGATCAGCCGCATGGCGGACGGGTTGTATTCGCGGATCAATCCCGCGCATGAGCCGCGCGAGGGCCGGGAATTCGCCTATGCGCGGTTCCCCGAGCTGGCGCGGCGGCTGCTGGCCGAGCGGGGATTGAGCACGCTTGGGAGTCCTGCTGAACTGTTGAGCCGGGCCATGCATACGACTTCGGACTTTTCGGCGCTGCTGGCCGAATTGTTCAACAAATCGTTGTTCACACTGCGGCAATCGCCGAGTCCGATTACGCAAGTTTTCCGGCGTACCACGATGGCTGACTTCCGCAACCGGCACATTCTCGAAGTCAGCGACGGCCCGGCGCTGGAGAAAGTGACCGAGGCCGGCGAGATCACCTTCGGCACCATCGAGGGGCGCGAGCTTGCGTCCTACAAGCTGGCGTCTTACGCCAAGGGGTTCTCGATCAGCTTCCAAACCCTTGTCAACGACGACATCGGCGCGCTGAACGACATTGCGGCTAAAATGACTCGCGGGGCGCGCCAGTGGTTCACGGGCTTCTTGGCCGATACCATCATCGCCAACCCGAAGCTGGCCGACGGCAAGGCGGTGTTCCATGCCGATCACGGCAATCTGGCGTCCCAGGGCGGCGAGCCCGGCGATGGGACCATTGGCGCGGCCAAGCTGGCCATTCGCAAGCAGACCGACGCGAGCGGCAACCCGATTGGGGCGCAACCGCGCTATATCCTGGTTCCGGCGGCGCTGGAAGGCACGGTTGACAAGCTGCTGGCGACTTTGTACCCCACTTCGAGCACCCAAGCCGAGGTTTCCGCGCGCGGCCTGATCCCCGTGGTTGAGCCGCGATTTGACCTGAAGAACCAGGGGACGGCGTGGTACTTGTTCTGCGATCCGTCTGACGTGCCGGTGTTCGAGTACGCCGAGCTGCAAGGCTACGAGGGGCCGCGCGTGGAATCGCGGCCCGGCTGGAATACCCTGGGAACCGAGTTCCGGGTTGTCTGGCACTGTGGCGCGGGCGCGATTGATCATCGCGGAGCATTCAAGAACCCGGGGGCGTAACCCATGACCCTAACTGAGCTACAGCAATACCGGGATGAAATCGTCCGAACGCTGGGCGTTGCCCGAGTCCAGTTTGGCGAACGTTCGGTTGAGTATGCCCGGCAGGCGGAAGCGCTTCAGGCGCTTGACCGCGAGATAGCGCGGTTGATGCAGCCGGGCGAGGCAAAGGTATTCACGATTCAGACTTCGAGAGGGTTGCAATGAAGAACTACGTTCAGGAAGGAAAGAGTTTGCCTGTGACCGCGCCGGCCGCGGTGGCGAGCGGCCAATACGTCACTGTGGGTTCGATCCGCGGCGTGGCGGCTTACGACGCGCCCCAGGGCGAGCCGGTGGAGGTTGTGACCGAGGGCGTGTTCACGCTGCCCAAGGCGACTGCTGACAACGTGGCCGCCGGCGACCTGCTGTATTGGGACGCTGCGGCCGGCAAAGCGACCAAAACCGCCGGAACCGGCAGCAAACCGCTTGTTGGAGTGGCCGTTAAGGCCGCCGGCAACGGCGTTGCGACGGTGGACGTCAAGCTGGGCGTTCACGGGCTGACTGGACCGGCGTAGTAAGCGGTTTTGGGGGCCGATCTTCCATCGGGCCGCTTCCCCCCGCGCGGGCTTCGCCCCCGTGCGTCAAAGCGGCCTCCTCCTTGCCCGGCGGCGGTTCACTACCCCCTGCCGCCGCCGGCTTTTTTCAGACATGACAAAGCTTAGAACCGAACCGAAAATCAGTAAGGGCGAAGCCGACCGCCGCAAGGCTGTTGCGCTGGCCGAACTGCGCGAACTGGAGTTGCGGCAGAAACGCGGCGAGCTGCTGGAGGCCGCCGAGGTTCAGAAGCAGTGGGCCGCCGGCCTGGCTGCTATCAGGGATAGGCTTCTTGGCCTTCCAGACCGCCTAGGAGCGATTCTGGCAGGCCGGGGAGAGGTTGAGGTGCGGACCGTGCTTCGCGATGCGCTAGAAGAGGCGCTGAGGGGCATTCATGCCGACGGTTGAGGAAGTCTGGCGGGGCGCGCTGGACGCGCTGCTGCCCCCGCCAAAGCTGACGGTTTCCGAATGGGCCGACCGCTACCGGGTACTGGGCAACACTTCCCCTGAACCCGGGCCGTGGCGGACGAGCCGCACCCCTTACCTGCGCGAGATCATGGATTCTCTGACGCCGGGCGCGCCCTGCGAGCGCGTGGTGTTCGTTAAATCCGCGCAGATTGGCGGAACCGAGGTGCTGCTGAATGCCTGCGGATACCTGATGCACCACGCGCCGGCGCCGATTCTGCTGGTTCAGCCGACGGTGGAAATGGCGAAGCGCTTCTCGAAGCAGAGGCTGGACGGGCTGATTGAGAATTCGCCCGTGCTGCGGGGCCGAGTCAAAGATCCGCGCAGCCGCGACTCGGGCAATACGGTTCTACTGAAGGAATTCTCGGGCGGGGTGTTGATCTTGACCGGGGCCAATTCCGCGGTGGGATTGCGGAGCCTGCCGGCGAAGTACGTCTTGGCCGACGAGCTGGACGCCTGGCCCGCCGACGCCGACGGCGAGGGCGACCCGCTGACGCTGGCCGTGCGCCGGACGGTAGCCTTCGGTTCACAGCGAAAGATCCTGGCGGTGAGCACACCGACCATTGAGGGCGTGAGCCGGATCGAGGCGCTATTCCGGCAGGGAGACCAACGATATTACTTCGTGCCATGCCCGCGCTGCGGCTTCATGCAACGGCTTGTTTGGGAGCGCCTCCGCTGGCCCGAGGGCGAACCGGAGAAAGCGCGGTATCAGTGCGAGGCTTGCGCATACCAGATTCAGAACCACGAGAAGACCGCCATGCTCGCCGGCGGCGAGTGGCGGCCGACCGCGGCGGGCGACGGGCGCACGCGGAGCTACTCACTGAACGCGCTATATGCTCCCGTAGGCTGGCCAAGCTGGCCGGAACTGGCCGCGGAGTTCTTAGAGGCCAAGCGAACGCGGGAAACCTTGCAGGCATTCGTGAACACCATCCTGGGCGAGACTTGGCGCGATGAGGCCGCCGTGCCGCTGGAAGCCGATGTGCTGTTCGGGCGGCGCGAGCCGTTCGCCGCTGAGGCGCCCGCTGGCGTGTGCCTGATCACCGCCGGAGCGGACGTGCAATCCGACCGCATCGAGTGCGAGGTCGTCGGATGGGGCGCCGGGGAGGAAAGCTGGAGCCTGGGCTACTTCGTGCTGCATGGCGACACCGGTCAGCCAGAAGTCTGGATGGATCTCGATCGGCTGCTGAGCCGCCAGTGGCAGCATGAGAGCGGGCTGGTGCTGCCTGTGAGTGCGGCGGCGATTGACGCCGGCTTTGAGACCGAGACCGTGCTGGACTTCTGCCGGACGCGCCGCGGGCGTCGCATCTGGCCGATCAAGGGGCAATCTGGTTTCGGCAAACCGGTTTGGCCGCGGCGCGCTACGACCGGCGGCAAGAACCGCGGTGAGCTGTACCTGGTGGGCAGCGACGTGGCCAAGGAGAAAGTCTACTCGCGTTTGCGTGTGGAACGGCCGGGGCCGGGTTACTGCCACTTTCCGCTGGACCGCAGGCGGGATTGGTTCGATATGCTGGTGAGTGAGCGGATCATCGTAGAGCGCGGCGAGCGGAAGTTTGTAAAGCCCGCCGGGGTGCGCAATGAGGCGCTGGACGCCCGGGCGTATGCGCTGGCGGCGCTGCATTCGCTGTACATGGCGGGTTTCAAGCTGGATGACCACGCGGCGGCGTTCCTCGCGCAAGCGCAAGGCGCGGGGCCGCAGCCTGTGGCGGGCTATCAAGTGGCCCGAAGCAGTTTTATTACCGGGAGGTGAGCATGTGGTTTCGAGCATTTCGGCCTTGGTTGACGAGGGCGCAAGCGTGGCAGCTTCGGGAGCGCCGGCAATGGCCTGTTGTCCGTTCGCCGTGGCTGGAGCGCCGCCGCGGCTGGCTGCGCTGAACAACCCACCGTGGAAAAAATGGACGAGCTAGATCAGGCCATCGCTGAAGCCATCCTCGCCGTCTGGCGTGTGGTGGGGTGTCTCTTTTATCTGCTGGTTTTGTTTTGCCTTGCTTACGTCTTCGGCGGAGGCCAACACTGATTCGCTACCTCTGTTTGCGACTCCTGGCTTGACTCCTGCATCCTTATGGCGCATACTGGCCTCAGGTGCGTTCCGTCAGGCTGCTGGAACAGCCTGACGGAACTAACCGGACACCGTGGAGTAAGCACGATGCCGGCTAGAATCCATCCTACCGTTTTGAAAACCGGATTATCACGCCCGCCTGCGGTGTCACTATCGACAAAGGAGGCAGACGATGACCTACCAAGAATATCGCGAACTACTGAAGGCTGAGCCACAGCAACAAAGGCAGGCCTTGTTGGGACTGACCCGCGAGCTGGGGGACCGTGGCGTAGGGCTGATGCTCGGCGCGGCCTGGGCTTTGCTCAACAATACAGGTTCCACTACGCCGGCGGAGGAATTTCTATACAACGCCCTATGGGAATACCAGTATGCCGGGCGCTATCTGCATCCGGATTCTGTAGCCATGCGACTTGACGAATTCCGAGAGCATTATGCCTGTTGCATGGAGGCGGCGAGGTGGTTTCACGGCCTGGTTCAACACGAAGGTGATGAAGACGCCGAAATCCTCAGTGCCATCCCCGACCGGGCCAAACTCGGTGAGTGAAGCCGCTGGCTGTACCACGATTGCTCCGCGGCCGGTTTCGACCGGCCGCTTTTTGTGGCTGGCCACACGGCGAAGCTGTACAGGGTAGAATCACTGAACGAGAGAGTCTCTGATGGCACAGCTAATCAACCGTGGCAAGAACCGCTGGCTGGTGCGGGTGTACCTTGGGCTGGATGACCAGGGGCGCGCGCGGACGCTGAACAAGACCATTCACGGCACAAAGCGCGACGCCGAGAGGTGGGCTTTCGAGCAAGAAAAGCAGCGAGACCTACTTGGGGCGGAGGTTTTGAAGGCTTCAAACCTAACCGTAGGCGGGCTTGTACAAGCCTACTTGGAACAATTACGCATGCTGGGGCGCAGATCGGCTGGTATCGAACAGTGGCGCGCCGATAAGCACCTGATTGGATCGCCCCTGGGTGAGGTGCCTGCGTCCAAGTTGACCACGGATGATATCAGGGGTCTGATTCGCCAGAAGCAGGCTGAGGGCTTGACAAACGCGAGCATCAACCGCATCATGGCGTTGCTGCGGGGTGCGCTTCGGGCAGCCGCGAAGGCCGAGCCGCCGAAGGTGCTAAAGGTTCCGCACATCCCGAAACTGCCGGAGGCTGCGCCGCGGTCAGGCTTCTTCGAGGAGCACGAGTACCGTGCGCTGTTGCGGGCGCTGCCCGATCATTTGAAGCCCGTGCTGGCGTTTGGCTACTGGACCGGCTGCCGGAAGGGCGAGATTTTGGGGCTGCGGTGGGATCAGGTGGATCTTCAGCAAGGCGTGGTGCGCCTCCGGGCGGGTGAGACGAAGAGCGGCGAGGGGCGCGTCATTCCCTTGGTTCCGGAACTGCTTGAACTACTCCGGCTGCATCGGCAGACAGCCGGAGATAGCGAGTACGTCTTCTGCTCCAATGGAGGCGCAATCCGAGACTTCCGCGCCGCTTGGGAAGAGGGGTGCAAGGCCGCTGGCTTGTGGGACGAGAAGACAAACCGCCCGACGCGGCTGTTCCATGACCTGCGGCGAACGGCGGTACGAAACCTGGTTCGGGCTGGCGTTCCCGAGCGGGTCGCGCAGGAAATTTCCGGTCACAAGACGCGCGCGGTCTTCGAGCGTTACAACATCGTGAGCGAGACCGACTTGCTGACCGCCGCGCGCCGGCTGCAAAGGTACCTGGAGGAACAACGGCGGGCAGACTCGCACACTGACTCGCACACCAATTCCGATAGCACTCACACAATACTCACACAACGCCCCAGACCAGTGAATTGACTTGGAGGGGAAAATCACTGTAAGTGATTGATTTCATTGGTGCGGATGAGAGGACTTGAACCTCCACTCCCTTGCGGGAACTGGAACCTAAATCCGCAATGTGTTTATTTTTCAATGATTTAGCGTAATCGCATGTATTGTTAAGTCTCTGAAAAATCATAATCCGTACTACTTCGTGTTGCACAGTACTCACACCAAGACTCACACAATTTTGCGCGAGGGATGGCTTGCAGAAGCAGGCGGCGGAGAAACTGGGCGTAGATCCGCGTGCCGTGCGGATTCGCCTGCATTCAGCGATGCTCAGGCTGAAAAAAATCTTCAAGTAAAACCTTCGTAAAATTCCAACTTTTCCCCATTTAATAAGTGAGAGGACTAGTTGCCAACAGCGATGAGGACCGCAGGGAGTCTGAGCCTGTGTTCGGAGCACAGAGCATAGGGGCAGAAGCAGCTTAATACGAGCGAAGGGACGCTCGGGAATCTCTTTCCCTCATGTCTGTAGCCTCCGTGTGTCCGTGGGCAGGAAATCTTCGTTCAGCAAATCAGTAGCAGCAAAAAATCCAAGGGGGGTAAGTCTCTATGAAGCAACCAACTGAGTGCATGACCTTGCGCCTGTGGCCGGAAGCGGCCTGCGCGCTTGGAGTGAGCCGATCCACGATCTACAAAGCGGTAAAGCGCGGCGAAATCCCGGTTGTAAAAATCGGCGGCCGCTTGCTGGTGCCTAAGGCCGCGCTGGCGCGGCTTTTGATGGTCGAGCCGCAGCCCGGCTCCGGGGTGGGGGATGTGCACCTATAGCCTGGACGACTACTGGGCGCTGTTGGCGGCCCGATACGACACCTGCGGCCGGCGCGTGCCAAGGCGGTGGCGATTGTTCTATCGCGCTGTGCGGGCCCTGCTGCGCTGGGGGTGTCGATGACGCACGCCGGCGTTGACATCGACTCACTGACACCTGCCGAAGCCGCTGAGTGGTATGCCTCCTGTGGCATTCCGGTTTTTCCGTGCCGGCCGCGCGGCAAAGAGCCGCTGGTCGAGGGCGGCTTCCATGCCGCGACGACGGATGAGGCGCGCATCCGCGAGTGGTGGCGGCGCTGGCCGGAGGCCAACATCGGCGTTCCAACCGGGGCTGCAAGCGGCTGGTTGGTGGTCGATATCGACCCTCGTAATGGCGGCGACGAGACGCTAGGCGCATGGCTGAGCAAATATGGCCGCTGGCCGGCGACCTGCGAGGCCACGACGGGCGGCGGGGGCCGACACATACTGTTCCGGCATGTGGCCGGCTTGCGTTGCGGACCGCTGGCACCTGGCGTAGACCTGAAAACCGACGGCGGTTACGTAGTCGTAGCGCCGTCCATTCATCCCTCAGGTGGCCGGTACATGTGGGATGGCATGGATGGGGCCGATTCCTTGGGTCGCTTGGGTGAGCCGCCCGGCTGGCTGCTGCGCCTGGCGCGAGAGAAGCGCCCGCAGACGGTTTCGAGTGCTGCGCCCGGGCGGAAGATCGGCGCAGGGCGGCGCAACGTTGAGTTGACGAGCATTGCGGGCGTGCTGCGCAGCCGGGGCGCGGGCGAGGCCGAACTGTGCGAGCTGCTCCGGCGGATCAATGGCACCTTGTGTGATCCCCCGTTGCGCCCCGATGAGATAGAACGCATTGCCCAATCTGTCTCGCGCTACAAGCCGCGCGCGGAGAACGAGCGCCCGGACTCGCAGCGAGTGTTCGACCGGCTGGATGAGGGCCGCTATCGGATGCAGATTCCGGGTATCGCGAGCGAGTTGGAGATCGACCTGCTCCGGCGCGAAGACGGGAACCTGGTTGGAGAGCTAAGCGCCCGCTGCTTCCTACCCGGGAACCGCGGCGTGGACGGGCTGCTTTCGGTAGGCGATTTCAACGTCTCAAGCGTCAGGGCCCGCAGTGAGCGCGCTAAGCTGATTGCCTCAAGAGCGAACACAAAGACCGAAGAGGTTGACTGGCCGGGGATCATCGAAGACTTCTGTCAGCGAGTCCTGCTTGCTGAGCGCGAAGGCAACCCTGCGCTTGTTCTGGCTGACGTACCGCTGCCCGAACCTGATGACGAATGGCAAGTGCACGGCTTCCCCCTGCTGAAACATCATCCCACAATTTTGTTCGGAGACGGCGGCTGCGCCAAGTCATACCTTGCCCTGTGGTTCCTTGGCGTCCTTGCCAAACAAGGCGTTCACACCCTGTACTGCGATTGGGAATTGGATGAGCGCGAGCACAGACGGCGGCTTGAACTGCTCGGACTTGCCGACCGGCGGGAGATTCTCTATCTCCGCTGCTCGAACCCGCTGACAGTGGAGTGTGAGCGCATCCGCAGAATCGCACGGGAATACGGATGTCAGTACATCGTCCTGGACTCCGTACTGTTGGCCTGTGATGGGCCGGCCGAATCAGCCGAGGTGGCCGGGCGGTATTTCCGCGCACTCCGGCGCATCGGAACGGGCAGTCTGAGCATCGCGCACATCGCCAAGGGCGAAGGCGGCGACCAGAAACCGTTTGGGTCTGCCTTCTGGCATAACAGTGCGCGCGCAACTTTCAACATCAAGCGCGCCGACTCCGTGGGGGGCGAAAACATCGCCGAGGTTGCCATCTACCAGCGAAAGGCAAACCTCAAGGCGTTCCGCCCCCCAATTGCCTATTCGCTTCGGTTCGAGGACGAGCGCACCGTCATTCGGCGGGGCGACATCGCCGACATCCCTGAACTTGCCGGCAACTTGACAGTCCCACAACGCATGGCTGCGCTGCTTCGCCGGGGACCGATGACGACAGCCGAGTTGGCGGAGCGGCTGGAGGTGAACGATAGCTCTATCCGGGTGGCGATGACGCGCAAGCCCGGCATTTTCATGCGGTTACCAGACGGGCGCGTGGGTTTGGTCGCCCCGCAAGGGGGGAGCGATGCCAAGCAGTGAAAGAACCTGTTTCGGCGGGCGTTACATCGGTCATTTCGGTGTAGCGCTACACCATCTGTTGAAACGGCGGCGGGATCACCCGCAACCTGTTGAAAACATAGGTGCGCTACATGTAGCGCTACATGGTGTTGCACACCGTTACGTTACACCCCCCCTCTTAGGGGGTGTAACGGTGCAACGCTGCAACGGCAAAGCCAAGGGATTAGAACGCGCCGGAGCCATCTTGGCGAGGCTGGCCACAGAGAATCCCAGCCGCTGGGCTTGGCTACTGCCACCCGGGGGCCCAAAGGATTTTTCGGCGGAGGCCGGCGGCGGGTAGGCCGATGGCACAAATTCGCTAGCGACAGGTATGTAAAATTTACACAGTACGATGTTCCCTATCGACAAAGAGGTGATTCACGATGCTTGACCGACTCCGCGCCGCATGGCGCACACTGACCACCCCGTTGACGGCGGGCCGTTCCGTCCAGTGGGATGCCGGACAGCCGGTTTCGCGGCTGAAGGACTGGACGCCCGCGCTTGGCGCGCCCAATGCGCCGTGGGGCAATCCGTCCGTGCTGCGCAGCCGGGCGCAACATGAGTTCGCCAACAACCCGCTGGCGCGGCGTGCGGTGGAGGCGCTGGTGAATGCGGCTTGGGGCGGTAGCGGCATTACTCCCATGTTCGCCGACCGCGGGATTCAACGCCTATGGGAGCGCTGGGCCCGCGGCTGCGACGCCTCGGGGCGTCTGGACTGGGTGGGCCTGGGCGCGGCGATTGTCAAAACCGTGGTGGTGGCCGGAGAGGCTTTCGTTGTGCTGCGGGTGGACGAGGCCGCCCAGGGCGCGCCGTTGACGCTTCAGGTTCTTGGGCCGGAATTCCTGGACGAGAGCCGGACCGACGACCGCACCTTGGCCGGCATCCGCTATGAGGGCCTGCGCCCGGCGGGATACTGGCTGTTCAAACAGAACCCGACGCTGAGCGGCGCGAACCTCGAATCGGTTTTCGTGCCGGCGGCCGAGTGCTTGCACATCTACCGCCCGCTTCAGCCGGGGGCGCAACGCGGGCAATCGTGGCTTGCGCCCGTGCTGATCGCCTTGCGCGAGCTTGACGAGTACCTGCAAGCGGCGCTGGTGCGAAGCAAGACCGGCGCGCTGTTCGCCGGCTTTGTGCGGAGCGCCGAGGGCGGCAACCCGCTATCGCAAGCCGGCGCGGTTCCCGCGCTGGAGCCGGGCAGCATGGTGCGGCTTCAGCCGGGCGAGGAAGTGGAATTCTCGCAACCGCCACAGATCGAGACGGCGTTTGATCCGTTCATCCGGGCGCAAATGCGCCGCATCGCGGCGGGGCTGGGCATTCCCTACGAATTGCTGAGCGGCGATTTGTCGCAAGTGACGTTCGCCTCCGGCCGGGCCGGATTGCTGGCCGTCCAGGCTCTTTCGGCGCCCTGCTTGAGTTGCTTGATCGTGGCGGCTCTTCTGGGAGCAGCCACATTTTCGGCAATCCCCAGGCCGTGGGGCTGGCCAAGACTACTCGGACCGTGGCTGCTGATTTTCTTCGCCGCTCTTGCGGGCCTTGGCCGGTCCATGCTTGGACCTGTACCTGTCCTTGGCTCACCCGAGGCCGCGCTTGCCGTCTTCTTCTCCCCGACCTGTCCGGCATGCAAGATCGTTGTCGAGGAAGTACTGGAAAACCACCGCCATGCAGGGCAGGCGTTTGGTGGGATCGAGCTGTTCCCGGTCGCCAAGAACGAGGAGGACATGC